>Ga0182030_10011994_pt1 | contig 17425 bp, 17 predicted proteins | sample 812S3MmetaG_FD_121299 | JGI IMG/M metagenome (GOLD analysis project Ga0182030, IMG submission 121299) | Permafrost microbial communities from Stordalen Mire, Sweden - 812S3M metaG (Illumina Assembly) | ecosystem: Environmental > Terrestrial > Soil > Wetlands > Permafrost | place: Sweden...
CGAACAGGTTCCTCGGAATGAATTCGTGCGGGAAGCCCGCGAGGGACGCGTCGCATTTGGCGGTGAACTCGTTGTAGTGAGATTTGATATACGCCATCCGTTCGGGCGTCATGGGCCCGTTGCCCAGCGGGGTGCACCAGTTCGGCGAGCGCAGGAAGACCGTCAAGTGCCCGGCCTGCTTGCCCATCTCCTGAATCACCTGCACGCCGGTCGATCCGACACCGATCACCGCCACCCGCTTGTTGGAGAAATCCAGCTTTGCCGGGCCGAGGCCGCTGGGGTCGCGCGGCCAAGTCGCCGTGTGATAGCTCTCGCCCTTGAAGGTGTTGATACCGGGCAGATTGGGCATCTGGGGCGCTGACAGGGGCCCGAGTGCCGAGAAGACGAACCGTGCCGTCACAGGCGCACGGTCAGGTTGCTGGAATTCAAGCGTCCAGAGGTTGGACCCTTCGTCGAACACCGCCTTTTGAACCCTGGCGTTGAAGAGGTAATCCTTGCGGATATCCATGATCTCGGCGGCCCGATGGATATATTTCAGGATTTCAGGCTGCGCGGAAAAGCGCTCGGACCAGTTGAACTCCTGCTTGAGCTCATCGTTCCAGAAGTATCCATACACTTCGCTCTCCGAATCGATTCGACAGCCCGGATAGCGGTTGTAATGCCAGACACCGCCAATGTTGTCTGACCCCTCGACCCCCAGCACGCGGTAACCCATCTCGCGTAACCGATAGGTCTGATACAGGCCGGTCAATCCCGCACCGATCACGACCGCGTCGAAGTCTGCTTCTTTCGTCATTTCAAGGTTCCTGTCATGGGGTTGGCGCCGGGCATCTGATCCGGTACGCGGCCGAGTCGGCAGACGGCGCTGCCATGACGCAATTGCCGAAGCCGTCGCGGCGCGTAGTATCGGTGGTGATTCGGCAGGTCATCGTCATATCGCCTCACGCGGATGGCGCCCGCGAATAAAACAAGCATTTGTTTTAGTGTGCGGAAATGATTCGGCGCTGTCAAATCGCGCGGGCGGCAGACGTCCTCCCCGCTTGACTTGGACCGGGCATCGCCGGTACCCTTAAAAACAAATGATTGTTTGGAGACCTTTTCATGGCCGGTCGCATTTGGAACGACCCACAGGACAAGCACTTCGATGATTTCGCGCTGGGCGACGTCGTCGTCACGCGCGGCAGAACGGTCGACATCGGGGACCTGTCGGTCTTCGCCGGGCTGACCGGGGACCATTACCCGCTTCACGTCGACGAGGAGGCGGCCAAGGCCACCCGCTTCGGCACCCGGATCGCGCACGGACCTCTGACCTTCGCCTTCGCCGTGGGCCTGGTCGGAATGAGCGGTTTCTACGGCAATGCGATCACCGCCCTGGTCGAGGTGCGCAGCCTCAAGGCCCTGAAACCCGTGATTCCGGGCGATACCCTGAAGGTGCGCGCCGAGGTCGTCGCACTCGAGCCGGGCGCAAACCCAAAATACGGGACCATTCAAGTGAATTATTCGGTGCGCAACCAGCGGGACGAAGAGGTCATGGTGTTTCTGCAGATCATGCTCGCGCGGCGCCGCGCGCCGAAGGAGGTCGAACGTGGGTGATACCTGGCCGCTCCAGACAACGGCGAAATCCCCGAACGATCCGCTGTTCGTCGGCGTGGGCGAACTGCCCTCGGGACGCTACCCGGACCGCAATTTCATCGGGGATCTGACCCACGTCGGCCTGCACGCGCTCGCCGACGCGGGCATGAAGCCGCGCGACGTCGACACCATCCTGCTCATTCCCTGCCTGCACTCGGCGGTCGATCAGGCCGATTTGATCTTCTCGCGCATGGCCGAGGAGTTGGGGCTGATCGGTCATCTGAAGGCGAGCTTCATGGTGCATTCGGGCGGATCGACCAGCGACAACGCCGTCCGGCTCGCCTCCGGGTTGATCGCCTCCGGCCATGCCCGCACCGTACTGGTACTGAATTGCGAACGCTGGGGTTCGGCCAATGTGAACGAGATGGTGACCATGCTGAGCAAGTATGGCATTCCCAACGAGTGGGAAATGCCCACGGGATTGCAGTTCAACGCCATCGGCGCGCTGATCCAGCGGCGCTACATGCATGCCACGCAATCGACCCCGGCGGACATGGCATCGGTCTGCGTCACGCTGCGCAACTGGGCGCAGCTCAATCCGAACGCCATGTACCACGGCAAGCCCTTGACCGTCGAAAAGGTGCTCGCCTCGAAGGTCGTCGCGGAGCCGTTGCACGCGCTCGAGTGTCCGATGCTCGCGGACGGTGCGGTGGCCTTCGTTATGACCAGTGCCGAGAACGCCCGCAGCCGCGGCCTGGATGTTGCCGTGCGGGTCGCGGGGTCGGGCGGCTGCGTGAGTCACTACAGCATCGGCCAGGAACCGGACCTGGCGGTGCTCGGTTGGGCCACCGCCGCGAAGCGCGCGTACGAGCAGTCCGGATGGGGACCCAAAGATGCTCAAATCGCGGAAATCTACGACACGTATGCGGCGGTGACCGCGGCCGCCGTCGAGGGGCTGGGCTTTTGCGCTCCGGGGGACGGTGCGCGCTGGTTCGCCTCCGGCGCGGCCGACCCGGGCGGCAAGTTGCCGTGCAATACCAACGGGGGCATGTTGTCGGCCGGTCACACCGGAGTCGGCGGCGGAACCGCGCTGCTGGTCGAGGGCGTGCGCCAGCTGCTGTGGCGCGCCGGCCCCCAGCGTCAGGTCGGCGGCGTGCAGCGCTGCATCGTAGGCGGCACGGGCGGCAGCTACATGGATGCACAGGTGCTGCTCCTGGAACGCAGCGCCCCGGGAGGCAGGTGATGGCCAACGTGATCCGGGACGAATTTCGGGCGGGGCTGGCGCGCGGTGAACTGCTGCTCCAGAAATGCAACGACTGCGGCAGGCTCAACATGTACCCGCGCCATGCCTGTCCCCACTGCCAGTCGCTCTCGCTCGGCTGGCACAAATCCGCCGGGCGCGGCGTGCTGCACAGCTTCACGGTGTTGCGGGCCGGCGCCCCCGAGGGATTCGAGAGTGAATTGCCCTATGCGGTCGGCATCGTGAAGCTGGAGGAAGGCGTACAACTGCTGGCGCGGCTCGCCCCCGAGGCCGACGGCGACTGGCAGGGTTATCGCTGCGATGACCGCGTGGAGTTCCGCCCGGCATCGGCCGAACACGTTGCGCAGCGCCCCTGCGCCTGGTTCGCACGCGCGAACGATTGATGCCGACGCCATGAACACCTTCGCGTTCCTGCACAAGGCCGCCATGCTGCGTCCCGACCAACCCGCGCTGGTGCATGGTGCGGAATCCATCTCGTACGGCGAATTTCGCAGGCGCGCCCTCGCCATCGGCGGCAACCTGCTGGCGCTCGGCCTGCGGCCAGGCGACCGGGTGGCGTTCTGCCTCGCCAACAGTCCGCGAATTCTCGAGACGATCTACGGCTGCTTCGCCGCCGGTCTCGTCGTGGTTCCGATCAATGCCCGTCTGCATCCGCGCGAGATGGCCTACATCGTCGACAATTCGGGAGCGCGGGTGCTGATTCACGGCCCCGAGTATCAGGCCGGCATCGCCCTGCACCTGGCGGAGTTCTCCGGCCTCGATCACCGCGTGTGCACCGGGGAGGCGGCCGATACCCTGCCCTACGGGCGATTGCTGAACGCCGCGGCGGCGCTGCGTGAAGCCGTCGACGTTGCGGTCACGGATCCCTGCTGGCTCTTCTACACCTCGGGCACGACCGGCAAGCCCAAGGGCGCCACGTGGACCCACCGCACCATCCGCGTCGTGATCATGAATTATCTCGCCGACGTGCACAACATCCAGCCGGGCGAGGTGGTCGCGCACGCCGCACCCATGTCGCACGGCAGCGGCATCGTCGCCCTGCCCGCAGTGGCGCGCGCCGCCACCAACCTCGTGTTCGAGAGCAAGAGCTTCGAACCCAAGGCGCTGTTCGCGTTGATCGAGTCGCAGCGGGTGTCGCACATCGCGTTCCTGGCGCCGACCCAGATCATCAAGATGCTGGAGGAATTCGAGCCGGGCCGCTACGACCTCTCCAGCCTCAAGGCGATCTGTTACGGGGGCGCTCCGATCTATGTCGAGCACCTGCGCAATGCGATCAAGGCCTTCGGGCCGGTGTTCGCCCAGATCTACGGTCAGGGAGAGGCGCCCATCACCATCAGCGGCCTCAATGCGGCCGAACACGCGCGCCTGCTGGCGGCGAACGATGCCCGGATCGGCTCCGCCGGAACGATCCGCACCGACGTCGAGGTGCGCTGCGTCGATGCCGAGGACCGGCCGCTGCCGCCCGGCCGTGAGGGCGAGATCGTGGTGCGCGGCGACATCGTCATGCGCGGATATTGGAACAATCCCCAGGCCACCGACGAGGCACTGCGCGGCGGCTGGCTGCATACGGGCGACATCGGGATGCTGGACGCCAATGGCTATCTGTTCCTGCTCGACCGCGCCAAGGATCTGATCATCAGCGGCGGCAACAACGTCTATCCGCGCGAGGTCGAGGAGGTGATCGTGCAGCATCCGGCGGTGGCGACCGTGGTGGTGTTCGGCATCCCGCACCCCTACTGGGGAGAGGCCGTGCACGCCCTCGTCGTGGCCGAGCCCGGCATCCCCGTGAGCGACCGCGACATCATCGAACACTGTGGCTCGCACCTGGCGGGCTACAAAAAGCCGAAGAGCGTGGAATTCGTCGATGCGCTGCCCGTGAGCGGCTACGGCAAGGTGATGCGCCGGGAGATCCGCGAGAAATACTGGCAGGGATACGAAAGCCGCGTCGGCGGCGGCGCTCCGAAGTCCGCCCAGTCCACCAAGGAGCCAACGTGAGCACAGTGTTGATCGCCGGCGTCGGCATGACGCCGTTCGGGCGCTTTCCGGGCCGCGGCATTCGCGCAATGGCCGTGACTGCCATCGACGAGGCGCTGGCGGACGCGGGCATTCCCGTGGCCGACGTCGCCAAGGTGTTCTTCGGCAACGCCGTCGCCGGCATCATCGCCCAGCAGGAGATGATCCGCGGGCAGGTCGCGCTGCGCTTTCATCCGCTCGGCCGAAAACCGCTGGTGAACGTCGAGAACGCGTGCGCGTCCGGCGGGTCGGCGCTGAGTCTGGGATTCGACGCCATCGCCGGCGGTCGGGCGGAGGTCGTGGTCGTCGTGGGCGCGGAACAGCTCAACCACGAGGACCGCTCGCGGCCGTTCAACGCCCTGCGCGGCTCGACCGACATCGACGACATCGGGGAAGCGACGCCCGGGCACCTCGCCGCGAATTCGATCCTGATGGACTTTTACGCGGGCGTGGCCCGCACCTACCTCGAACGGCATCGCGCGACGGCGGAGGACTTCGCACTCGTGGCGGTGAAGAATCGCCGTCACGCCAGCCTGAACCCTCTCGCGCATTTCCGGGCGCCGCAAAGCCTCGAGGATGTCATGCATAGCCGCATGATCGTCGACCCGCTGCGGCTGGCCATGTGCGCCCCCACCACCGACGGGGCGGCAGCCCTCGTGCTTTGCTCGGCCGCCTACGGCCGCCGGCTCACGCGCAAGGCGGTGGAGCTCGTGACCTCGCACGTGGCGGCGAGCCCGGGTGATGGCGTGAGCCCGGTGACGCCGGCCGCCGCCGCCGCATACGAGGCCTCGGGCATCGGTCCTCACGGCTTTGACCTCATCGAATTGCACGACGCGGCGGCGCCGGCGGAATTACTGCAGTATGCCGAGATTGGACTGTGCGAGGAGGGGGAGGCGCATCATCTCGTTCGCGACGGCAAGACGACGATCGGTGGGGAAACGCCCGTGAATGCCAGCGGCGGCCTGCTGAGCCGCGGACATCCGCTCGGCGCCACCGGCTGCGCCCAGGTGGTCGAATTGTGCCATCAATTGCGGGGCGAGGCCGGCGCCCGCCAGGTCGACGATGCCCGGGTGGGACTTGCCATCAACGGCGGCGGCTGGCTCGACGGCACCTATGCCCTTGCGGTATCGACCATCGTCAAGAGAATCGATCGATGACCTCGCGCGTCGAACTGCAGACCTGCTATTTCGAACCGGTCGCCGACGGCGTCTCGCTGCTGACCCTGAACCGTCCCGACAGAGGCAACGGCGTGGTGCCGGAAATGGCGCGCGATCTGCTGCACGCGCTCACGGTTCTGGAGGAGGACCGGTCGGTGCGCGTGCTGCTGTTGACCGGCGCGGGCCAGCAGTTTTGTGCGGGCGCGGATCTGGTCGAGTTCCAGCGCTATCTCGAGGAGGAGTTGCCGCACAGCCATGAACCTTATAACGCGCGCGTGCTCTGGCCCGTCACGCAGCGGGTCGTCGGCTGCCGCCTGCCGGTCATCGCCGCGATCAACGGCGGCGCGACGGCCGGCGGTCTCGACCTGGCCCTGGCCTGCGACATCCGCATCGCGTCCACCCGCGCCAAGATGGGCGAGACCTACATCAAGCTCGGTCTCAATCCGGGCAACGGCGGCACGTACTTCCTGCCGCGGCTGGTCGGATCGGGTCTCGCCGCCGAACTCGCGCTGACCGGGGACGTCATCGACGCGCAGCGCGCCCTGCACATCGGTCTCGTCAACCGCGTGGTCGAGCCGGACGCGCTGATTCCGGACAGCATCGCGCTCGCGGCGCGGATCGCCGCCCATCCCCGGCTCGCCCTCGAAGCCACCAAGCAGCAGCTGCGCCAGAGCTGGCACCTCGATCTCATCAGCTCGATGAATGCGAGTTTTTGGGCGGTCGCGACCATGAGCCATACGGCCGATCTCAAGGAGGGCATCGCCGCCGCGCGCGAGAAGCGCCCTCCGGTATTCAACGCTTCGGACAAAAAGGACCCGCCATGATCGCCGACACGTTCGTCGTTGACGCCACCGGCCCTCTTCCGGCGTGAACCTGAACGAGACTTACCGCGGTCTGCGGGTGCTCGATCTGGGCACCAACATCGCAGCGCCGTTTGCGGCGATGGCGCTCGGGGACATGGGCGCCGACGTCATCAAGATCGAGCGGCCGCCGGGAGGCGACGACACTCGCGCGCTTCCCCCGCACTGGCAGGGCGAGGCGACCGTGTTCCTCGCCGTGAACCGCAACAAGCGCAGCGTGCTTCTGGACATCAAGGCGCCCGGCGGACGTGCCGCACTGTGGAAGCTGATCGAATCGGCCGACGTGGTGATCGAAAGTTTTCCGCCCGGCCTCGCGGCCCAGTTAGGCCTCGGCTTCGAGCCGATTCGGGCGCGCAACCCGCGCGTCGTGCTCTGCAGCGTCAGCGCCTTCGGCGACGGGGCCCTGGGTTCGACCCTGCCGGGCTATGACGCCCTGGTGCAGGCGGTCGCGGGAATCATGAGCTTCACCGGTCAGCCGGGGACGCCCACCGTCCGCCTCGCCCCGTCGGTGCTGGATCTGTCGACGGGCATGTGGGCGCTGATCGGCATCATGGCGGCCCTCACGCGCCGCGCGGCGGGCGGCGGAGCCGAACACGTGCGTCCGTCGCTGCTCGACTCGGCCTTTACACTGATGTGCCACCAGGTGCTGGGCTACACCGCCACCGGCGACCTGCCGCAGAAGCTCGGCTCGGGCGCACCCAGCGCCGCCCCCTATCGGGTGTTCGCAGCCGCCGATGCCGAGTTCATGCTCGCCACCGCCACCGACGCCCAGTTCACGCGGCTGTGCGCCGCGCTCGGCCGTGGCGCGCTCGCGCTGGATGCGCGCTTTGCGACGATGTCCGCGCGTTTGTCGCACCGGGACGAACTCGATGGCGCGCTCGCCGATGAATTCCGTCGCGAGCCGGTCGACCACTGGCTCGACCTGCTCGGCAAGGCCGGGATTTCCGTGGGCCGGGTGAATGACATCCGCCAGGCCCTGTCCCTTCCGGTGGTGGCTGAACGCGGGCTCTTCGCATCGCCGCCTCCTGTCACGGCAGCGAAAGAGGGTCTGCCCTTATTGAGGCTGCCCATCGACCCGGACGGCCGGTCGGTCATGAGACCGCCGCCCACCCTGGGCGAACACACGGCGGAAGTGCTGAGAGAGATCGGCATCGATTGAAATCACAACCCACCTGGAGATAATGATGAGCAGACTGGCTGGAAAAATCGCGATCATCACCGGCGCCTCCCAAGGCATGGGCTCCGCGCACGCGCGTGCCTTCGTCGCCCACGGCGCCAAGGTTATCCTCGGCGACATCAACGACAAGGCCGGGAACGCGCTCGCCGCCGAGCTTGGGTCGAACGCCATTTTCGTCAAACAGGACGTGGCCAACGCCGCCGATTGGAAGAATCTGCTGCAATCGGGCGAAAAGCGTTTCGGAGCGGTCAACGTCCTGGTAAACAACGCCGGGATCCTGGGCGCTCTCGCGGAAACCACGACCCTGTCCGAGGCCGAATTCCTGCGCGTCTGTTCCATCAATCAGACCGGTGTGTTCCTCGGCATGCAGACCGTGCTGCCGGGCATGATCAAGGCGGGCGGCGGTTCGATCGTGAACATCTCCTCAATCGCCGGGCTCGTGGCCATTTACGGCGCACCCAACCTCGCCTACGTCGCGAGCAAGTTTGCGGTGCGCGGCATGACCAAGCAGGTGGCGGTGGAATACGGCGCGAAGAACATCCGCGTCAACTCGGTGCACCCGGGCTACATCAAGACTCCCATGATGGTGGCCGCCACGGACGAGAACGGCGGCGAGGCACTGATGCAAATTCCCTTGCGGCGCATGGCCGATCCGTCGGAGGTGTCCAATCTGGTCGTGTTTCTCGCATCCGACGAATCGGCCTTCATCAGCGGGGCGGAACACGTCATCGACGGCGGCATGACCGCGCTCTGATCCGCCGCAGGCCGTATGCCGGTCGAGGGGGCGGGATACGCTGGCGTCAGCGTATCCCCATCTCCTTGGCGATGATGCTGCGCTGGATCTCGTTGGTGCCGCCGCCCACCATGCCGTGCTTCGCCTCGCGGAAATAGCGCTCCATGTCGTACTCCGGCAACTGTGCATAGCCGCCGAGGGCCTGCATGCCGTTGAACGCGATGTGGAACAGCACCTGCGAGCAGAACAATTTGGCCATCGACACCTCCTTGACCGCGCGCTCGCCGCGCGCCATCTTGCAGGCCGCCGAATACACGAGCAGCCGGGCCGCCTCGAGTTCGGTCTCGTTGTCGGCCATGCGGTGCTTGAGCACCTGGAATGACGCGAGCGGAACGCCAAACTGCTTGCGGTCCTTGGTGTAGCGGATCGTGTCGTCGAGCGCGGTGCGCGCGTTGCCCACCTGCGAGGCGGCAATGCTCAGCCGCTCGTACTCCAGATGCTCCCCGATGTAGTTCCACCCCTTCCCGGCTTCGCCGAGCAGCGCGTCCTTGGGGATGCGCAGGTTGTCCATGAAGAATTCGGTGGTGCCGAGGCTCTTGCGCACAATGGTGTTCATTTTCTTGATGTGCAGCCCCGGCGTGGAGTTGGGAACCAGAAACAGGCTGAACCCGTCGTATCGGCCGCTGCCGGTGCGCGCGAGGACGGCGATCGTGGCATTCGGCAGGTGCGCTCCCGAGCACCACACCTTGTTGCCGTTCAACACCCACTCGTCTCTGTCGAGCACTGCGGTGGAACGCGCGGCCGCTGCGTCGGAGCCGGACTGCGGCTCGCTGATCGAAATCGAAAACTTCGCGTCGCCCGCGAGGAACGGAACGAGGTACCGCCGCTTCTGTTCCGGCGTCCCGTGGCGGGAGATGTTCGTCGCGGTGAACATCGACGTCATGATGCACGCGGCCGTGTCCAGGCTGAATTTGCCGATGGCCTCGCAAAACAGCGCGAACATGATGGGGTCGGCAGCACTGCCGCCGTCCACCTCGTCCACCAGCAGCCCGAGCCAGCCCTGCTGCGCCATCTTTTTGTAAACTTCCTCGGGAAATTCGCGGCTGGCGTCGTGCTCCCGGGTGTATTCACGCCCGACTTCCCGGTCCATGAAATTGTGGACCGTGTCGCCCCACAGGCGCTGCTCGTCGGTGAACTGAAAATCCATAAAACCTCTTTCGTGGCATGAAGCGGTGTCATCGGGCTGCCATAGACTACGGCGATGTCGGCGTCGGAAGCCGCACGATTGACACTGCGCGCGCTGTTCGAGTAAATTAAAACAAATGTTTGTTCCAGTCAACCGACCCTCTTCTTCCCCGCTGGACGCCCCGGCGGAGCGACGGCGCGCCCTCGAGGCGCGTCAGGACGGCTGGCGCCCCATGACCCTGTCGCAGGCGCTCGACGTGGCGGCCGACCGGCACCCCGACCGGCCGCTCGTGATCACCGACCCGCAAACGTACAGCTATCGCGACATACAGGGGTGGTCTGCGGCACTGGCGGCCGGGTTGATCGCCCGCGGCGTGCAAGCCGGCGATCACGTCGCCGTGGTGCTCGCCAACTATCCGGACTTCGTCGCGGTCAGATATGCCATCTCGCGCGTCGGGGCGGTGGCGGTGCCCATCAACTTCGCCCTACGGCGACAGGAGTTGAGCTACATCCTCGAGCAGTCGGACAGCACCGTCCTGATTACCATGGACCGGCTGCGCGACCGCGACTATCTGGACGACTTGGACGCCCTCGCGCCGGGTTGGGAAACCGCCGGCGGCGGCGCCCGCTGGCCCCGCCTGCGCCACGTGATCGTGCACTCCTGCGCCGAATCGACGCGGCCCGCGGCGACCATGCTCGCGGAATTGACACGCCTGGGCACCCCCGAAGACCGCGCCGAAGTCGCACGCCGCAGCGCCGCTGCAGACCCGCACTTCCGCTCCGATGTCATCTACACCTCCGGAACCACCGGTCTGCCGAAGGGTGTGATGCTGAGTCACGACATGATTCTGCGGGCGGCCTACGCATCCGCCTATACGCGCGCCTTCGAGGACGGCCGCCGCATTCTCTTCTCGCTGCCGATGTACCATGTGTTCGGGTTCGTGGAGTGCCTCATCGCCAGCACCTTTGCCGGCGGCGCGATCATTCCCCACGTGGCGTTCGACGCCGGCCGGATGCTCGCCGCGGCCCAGGCGCATCGTGCCACGGAGATGGTCTGCGTGCCGATGATGACCTTGAAGCTGCTGGAGGCGGCCCGCGCCGGCGGCTTCGACGGATCGCATCTCGTGGCAATGTTCAATTCCGGCGGCGCATCCCCTCCATCCATTTGGCAGGACATCCGCGATGTGCTCGGCGCGCGGGAGGTCCTGACGGCGTACGGCATGACGGAGACCACCGCCTCGACCACCTGCACCCTCCCCGAGGGCGCCGACCGGCATCTACTGGAGACCAACGGCTGCCTCAAGCAGGCCGGCGTGGCCGGCGACCCCTCCTTGGGCGGCGTGCTGGCGCAATACAAGACCGTCGATCCGCTGAGCGGAGAGGATCAACCGGCCGGCGTCACCGGGGAGCTGGTGGCACGAGGTCCGATCATCACCCAGGGTTACTACAACAAGCCGGAGGAAACGCGCGCCGCATTGGATGCCGACGGCTGGCTGCACACCGGCGACGTCGGGGTTGTCACGAGCGAAGGCTACCTCACCCTGACCGGCCGCCTCAAGGAGACCTACCGGTGCGGCGGCGAGATGGTCATGCCCCGCGAAATCGAGGATCTGTTGAATGCACATCCCCTGGTGGGCCACGCGCACGTCGTCGGAATTCCCGACGTGAAAATGGGCGAAGTCGGCTGCGTCTTCGTGCTTCCCGCCGGCGACGTCTGGCCCGACCCCCGGGAACTCATCGACCTGTGCGCCGCACGGCTCGCGCGCTTCAAGGTGCCGCGCCACGTGGTGTTCATCACCCCGGACGAACTGCCGTTGACCGCGACCGGACGACCGCAGAAATTCCGGCTGGCCGAACTCGCCCAGCAGCGGCTGGCAGCACCGCAGCCCGGACGCCGGGTGTTCACCGATTCCACACCGCGCAAGACCTGAACCCAAGGAGTGCATCGTCATGGTGACTGAACGCGCCGATATTGCCATCGTCTCCGGACGCGAGGCCGAATTCGAAGCCGCCATGCAGCGCGGCTGCGCGCTGCTCGCGGGCGCCGCCGGCTGCACGGGCGTCTGGCTGTCCCGCTGTATCGAGAGACCCTCGCGCTACCAGCTGCAGCTGCGCTGGAACGCGGTCGACGACCATACCGCGTTCACCAAGACGCCCGAATTCCAGGCATTCCGCGAGCTCGCGGGCCCGTTCTTCAGCGAGCGGCCGGCCATGGAACACTTCCAACTCGTCAATCCGCCCGAGTGACGCATGCCTCACATCGTGACCGACAAGTGCCAACGCTGCAGATTCACGGACTGCGTGACGACCTGCCCGGTCGCCTGTTTCCACGGCGACGCGGACATGATCTACATCGACAATGTGCAGTGCGTCGACTGCGGTGCCTGCGTCCCGGCATGCCCGGTGCACGCCATCTACGAACAGACGGACCTGCCGCCGGACAAGTTGGAATGGCTCGCCATCAACGCGGAGCGCGCGCCGCTGCTGCCCGTCGTCAGCGAGAAACAGGTGCCGCTGCTCACGGCCGAAGCCCGCAAACGTGAGCTTGGCTACTGAAGGCATCGCCGCCGGCCTCGGCACGGCCGCGAACCCGCTGCGCGTCGCCATCGTCGGCAGCGGACCCAGCGGATTCTATGCCGCCGAGGCGCTCCTCAAGGCGCCCCTGGCGGTGGAAGTCGACATGCTCGAGCGGCTGCCCGTGCCCTATGGCCTCGTCCGCTACGGCGTCGCACCCGATCACCCGCGCCTGAAGCAGCCCACGGTGATCTTCGACAAGATCGCGCAATCGCCGGGGTTTCGCTTTTTTGGGAACGTTGCGATCGACCGCGATGTCAGCCTCGAGGACCTGCGCGCCACGCATCATGCGATCCTGTTCGCCTGCGGCGCCGAGGCCGACCGGCGTCTGGGCCTGCCGAACGAGGATCTTCCCGGCAGCCACACGGCGACTGAATTCGTCGGCTGGTACAACGGCCACCCCGACTATCGGGATCGCACCTTCGATTTCAGCGCGGAAACCGCCGTGATCATCGGTCAGGGCAACGTCGCCATCGATGTTGCGCGCATTCTGTGCAAACCGGTCGACGACCTGCGGCAGACCGACATCGCGGACCATGCTCTGGAGGCGCTCGCCGCCAGCCGCGTGCGTGAGATTCACCTCGTCGGCCGCCGCGGTCCGGCCCAGGCGAGCTTCACGACCAAGGAACTGCGGGAACTCGGCGAAATCCCCGGATGCGCGCCCGTCGTGGGCGCCGCGGATCTGGCGCTGAACCCGGCGTGCAGTTCCGAACTCGAGCGCAAGACCAACTTCATCGCGGCGGCGAACGTGGAAACGCTTCGCGGCTGGGCCGCCAATCCCGTCGCAGCCCCCGGCAAGCGCATCTTCTTTCATTTTTTGAGGTCGCCGGTTGCCTTCCGGGGCGACGCACGACTGCAGGGCATCACGTTCGAACACAACGCGCTGACCGGGCCGCCCTTCGAGCAGCTGGCGCGGGGCACGGGTGAGTTGCACGACATTGCGTGCGGACTCGTCTTCCGCAGCATCGGCTATCGGGGACGGCCCATTCCGGGCGTGCCATTCGACGCCGGCAGAGGAGTTTTCCCGAACGAGGCAGGCCGGATCAGCGGTGCGCCCGGACTCTATGCCGCCGGCTGGATCAAGCGCGGACCGTCGGGGATCATCGGCACCAACCGCGCCGATGCCGTCGCCACGGTCGCGAGCATTCTCCACGATGCGACGAATTCGGAGGCGACCGGCTTGAATCGGCACCCAAAGGGGGGAAGCGCCGGACTCCTCGCCGCGTTGGACCGCACCGGCACGCGCGTCGTGAACTATGAGGCGTGGCGGCGAATCGACTCGGAGGAATTGAGGCGCGGTGCGGAACTGGGCCGTCCCCGGCAAAAAATCACGCGGATCGAGGAGATGCTTGCTCTCGCGGGATTGCCGCCATGAACCGAATTACGGAGCGATGCGAGGAACACCGGCTTCCGATCCGGACGCGAGGTCCGGGAGCGGCCGATTCTTATAGGCTTTCGCGACCAGGGCCAAATTGGCCTGGTGTGCCTCCCGGTATGCCCACCAATCGCTCACCCACCCTTTCGCAACGGCGTCATGGACGTAGTCCTCCCCGGACCCCTTCAGATAGTCGCGGTCGTGGGCTCGCGTGATCATTTCACGCAGGTAATCCTGGGTCGCATCGATGAGCGTCGTCTTATATCCCCCGTTCGCGATGACGTCGGGATTCCCGTGGTTCGGATAAATCCGGTCGATAGTCCACTTCTTCACTGGCCGACAAAATTATGGCGAGAATCCTCGTTAGTCGCACCGGCGCATGACCTCGTCGAGATCATAACGATAGATGTCGCCTGCCGTGTAATCGGTCAGCCAGAGGGAATCTCCGTTCACACCCAAAGAGTCGCCACCCGGACCGGTGAATTGGCACCTCACCCGTCCCGTGCTTCCATCGATTGCCGACAGGGGCACCTTCACCATTGTCGTCCAGACCGACCCCCCACCACCGGCCAGAAACCGTGGCTTGGGACCACTGGGAACGCTGGCCAGCAGCAAACCCGTGTCGGCACGGATGACACTCACTTCAGCGCCTGCGGACCGCGTTATCCAAATCCGGCCCTCGCTGTACAGTGGATTGTGCGACCCCCGGGGGACTCGAATCCGCTGGCGGATGCGCAGGGTATCGGGATCGATTCGCGCCAGCGTCCCCCGCCCATCCGTGACCAGCCACACGCTATCCGGGCTCGTGGCGATACCGCCTTCTCTCGCGGCCGGCCCGAGATGTGGCACCATCGAAATCGCCCGAGTATTTAGGTCGACCCGCGCGAGCGAATTCGGCCTGGCACAAAGCGGCACCCATAAGGCACCGAAGCCAACGGCCAGGCCTGCGCACGGAATGCCGGGTAACGGCACACGGCCGACGACGGAATTCGTCTCCGAATCGATTTGCGAAACACCGTTCGGTCCCGTCGTCCCCACCCATATAGACTTGCCGACGATCGCAACCCAATCCGCCGTCTTCGCCAAGTGAATTTTTACGACCGGCGTCAATTCGGTAATCGAATGACGAAGATCCTCGGCAGGAGCACCCACCGCAACCAAACTGGCGAGGAGTACGATTGCAGCTAGGATAAACAGGCGCGCAAGCACCGTGCCTCTGCGTTCATTGCGCATCCCCGGGTGACTGATAAAACGCGCCATCATGAACGGCTCATTATGATCCCGATTTATGAGCGATAAAACGCAAATCTATCGCTTTGCCCATCGCCCGCGAATCGCCCCCCACGGTCACCGTTGGCGCAGGCATAAGCTAAGAAACAATTCGTAGTAGGCGCGGTGGCGGGAAAGCGCTAGCTTGGAGTCCCTAGGAGGCAGCTTGCCATGCTGGTCAGCACGGACCCGGAGCCACTCGCCGCGGGCGAACAAAGCCCCGGAAAATTGCGCGCAGTAATCGCCAAGATCTCCGCCGATGGCCTGCTCGACCCCGACGCCATCGCCGAGACCTACTGCCAACTGTATCTGCAACCACGCAGCGAGTGGACGAACGAACTCGATTGTCGACCTTATGAGGAGGCGTACCGATGAGTGCCCTGATGAACGTGATCGCTGTCGATGAATCGACGGAAGTCGAGGCGGTGCTGAACTACACCCGCAATACCGGTGTGCGGCCTGTGAATTACACCTTCGATCCCCCGCCCGGCATCCCCAGAAGCAGCGGCGAAATCGACGCCCGAACCGTGAGCATTCACGATGCGCGCCGGGTGCACGGCCTGGCGCTCGACGCGAGCGGCTTTGAATTAATCTCACACCGCAGCACGCTCGCGGACTGGGGGGCTTTCCAAGACCCCGATCGCGTACGGGCGATCGACTATCCGGAAGTCGAGGCCGCGCTCCGGATTCACACGGGCGCCGACAAGGTGTTGATCTTCGACCACACCCTGCGCGACAGCACCGCCGAACCCGGCCGGGCGGCGCTGCGCGAGCCCGTGCGCCGCGTGCACGACGATCAGACGCTGGATTCCGCGCCGCAGCGTGTGGCGAAGCACCTCGCGCCCGCCGAGGCCGCATGGCGTCTCGGGCGTCGCTTCGCCATCCTCAACTTCTGGCGTCCGGTGGGCGGACCGGTCCTGCGGGCGCCTCTCGCGATCTGCGATGCGCGCACCATCGATCCGGCCGACCTGCTGCCCAGCGACCTTAAGTATCCCGATTGGACCGGCGAGACCTATGCACTGTCGTTCAATCCGCGCCACCGCTGGTACTGGTATCCGCACCAGAGGCCCACGGAGGCCACCCTGCTAAAGATCTATGATTCGTCCATCGATGGCCGGGCACGTCTGACGGCGCATACGGCGTTTGACGACCCCACCAGCGCCTCGAATGCGCCGCCCCGGCGCAGCATCGAGATACGCTCGCTCGTCTTTTGGTAGTTGCCATTGGGCGTCGGCCAATAGTACAGATGAATCGTCGTGGCATCCCCTGTCAAACCGGCAACCACCGAACGGGACCTGTCATCGCGCGCCACCGGGTCCCAAGGCCGATCGGAGGTGACGTCCGGTCCCGTCTCAAGTCTCGCTGCGGCCGACTTCCCGCGGGACGAGTCTGGCGCCGGGGCCCGGCACCATCGCGGCAAGCGCCAGCGCGGCAATCAGGAAGGTTCCGGCAAACAACCAATACAGCTCCACGGCGTGCCAGCCGCGATCCACCAGCGAACCCGTCGCCATGGGCGCAAGGATGGCGCCGAACCGCCCGATCCCGATTCCCCAGCCCATCCCCGTGGTTCGCAGGTGCGGACCATAGAGCGCGGGCGTCACTGCGTAAAATCCGGCCATGGCGCTGGTCGACATCCCGCCCAAGGCGACGCCGGTGATCAGGCCGATGGAGAGGTCGTGCGTCGTCATCGCAAATACACCCATCAATGCGCAGGCGACGAGCAGACAGAATGTAATGAGCCACCGGGGTTCGAGCACGCGCGCGAGCAACCCGAAGAGGACAGTGCCGACAATGCCGCCCAAACTCAGCAAAACACCGCTGGTGATGCCCTGCTGCGCCGTGAGACCATTCGACGCCAGCAACTTCGGCGTCCAGCCAAACACGAAGTAATATCCTCCCATCATGAAAAAGAACGCGGTCCAGATCAGGCAGGTCGATCGCAGCAACTCGCGCGAAAACAACTGTTTCATGGATGCGCGCACCGGAACGCCCGGCTGCCCGCCGATGGGAGGAAGTGCCTCCACCGTCGGTCTGTGCATCCGCGTGAGGAGCTGATTGAGTTTTCGCAGTGCACCGGGCGGCTGTCCCGTGATCAGGAAATCAAGGGACTCGGGAAGACGCCAAAAGGAAATGGGCAACATCGCAAACGAGACGATTCCACCGAACGCGAAGGCAGCGCGCCAGCCCGAGCGCGCAATCAGTATCGCCGCAATGGCGCCACCGACCGTTCCCCCGATGGAATAGCCCGA
>Ga0182030_10011996_pt1 | contig 17424 bp, 9 predicted proteins | sample 812S3MmetaG_FD_121299 | JGI IMG/M metagenome (GOLD analysis project Ga0182030, IMG submission 121299) | Permafrost microbial communities from Stordalen Mire, Sweden - 812S3M metaG (Illumina Assembly) | ecosystem: Environmental > Terrestrial > Soil > Wetlands > Permafrost | place: Sweden...
CACCAGACGGACAGCCTTGGCCCGCGTCTCCGGGTCGTACTTGCTCGGCATGACATGCACCTTCCCAACAAAGGAGGTGCGCATCAAACGCGGGACGGTTCACGGCGGCGGTTCGACGACGCGAAACCCTTCAGTTCCCGAGCTACCATTTGGTCGGACTGACCTGTGAGGGCTGCTATGTGGGATCTGAAGTCACCGTTCGTGATTCTCGGTGTCGTGTGCGTCTTGGCTGCGATCGTCGGCGGCGGTGTCAAGGCCCTTGGCTCCCAGCTGCCGGTAATCAACAGTTGGCGCCGACAGGCGATCCTCGCGCTGTTCGGAATCGTTCTGATCGCAATCCCCCAGATCGTTCTCAGGTTGGGCGAATTCCGAGTCACGAACGTGACGGTGGCCTGGGATGGTGATACCTACCACGGCTGCCATATTCACAAGACCTTCACAGCCTCGATCACCACCGCCGGTGGCAGCGGCGAATTCGAGAGCCGCGCGCTGGTTGCCGGAACGTACACCGAGTCGGGACGGCTCAAAGTTGACAGCCCTGGCGTACACGTCATTCATGGATGGGGTGAGCACGACCTAGCGCCGGGCACCGGCGGTGACTATCCCGTCATCATTGAGATCCTTGCACCCCGGGAACTCAAATCGCCGCCGAGCTATCTACACGTAGACTGCTGACTGGGCAGCCGAGTTTCAAAGATCCACCTAACCGGCGGGGTGCGCAGCTAACCGTCGCCCTTTGATCCGGCTTTACGAAACACGCTGTTGACTATCGCAGCCAAAGGTTACGGGCATCTGCCTTTCCGTCGCAATTTAAGCTTTTGATTGGCTGGGACACTTATTTGGAAGGTCAACTATTTACTTGAATATGCCACTATTGCGACAATAGCGGCTCGCTTACTGGCGGCCGTACCAACGGCGACTTAATTGGCGCCAGAATTAACTTCTGGTGTATGCCGGTGGTCGGGCAGGCCTAAATCTAATGGACAAACGCGATTCTCGTCCCGAGGCCGTGAAGCGTCTGCGATGATGTCATCGCCGTGTCCCACTGTCGACAGGACAAGCGATGATCCACGGTCTGGGCGGTATTCGGTCACCTCTCATAGCTTCACTGCGGATCCCCCGCGGCTTTGAGATCAACGAATTCCCTTCGCGAGCCGGCGTTCCCGCCCTGAGCGTGAGGGACGGCGCACTCGACGGGCGTCGTCAAACAAGGAGTACCCGACCGCAGCCCGGGGTGGCTTCGCTCGTCCCAGGGGAGGGATAGTCGTGAGCACTCCAGGTGATGGCGGCAAGGGTTCGCTCAGCCCGCGCCAATCCGAGCCGAACACCGACGTTGCTGAGGCGACAACCGAGATGTCCCAAGGTCAGTGGGGCCCGGTGCTGACGTTTCCCAATGTGCCCATCCACGTTCACGTTCTGCCTGATGGCCGGGTCCTCATGTGGGGCCGACGCCCTGCCGGGTCTTCGGATCTAAATGATCAGCACTGCATCCCGTTTGTGTGGGACCCCGCCGACCCGATCGAGGACGGAGATGCCACGACCGCAAAAACAGTCAACACCTGCCAGCCCACCAAGAAAGACGGGACGATAGTAAACCTGTTCTGCAGTGGCCACACTTTCCTGCCCGACGGTCGGCTTCTGGTGGCGGGTGGTCACATACGCGACGGGTTCGGGCAGAACCAGACCTCGATCTACAACTATGCCGGCGGCGCCCCTGGCGGACCGGGCACCTGGGAGCCGAGCGACATCATGAATGACGGACGATGGTATCCGACCGTCACCACGCTGCCGGATGGCCGGGCCCTCGTACTATCGGGCAGCTTTGGGGACGACAAAGCCGCCGATGCCAATACTGAGAACAACAACATTCCTCAGGTTTGGTCTGACGGCGCCTGGACCGACCTCGCTGCATTTAGTGACCCTGAAGACCCCGATCAGGAGAATGTATTTGCGCTAGAGCTTTATCCCCGTGTGCATATCAACTCCTCCGACGGCCAGGTTTTCATGTCCGGCCCGCAGAAGTACAGCTGGCTGCTGAACACGACGGGCGGCGGCCGCTGGAGCCTGACCACTGTCGCGCGAGAGGCGGGGCAGCGCGATTACGCCCCGGCCGTCATGTACGACGTCGACAAAATCATCTACATCGGCGGTGGCGGCGGCCCGCCCACGAGCGCGGCGGAAATCATTGATCTGCAGCAGACGCCCCTTGCGTGGCGGCCGACCGCTTCGATGAATTATCCGCGGCGCCAGCACAACGCCACCCTGTTGCCCGACGGCACCGTTCTTGTGACGGGGGGCACCCTCGGTCCGGGGTTCGACGACTGTCGCCCGGGTCGGCCCGTTCACGCCGCCGAACTGTGGGATCCGGCGCAAAAGCCTCACCCGCAGTGGACCGAACTGGCGGAGGAGTCGGTCGACCGCTGCTATCACTCCACGGCGGTACTGCTGCCCGACGCCACCGTGCTTAGCGCCGGTGGTGGTGAATTCATTCCGGCTCCGGGACAGCCGAAAGACCCGTCGCACCCCGACGGTCAGATCTTCCGTCCGCCGTATCTGTTCAAAGGTGACCGGCCAGAGATTACGTCAGCGCCCAGCAGACCCGTCGGGTACGGAGAGACCTTTGAGGTGGAATCGCCGCAGGCCGACACGATCGACAAGGTCACGTGGGTACGGCTGTCATCGGTCACTCATGCGTTCAACCAAAGTCAACGCATCAACTTGCTCGTATTCAGGGTCACCGCCAACACGCTATTGGTCACCGCGCCAAACTCGCCGAACATCTGCCCGCCTGGGCACTATCTGCTGTTTGTGTTGAATCGCAACGGGGTGCCCTCGGTTGCCAGGGTCGTGCAGATTCTGGCCAGCCCGCAGTTGCCGGCCAGCGTGGCGTCACCACAAGCGGCCACCGCGACGGCGAGCCAAGCGCGCGCGCACACAGGTCCCATGCCGGGACGTGCCGCGGTCGCCGAGAAGCCCCGCGGCCCAGCGGTTGTCGTGGGTCTGACCAGTAATTGTCCGTACGGTCTGGGTGCCTGCTGGGGTGGCGCCAACGAAGCACTGAACAAGCTCGACGGCGTCGGCTGGGTCAATCCCATCGCCGACGCCGCGGAATCGACCGCCGAAGTCGTTCTCTCGCAGCCAGGCCTACCTCCCTTAAACCGCTGGGTGGATCAATTCCGTGACATCGTCAGTGAGCGATATGTGTGGCGTGGCGTGGAAATGACGTTGAACGGCGTCGCCGAAAAACGGGATGGGTCATTGGTGCTGGCATTGAGCAAACGGGGGCCGGTGATCCCGCTGGCCCCGCTCACGGCGGCAGGAAAGATCCAGTTTGACAACGATACCCGCACCCTAAAGCCACTATCCGCCAGCGAAGCGCGCGCTTACGAACAACTTGACGCCGTGGTGAAGGGTAAACGCGACGGGCAACAAGTCACGGTGACGGGTCGCCTCGACGAAACGCCGTCAGGCTACGTGCTGCACGTTCGGCAGTTCGCGAATTGATTCAACATTAGGCACGCGCAATGTCGCTGCCAGTTGAGAGGTGACGCTCATGGGTGCGATCGAAGGTCTCTACCACGAGCCCTTTGGCTGGGACAGTCCGTACTTCGGCGACGATACGCTCTGGAGCCAGACGGGCCGCTACCCGCGAGATCCGATGCAGGGCCAGCAGGTCTATATCAAGGCGACTACGTGGCCCACCCGGCCGGGCCAGAGCGTCTGGATTACATGGACGAAGAATGGTGTGGCGCAGCCGGATATCGGTGCGTTGTGGGAGTTCAACAGCGGTGACAACAGCTACTGGCAGGCGGCCTTGCCGGCGCTCGATCGGGGCGACCAGGTCGAGTATTACGTCTGGGCGCAGTTCGCGCCCAAGAAATTCGCGAACATCGGCCCGCTGGCTTTCGCCGTGACCTCATGGAGCAATGCCACGTCGGTGACCGGCTTTCAGGATCACGGCACCAGCATCGACGTCAGCGTCGGGGACAGCGCCGGGGATTTTCACCCGGTGATCCGGTTTGCGTTCAGCGCGCCCGACGCGTTTCGCCTCCAGTTGGCGCCGAGCGGTGGTGGTCTCAGCATTGGCGGGCAGAACTGTTACACGGTTGCAGACAGTGCTGACGTGCTCCGAGTCAGCACCGCGGACCTCGTCCTTGAGATACAGAAGAACCCGTATCGCCTCTCGATCTTCGAGTCGGACGGGTCGACACTCATTGCGCGCGAGCAGGATCCGGCTGTGTACCCCAACATGGCGTGGGCGAGCGACGGCAAGGGCGTGATCACCCGCATCTGCGATCATTACGTCGCTGCCGAGTCTGAGCGCTTCTACGGTTTTGGCGAACGCTATGACTACTTCGACCAGCGTGGCCGGGATGTCTGGATCTACGCTGTCAACGACTATCTGTCTCAGCGCGGAGACGATAAGACGTATCTGGCCGTTCCGTTTTTTGTCAACTCGGGAGGCTACGGCGTCTACATCGCCACGACGGCGCTGTCGATCTTCAACGTCGACACGTACGGGTCGGCGTCGAGTCTGCGCGACATGTCCTACGGTGCGAACCTGTCGAGTGCTGAGGTGTCCGGGATGCTCGGGTTCACGGCGGCGACCTCCGCGGGGCTGAATTCGACGCTCGAGTATCACTTCTTTGCCGGCAAGCCCAAAAGTGTGCTGGACAGGTTCACGAGCGTCACGGCGCGACCTCGCCTGCCACCGAAATGGGCGTTTGGGTTATGGATGTCGGCGCATGGCTGGAACACTCAACAGCTCGTCAGCCAGACGCTGGACACCGCCGAGGAGCTGTCGATTCCGGCGACGGTGCTTGTCCTGGAGCAGTGGAGCGACGAAGCGACGTTCTACGTGTGGTGGGGGGCTGAGTACAGTCCCGTGCCCGGCGGGCAGGCCCTGACGTACTCCTCGTTCACGTTTCCGCCCGCCCCGGCCGGGCGCTGGGCCGACCCGCGCGCGATGGTCGCCGACGCACACCGGCGTGGCGTGCGCGTGGTGCTTTGGCAGATCCCGGTTCTTAAAGAGGACTTCAGTACGAACCCGAGCAATCCTCCGCCTCAGCACCTCGCCGACAAGGCGTACGCAGTGACGCAGGGCCTCGTCGTCGACGACGGCACAAGCGGGCAGTACCGGATTGGCACCGGCCAGTGGTTTGGCGACAGCATGGTTCCTGACTGGACGAATCCCGGTGCCGTTGAGTGGTGGATGAGCAAGCGGAAGTACCTCGTTGAAGAGGTCGGCGTCGATGCGTTCAAATGCGATGGCGGCGAGATCATCTTTGGGAGAAGTTTGCGATTCGCCGACGGCCGTTCCGGCGACGTCATGCACAACGGGTATCCGGGTTCCTACATCGGTGCCTATGGTGCTTTCCTGCACAGCGTCCACGGTGAGGACTACACCCTGTTCAGTCGTGCCGGGACCGCCGGAGCGCAGGCCCTCTCGATCTACTGGGCCGGCGACCAGGAGTCAAGCTTCGAGGCGTTCAACGAGGCTCTGCGTGCGGGCCTGACCGCGGGGCAGTCTGGCATTGCCTTTTGGGGCTGGGATCTGGCTGGCTTCTCGGGGCCGATCCCCCCATGCGAGCTCTACCTGCGTGCGACTGCGATGGCCGCCTTCTGCCCAATCATGCAGTTTCACTCCGAGCAGGACGCCTTCCAGGAGCGGAGTCCGTGGAACATCGCGGCCCAGCACGCTTCGGACCCACTCGCCGGTCGGGTGGTCGAGGTCTTCCGGAGCTTCGCGAACGTCCGCATGAACCTCCTCCCGTATATCTACTCGGAGGCAAAACGCAGCTCCGACACCGGGTGCCCGCTCATGCGAGCCATGTGCGTCGAGTTCCCCGAGGACCCAGCCACACTGAGCCTGGAGACGCAGTACATGTTTGGGGACCAGTTGCTCGTCGCGCCGGTTCTCACACAAGGGGCGACAAGCGTTGAGGTCCACGTCCCCGCCGGCGAGTGGTGGGATCTGTGGAGCACGGCGCGATTCACCGGGCCTGCGCCACACGCCTACGACGCGCCCATCGAGCGGTTGCCCGTGCTCGCGCGCCCTGGCGCGATTCTTCCTTTGAACGTGGACGGCAGCTTCGAGATCGGCCCCGGAGTCGGGAATTCGGTTACCGACTACGCCAATCTCACGTTCCGCGTCTACCCCGAAGGCAGCGCCACGTACGCGTTCTACGACGATTTCACGCGCGCCACCCAGAAGATTCACGCATCCGCATCCTGGGATGCGCGCAGCGTCACGATTGCACTGCCCGCACTGAGCGTGCCGGTGGCGGTCCAGGTGATCGTCACCGCGCCGGTCTCCGTGGCGTTCAACCGTGCCGAGCTCCAGCAGGCCGGTGCATCAGGGGATCTCGTGGCCGGACAGGCGGGCTGGTTCTGGGACCCGGTCCTGCAGGCGACGATCGTCAGGCTTCCGTCGGGAAGCGCGGGAAGCCTCGTCCTGTCGGGGGTCGACAAGGCGGCTTATGGTGCTGAATACGCCAGTGGCTTGGGGACCACCGTGAACACCAACCATCCGGGATACACCGGCACCGGTTTTGTGGATCATTTCGACACGGCCGGGAATTCGCTTTCCTTCGGCGTCAACGTCGACGCCGCAGCCGGCTATGCGCTCCGCGTGCGATACGCCAATGGACTCGGTGCCCTCGCGACGCGCGACCTCTATGTCGATGGCTCCAAGGCCGGGACACTGAATATGCCGCCGCTGGTGAGCTGGGACGTCTGGGCGGAGGCGAGCCTCGTGACGTCATTGGATGCAGGCCCCCACACGATCGAACTGCTGTTCAGCAGCGACAACGCGACTGCCATCAACGTCGACAGCCTCACGGTCGGCCGAGGAGTCACTCAGCAATGACGACGAACATCGTCCCACCACCACAGAGACGGACCACAGCATGACGACGCCCAGCAAGCCGCAGGTGTCGACACCGGCGCTATACGTATCCAATTGGGTCGACCTGACGGGGATCTGGAGGGCGAGGCAACTCGATCAGGTCGACGACTCACCGGCCATGCCCGGCATCTGCGAGCTGCACTACCTCGGCGATGCGGCCGCAAAGGATCTCCCGGTGTATGCGACGAACCAGATCGTCGGCTACACCGGGTTCTTTCGGGATGAGAGCGCGGGCATCAAGTACACCCGCCCCGGAGTCCTCGACGCCGACGCCTGGTTTGAGAGCGATCCCCCGACGGCCGGGACGCTCACGACAAACTACGTCGGTTTCGGACCGGTCGCCGACCCCCGCGTGCAGATCTCGCGCTGCTACGTTGCTGTGCCCGACGAGCCTTTCATCGTGTGCCGCTACACGCTCGTTAACCCGACCGTCGAAAGCATCACTTTCAATGTCCTTGACCTCCTCCAGCCTCACGGCGGGCCCGCGAACGCATGGTATGACCAGGTGCGCAATGCGCTGTTCGTGGATCGGAGCGCGTCCGGGCAGCCGTTTTTGGTGCTCGGTGCTTTTCAGCCGATGGACAGTCATCAGGTTGGCGATCAATCCGCGAGCGATCCGTCTGCACCGACCTGCGCCGCATTGAGCAGCTTCGAGGTCGCCGGCACGCTGAACAACAACGACAAGCTCAGCGCCAGTGATCTCGCGGTGAGCTTCCAGAAGAAGCTGACGCTGGCTGCGGGCGGGACCGAAACCCTCTGGTTCTACGTGTCGGTGCGTGGCGATCTCGCGTTAACCGAAGCCGCCGCCGATGCAGCGCGGGCCAGGACGGGCAGCGCGTGGTTTGACGCGACCGCGCAGGCATACGGCGCCTGGTTCGCGAACTCAGGCCGGGGGCTCCGGCTGGACTCCGACGATGACGCGCTCAACCGCACGTTTGACTGCTCTCTGATCGTCATCAAGAACTGCCAGAATCCCGGTCTGGGAACGTTTCCGGCATCCACGAATCCGCTCGCCTACGGGTACAAGAACTGGGCGCGCGATGCCTCGATCACGGCGATCTGCCTAGACGCGAGCGGTCATCCCGAGGAGGCTGCACGCTACTGGACCTGGATGGCGGGCGTCCAGAATGCAGCTGGCACGTGGGCGACGACGTACAACTTCTGGGACGGCAGCTACATGCAGTTCGTCGAGCCCGAGTATGACAGCATCGGCGCCTTCCTCTACGGCGTCTGCCGGCACTACGAGGCGACCCGCGACGAGGACTTTCTCGCAACGGTCCAGACGGCGATTGATAGAGCAGCATCGTGGGTCCTGACGAACATCGCACCGAACGGTTTCGGGGCGGCGGATTTCAGTATCTGGGAGGAGCCCGAACGAGGACTGGAACACAACGCGTTCACGCAAGCGTGGTACGTGGCAGGCCTCTACGCCGTGCAGAGGCTCTACGAGGCGCAGGGCAAGACGGCATCGTCGGATCTGTACGCCGGTGGACCTGCATCGATTCTCACGGCGCTCCAGCGGCCGTTGGACTGGGGACCTCCGGGCCTCTGGAACCACCAGGGCTACTACATTCGCGCCGTCAACAGCAATGGCAGCGTCCAGGACACGCTGCACGACTCATCGTCCAACGTCCTTTTCGCGCTCGGAGCGCTCGATGTCGAGTCACAGCGTTCGGTCAACCACGTCAATTCACTGATCGCTCTCCTAACGCACGAGCAATACGGCATCGGCCGCTACGAGGGCGACGATTACTACGACGTCAACCCATACGACCCGGCGCTTGACGAGGCGCACGGCACCGTGGCGATGTGGCCTCAGATGAGCAACTGGATCGCGGTCTACGAGACTCTCACCGGCCAGAGCGCCCTGGCCCGCGCGCGCCTGCAGTGGTACACGCAAGTCACCGGAAAGGGTTACACGCCGCCCGGCGAGGCCGTCTCCTACGTCACGCGCACCGCCATCGCCAGCAGCATGAGCGAACCCCTCACAGCCGGCTCGTTTGTCCTGGCGTCGCTTGTCCACCTGGGCAAGTGCGACACGCGGATCGCACCGCCGGTCTTTAATGCCGGCACGTTCAAGACGATCGCCGTGAGCCAGGGAACCGCCCGCGACTGGGGGCAATGGCAAAACGTCGCGTACTTCCTAGGCGGAGGCGACTCGCGCGCAGCCTCACCGGTGACGGACATCAAGCGCGTGTACGCCTGCAACGACGCCACCAACCTGTACCTGCGCATCGACAACCGCGCAGGCTCACTGCCCCCGGCAGCCGAGCAGCCCGCATTCGCGCTGCGCGTTTATGCCGGGGACTTCGCCGGCGACGCACCGCGCACGACGACGGGACTGGCCGGTCAGGCGCTCAGCCGCGAGGTGAGCTTCGCTGTCGAGCGCCGGGGTACCGCTGAGGCGATAAGCCGATCGGTCGCATCCACGCAAGGACAATGGACGGCTGACGCTTCCTTCTCAGCGCCCGTCTCACCGCAATGGGATCCCGCATCCGGTCGAATCGAGGCCGTCATCCCGATCACGGCGCTCTCCACGAATGCAGAGATCGCACTCGGTGGTTCATGGTCGCCACTCATCATCGTCCTGACACGACACGACCAATCCAATGACCGCTGGCTCGACGACGGCAGGCTCGTTCTGCATTACCGCCTCAGCAGTCCGAACCAGGACTGGATCTACGGCAACATCGAACAGTGATTCACGGGTCCGACATGCACGTTGCGAAAGCCCCGGCCCTGAGGAAGTTTCCGTTGCGACGATCACCGTGCACATAACTGTTGGAAGCCTGTCCGATTAGGAGATCAGCGATGCTGACGATGCGGATCACGGTGTTGAGGACTACGCGGCTTTGCGCTGCATGGACACCACCGATGTGGGTGTGTTGACCGAGGATGACCAAGCCTGTTTTGACGAGCTGGGCCAATACCTCGTCTCCGCGGACGCGTGGCAGCAATTTGCAATCTGGTTGCTTCACAAGCATTTCGAGCCAGCTCCTGGAGAATTGTTCGTAGAGTGCGCCCTTACCGCTACGCGGAAGACCGAAACCTCCCCCATCGAACGGTCCGCGTTTGGCACGCTGAATGCGACCGCGATGCGTTTCGACGGCACGGTCAGCTCCGGTGTCGGTCTCATCGGCATGGAGTACGCTGAGCCGGCCGACTTCGGCCCCACCTCGCCACTGAGCGCAGATGATGAGGCCGTATTGGTTGGCATCGCTGAACGGCTGGCCGTTCACGGCAAAACCGAGCGCTTCGGCGTGCGGATGATCAACGATGCCCTCGCCATGTCAGAGGACGAACTGCTCTTGGAAACCTCCGACAGCGCGCAGCGGACACTGCAATGCGTCGTCGCCCAGCGCGACAGCATCGCCGCCCGTAACAACGTCGAAACGACGTGGCGGTGGAAGCCCGTTGAGGGCGAGACCGGTCGCACGGTGATGCAGCAGTGCTTTTCCTCTTGCGAGGTCGGGCCGCCGACCTGTCACTTTTTTGCCGCTGCACTCCGATGACGCACCGATGCGATACTTCGGTAGCGATGCTTTCTAGGTGCATCGGGCCAGGAAATGCCCCAGTCTTCGGACTGGGGTGTTTTTCGGCGGCTCAACCGGTTTCACCGTTTCTGCGCGATCAGGGCTGGCAGCACATTTCGGTGCCCAACGCGCGGCTGACGCTCACAGACTTGAAGAAGCCGCTGAGCGACCATCGTGTGCTCATCGCAGAAGTGGAATCTTCCGAACACGCGTAGCACCAGCGAAGGGCCGCATCATCCAACCGCTGCGGTTGCGCCTTGTTGCGCTGCGCGTCAGCAGCGTGATCGAAAGGGTCGCTGAAGGCGACGACATCGCCGAAACCGATCCCGGCCTCGGCGAAACGGTCGCGACGCCGAGCAAGGTCGCAGCCCTGACGCAGATCTCCAACGAGCCGGGAAAGCTCATGTCCAAATGGTCAGGCCAACCCTAGGGCGGAGTTCCCTCAGCTAGCCGGGTGTCGAAAAGTTCGATTGAAGTTCGGCCAGCCCGGCTTGGGATTCCGCCGACGCGCCCCGGACCGCCTCGTAATTGGCCAGATTCACCCCGACCTTGTTGAGCATGGGGTCGCGGTCCTTCGAGCCGAACAGCAGCTTCACCTCTTACTCGTAACCTGTGGTCGGCGGCTGTCGATCTGGTCCAGGCGTGTTTTGTCCTTGGCGAGCAGACCGGCCAGCGTGGGGTCATGCGCGTCGGCCGAGTCGGCCTTCCGCATCGCTTCAACCATTTTGATGGCCGCCACGGTACGTGCGCGCAAGCGACGCCAGCGCTCGTCCTCGGCAGGCGGCAGCCCAAGGGTGTGGGGCAGGGTGAACGGCGGTGCCGCGACACCGCCGTTGAGTGGAAGCGTCTCGAGTTTGTCGCTTAGGTCGGGGAGGACGAACATATCGTCTTTCGCCCACTCCGCCAACAGTTTGCGGTCGTTGGTGCCTGCCGTCAGCAGGTACGCCTCGATAAATGCCAGCAGAAGCTCATAGCGCTTGTTGGCCAGTTGCGCCCAGCGGTTGGTCCGATTCGCAGCGACCCTCGGGGGCTTTTCAGGGTCGATGGGCACCTGGCGGGCCGGTTTCCAGTCACGCGCCGGCGGGAACGCATCCTTCTTATCGGGGCGAGAGCCCCGGTAGATCCTCAGGAAGCGGTCAAAGTGCGAAGCCTGTCCGCTGTCGGTGGGTCCTTCGCCCTGTTCTGCGATTTTACGGATTGCTTCTCGCGCGGCTGCCCGGTCCGCGATCGGAAAGATCGTCACATCCGGGCTGTTATGATCCCAATCATCCTGCGTGGCTTGATATTTCAGGCTTTGCCTATCGATTGCGCTGTCGTCGAGGTGCCAGGTCTGCGGTGCCGACTGCTGGTAGGCGGCATTCTGAACCTTGCAAAGGTGCTGATCCCAGGACGAGCTGCCCGATCCACCGGCTAACACCTCTTCCTCGGTGGAGAACACCACTCCGAGCAGTGCGTAGAGGTTGCCGACGTGGTTGACCGGCTCGCGGTGGCGGTCCGCGAGGTCCTCGATGTCCTTGATACCGGGCGCGCCCTGCGGCGCCTCGGCCGTCACGTACTTCGCCAGCGAGCACTGCGAGAGGGGCTCGAGGTGAAATTTGAACGGGTAGAGATCCTTGATCGACGGGAACCCCTCGCGCTTCAGATTGGGTGGCTTCGACAGGGCTAACAGCATGTTCTGCGCCGTTATGAGGTGCCCCATCTCCTGTTTCGCGATGTGGCGTATCTCGCCACGCCAGGTGTCCACCAGGGATTCCTGGTCAGCGGTGAGCTGCTCGCCTTTTCCCTTCAGCGAGAAGGCCGCATACAGGTACTGCACCAGTAGGGCATGCTCGACCTCGGCGGCGGTCTGCAGCAGCGCCTGTGCCTTGTCGCACGGCCGCCTGTACCGTCTTAGGTCGGGGATATGGACCCCAATCGTCGGCTCGTCGCCGGCGACCAGCGCCCCGTGCTCGCGACGCCGCGAATCGCCGACGTCGGCAGGAACCTCATAGGACAACCACTTGAGATCGGGAACGGGCATGTCCGTTCTCCTTCGTCGGGCGGGTTCCGGGTCCGCCGGTAACCCCTTAGTCGATGAAGCTGCTCTGATGCCGGGAAGACCGATCACACCAATGTCGCGTTTGCCCCAACGCCATCCCGGCGTGGCCAGCCTAGACCGAACACCACCGGGACCTAGCCGGAATTGGATACTCGGTGGCGGTTGTTCGTCGCGCCCTGGCGCCGTTGTGGTCGCAGTGTGTCTGTTGGCAAGTGTTCGGCGCACCGACGTCCGCTTGTGATCGCCAGTTTGGAACACTCCGCTGCTATGCCGGCCGTCATGCCTTGGGCGCGGGCCGCCCTCGCGAACCTAGCTTTTATCTATGGGTCTCAGCGTTGCGACCGACACGTGTGGCCAGCTGAGTCCGTTGAAGTTGAGAAACACTTGCTGCGAGTACTGAATTTGGGTCGACGTGATGCCGTTGTCCTCCACGGTTTCGATCCAAAATGTGGCCTGCATGCCTTGAGTCTGAGCATTGGGATTCGCGGCGTCTTTGTCGCCGAGGAGGAAGGCCATGTTGTCGGCGCCGCCGCCGAACAACGGGCTGGCCGGCGCTGTGCTGATGTCGATTCTTGTCGTCGAGATGATCTTCTGCGAAGCAATGTGCTTCTCTAGCAAGCTATTCGGATTGTCAAGCAGGCCCTGAGTGATCGTGCCGGCCTTATCGAATCTGCTCAGATTCTGCGGTATGCGAGCTGTTACGCTGTTGTTGGCATCCAAGCTTGGGAAGAGCGACTTCTTGACTTTTTGGCCGGTCGAGAGGTTGATCGGAGTGATGCTCACTTCGGGAAAATGCTTTGGAGGGCCCTCCTGGGTGGACGAATTCCCCTGCGCGAGAATGGTAGTCCCGTGCGGGATCGAGGCCATCCGCATCAGGGTCGGTCCCTCCGCGGGGATGGTGGTCTCACCCACGAACATCCACAGCCCGGGCTCGAGATGAATACCTGGCTCCTTGTTGTTGGGATCGAGACCGGTGACGTCTTGGATAAACTGCATATAGGACACACCGGCGAAGAAGATGTCACGCTGGACCATTCCGCGATTGGGCACATTCTTGAGATCTTCGGCACGAGAAAACGACAGCGTCTCCTTGGTGAGGTTGAGTTGCAGAACATTGTCGCGCGGTACTCCCGGAACCTCCGGAACCTGCTGCGTGTTAAAGGTGGGCGTCTGCGTACTTTGCGGCCGGAAAATGGTGTTGAAACCGGTGCCCACGAACGTGCCGGTGAACTTCTCAAGTGGACCGAGTGGTGGTGGGGGCCTTTCTTCTTCGCGCACCTCAGCGTGCGGACGTATGCCCGCCGAGCCGCCCGGGGGGGCCACGGTAACAGGGCCGAAGCTGAAGTTCTTCGGCACGAGGAAAGCGCTTTCCAGTTCGTCGTTGGATGACTGGTCGTGGTGTTTGGGTCCCGAATCGTTCATTCTGCTCTCCGGTCGCTCTCATGATCATGGTGGGGTGAGAACCATTTTCCGCCGTCGCGATCCGAGATTCGCCAAAACCACCAAATTGCCATGAGGCGCGGTGGCTGGTGAATGATGATCGAAGTCACCCGCTGGGGATGGCGACGTGCGGCCAGCACCGTGATATCGCGTCGCGCAACATATCGGAGGTAATCCCAATGACAAGTTATCCGCACGGAACTGTTTTGACCTGTGTTCACGATGATTGCGGCTGTCGCGTCCGAGTCGAAACGGAATGTCATTGTGCCGGCGCGGGGGAAGCCTATAAGTGCACCTGCGGTGCGCCGATGGTGGAGGTTTCCGAACAGTCTCCCACCGCAAATCACTGAGCGTCGTGACGGCATCACTTCGAATCAACCCCCGCAGGTTGAGCAGGGTCGGAAGATCCTGACAGGCTAGTCGGCGGGCTTAGGTAACTTGGCCGCGAGGAAGTGTCTCTTGACCTCCGAGGCAAGAAGGGCCCGTCGATAGGTGGCGGCGTTAGCAACCTTTCCGTGGTAAAAGTTCAGGCCGCTTTGCAGACAGCCGATCCGCAATCCCGGCGCCGAGGTCAGCGCCCGGGTTCCGCCGGAGCCCGTGTCGACGGACTCGCCGTCGATGAAGAGGGTGAGCGACCCACTGGCCCGGCTGCGCGTGAAGACAACATGATGCCACTTGCCGTCGTTGAGCTTGGGCCCGGAGTGAACAGAGGTATCGGGGTTTCCGGTGCCGGCCCAAACTTGGCCGCCAGCATCAAGGGAGACGCCGAAGTCGTCGACCACGCCGGACACCGCGGCGTCGAAAAGTCCGGCGCCTTGCCTCCAACCAGTCACGCCGGCGCCGACGCCGCCGCCAGCGGTGGCGAACCACAACTCCAGGCTGAAGTCGTCGCTGATGCCTCTGGGCAACAGCACGTATTGGTCCTTCCCGTTGAAGGCGGCCGCGGTGGCCTTGCCCGGGCCGGGTACGCCGAGGCCGGGGTGGTTGTAGTAGCTGCCGTGCTGCGCGCCCGCGACGTCAAAGGCCACGGTGCCGCTGCGTTCGGCGAGCGGCCAGTAGGACACCAGTCCAGGGGTGCCCAGCACGTTCTGAGAGTAGGCGGAGTCCGGGTAAGCGGTGGCCGGGGCGCCGGCCAGGTGTACCCAGCTTGCCACCGACGGAATTCCGGCGTCATCGGTGAGGAAGAGCATGTACCAGCCGGGTGGAGCGAAATTCGGTTCGGCGGTGACCTGGACGTGGACGACACCATCACCCTGGGCGGTAATCGGTAGATCCACCAGCCGTTGGCTGGTGTTGAACGAATGCGTCGTGGCTCCCGGTCGGATGAGGCTGGCCCATTTGATGGTGCCGGCTTCCGGCGAGGCGATGTCGACGCCTTGCCCGTAGCGCCATTCCGACGCGACGGTACCGATAGTCGGCCGGGGCCCGCGGAAAAGGTAAGGCGGGGAGAAGATCTCGAGGTGCATCTCCTCGTGCAGGTCTCCGGCCACCGGTTCCCAGTTGATCCGAAAACCCCGGTCCGGGTTGCCCCCTGCGGTGATCACCCGTGCGTCAGGCAGCAGCAGGGCAACGGAATGATACATCCGCGTAATCTGTCCCAGCGCAAGCTGTGTCCACCCGTGTTCCGGGTGTGCCGGATCAAAGATCTCGGCGTGATTGGTCGCTAGATCCCCTTCTTCGCCCCTCTTCGAGCCGCCGGTGACCAGCACGGTTCGGTCGGGCAGGAGGGTGGCGTTGGAGTGCTTGCGGGGCGAGTTCATCGGCGCGACCGCGTGATAGGTCAGCGGGTGAGCGGTGAGGTCGACGATGTCCACGTCAGCGATGGCGGGGTCGTTTCCCTTTGCACCCCCGATGATCATGACTTTCTGGTCCTGGGCAGGCGGCAGCAGCACGCTGGAACACTGGTCGCGAGCGTCGACCTCGGCGAGCTTCTCGATCGGTGTTTTTGTGGCCGGGCTGCGGGTCAGGTCCAGGCAGAAGGGGTCTAGCGCGGCGTCGTCCATGTGGCCGCCGGCGTAGCAGACGGAGCCGTCGGCAAGCAGGTACAGGTGTGCGTAGCTGCGCAGTTCGAGTTTGGACGGAATCGCGAGCTGCTGCCAGCGGTCGGAGCCGACGAAATAGCTTTCCAGCGTGCGGTTCTGGCCAGACCCGGTTTCGTCCAGACCGGCCGCGGCCAGCACCCGCCCATCGCCCAGCGTGATGACGGTTGGGTACCAGCGGCCGTGTGCCATCGACGCCAAGGCAGTCCATTGCTGGGTCACGGGGTCGAACACGAGGACGTCCGGGCGCCCGGCGAAGCCCTTTCCGTCACCGTCGTAGGCCAACGTGCCGCCGTTGGACATCAGCCGACCATCAGGTAACGGGGTTTCCCCGCCGCAGAACATGTCCAGCACATTGCCTTGTGCGTCGCGCGTCGTCGCCGGGTGAAAGAACTGCGGGTCCTGGCCAGTGTCGACACCGCCGGTGGCGGCGGGTACGTCTGCCGGAGGCACGGTCGTGGGATCCCACACCACGCTCGTCCAGTTGCGCAGGGCTTCGTTCCCGAAACTGTCTTTGTCGTTGAACCGTACAGTGCTGTTGCCCGAACCGGCGGAAAAGAGCACCTTCCCCGTCGGCAACAGCGCCGCGTGCACGGCCAAAACCTCCGAACCGTACTTCAGCAGCGTCCACTTGCCATCCTTGGCTGCGTCCGGATCCGCCTGAGCCGCAACATCAGCCGCCGGCACTCCGGGTCCACGCTGAACCGACGCGTCAGTCATCGCATCTACCCCTTCCTCGGCGCCGTCGCGGGCGCAACTAGACCGCGGGAGCCGGGCTGTCGCCTCGCCGCACAGCGTGCCAGAGTCCACGGAGTCCGGGTGAGCCGGCTAAACTGCTCCGCCGTCCGGCTTCACGAAACACGCCGATTACTATCGCAGTAAAAGGTCGCGACCACCTGCCTTTCTGTCGTCATTCGAGGCTTTGTTTCCACGCTTGCCCTAATCCGGTTGTCCGACATTAACCGGTCAGTCAGCTTGAAGTCGGGGTTGCGACTCACTGGCTGCGGTGCAAGACAGTAATCGCCGGCACCGGATCTGTGGCAAAGGTCCGATCGCGCATGCCGGGATCTCCTGGAAAGTGCCATGCATCACCGAGCGCCATGTGTAATTCCTTCCATATCAACGGATTCGTGATTCAAGGTTCTCATCAACGGCCGGAAAAAGCCGGTAATGCTTGCGCGACAAGGAACTTGACTCCCCGCGTAGACCGACTAGACCTCACCGATTCCGGTCGATTCTCGATCAATATCGATGAATAAACGATGAATGAACCATCCCGGGTTTCATGCACCCTCGGGGTTCTGTGAGCCGGCCGGTTGGTCGGTCACGTGTTGGGAATAGTAGTGGGCTTCGGCTTCAGCCGGTGGCACGCGGCCCAGGCGGTGCATGAGGCGCTGCTGGTTATACCAGGAGACGTAGTCGGCGGTGATGTATTCGACATCGCTTAGGGTGTTGAGCTGGCCACGG
>Ga0182030_10011997_pt1 | contig 17424 bp, 15 predicted proteins | sample 812S3MmetaG_FD_121299 | JGI IMG/M metagenome (GOLD analysis project Ga0182030, IMG submission 121299) | Permafrost microbial communities from Stordalen Mire, Sweden - 812S3M metaG (Illumina Assembly) | ecosystem: Environmental > Terrestrial > Soil > Wetlands > Permafrost | place: Sweden...
AGCTGGCCCGCGAGGTGTGGCGCAATCTCGGCTATGTGCTCGGCGAATTCTTTCACATGGACGAGATCGCCCGCGACCGAGTCGAAATCGTGAATGCAGAACTGCTGGGAGAGATCGCCGGGAGCGGCAAGGGGGCCGTGTTTTGCGGCGCGCATCAGGCCAATTGGGAAGGCGGCAGCGCGGTTCTCGCCGGTTTTGGCCTCAAGCCGCTCGCCGTCTATCGCCCGATGAGCAATCCTTTGGTCGACGCCGATTTCATGTCGCGGCGACTCAAATATTACCCGGGCGGCCTGACCGGCAAGCTCGATCCCGAAACGCCGGTGGCGATGATCCGCTACGCGCGGGCCGGCGGCTCGCTGGCTTTTCTCGTCGACCAGCAGAGTCATCTCGGACTGGAGACGCCGTTCTTCGGGCGTCCCGCCCGGACGACGCCCTTTCCGGCCATGGTGGCGCGGCAATGCGACATGCCCCTGGTGCTGCTCTCCGGCGAGCGCCTTCCCGGCGTGCGGTTCAGGATGGTCGCCAGCCGGATCGACACACCGCGCACCGACGACCGCAATGACGATATCTTCAAGGCCACCGCCGCCGTGCAGGCGGAACTGGAACAGTCGATTCGCAGGCGGCCGGAGCAATGGATGTGGACGCACGACCGCTGGTCCGACTGAGGGCGCGGCGCCCGCCAATTTTTATTTTAACGCATTTTCGCTAACGCGGCCCTTCGGGCCCCTTTACGCGAACCGGTATCCCCTTCGCTCGAAAATGCTAATCGCTGCTTTTCTTGGAGAAGGCGTGCCAGGCTCGGACCTGCGCGCGGTAGAGGGGGCGCGCGAGTTCATGGTGGATCCGCTCGGCGAAGCTCAACTGCTTGCGCTTGATGGTCGAGCCGCCGATGTCCTGCGAAGCGTCGCGAACGGCGGAGGGACTCAAGGACAGCAATTCTACGCCGGTCACCCAGCTCATCTGCAGGAACGTGTCGATCGGCCGGTCGAACTTCTCGGTGGCCGCCAGCAGTTTTCGCGCGGATTCGTTGCTGACGAATTGCGCTATGGCGCGCAGGGGGGGATTGCCCGGGCGGATGAGGGCGACGCCGTTTTTCCGCCGAACGACCGCGCCGGCGATCCGGGTTTGCGGCGCCGGCGCCAGGACATAGCGCCAATCATCGCGGGTCTCTGAGATGAAGGCGCAGACCTCGGCGAAACCGGCGGCGTCGATCTCGGCGTCATCCTCGAAAATCGCCGCGAAATCCAGGCCTTCGTCGACAATGCGCCGCCATGCCGCGCGATGGCTTAGAAAAACCCCGATTTCAGGGCGGGTGAGAGCGAAGGAATAGCGGGGCCGGTGCAATTGCCGGGCATAGACCTCGTCGATCTCCTCGGCCGACAATTGAGCACCATCGACGGCGTCTACAATTTCCGAGGGAAAAGGCAGAGACGCGCGCAGGCGATCAACTTGCGGCCTCCGCTGGAAGGCGCTCGCGAGATGCAGGATGAAGGCCTTAGACTGAGACAATTTGAGCTCGGCGGCTGAAATGGGTTAAATGTTCTTAGCCTTTGGGCGGCGACCTGTCATCCCGCCGCTGTCCAAAAGCCTGTTCGGCGCATCATTTTTTGCTCGCTTCCCGATGGGCGCCGAGCGTAATCGAGTGATTCCCTTCGACGAACCCTCGATTTGACCGGCCTTAACCATGATAAGGGAATGTCCTCTTTCATCCATACGGCGGCGCCCTTGTCGAAAAAGCTAGCGATATCAGCGACAATCATCTGCAAGAACGAGGAAGCCTGCATCGCCGCCTGTCTGGCGAGCCTTGCATCCTGCGCGGAAATCATCGTCGTCGATTCCGGCTCGACCGATCGCACGCTCGACATCGCCAGGGATTTCGCGGCGCGCGGCTTTCCGATCCGGCTGATCGAGCGGGACTGGCCCGGTTACGCGCGCCAGAAGCAATTCGCGTTGGAACAGGCGACGCAGGACTGGGTGCTGAGCATCGATGCCGACGAATGGCTCGACGACGCCTTGGTCGCCAACCTGCCGCTTTTGCTCGAAGCGCCGCCAAAAATCGCGGGCTGGCGGTTGCGCCGCCTGATCAGCCTGTTCGGCCGGACGGCGCCGACGCCCCGCACCACAAAGCCCGAGCGCATCCTGCGGCTGGTGCGGCGGGGCAGGGCGCGGTTCGACGAGACCGTGTTGGTGCATGAAGGCTTGCTCGTCGAAGGCGAGATCGACGACGCGCGCGCCGGCCTGTTGCGGCATGAGCGCGCCCTGCGGCTTGACGCGCAGATGGTCAAGGAAATCGCCTATGCGCGGCTGAAGGCGCAACAGCGTATCGCCGCCGGCAAGACGCCGAGCCTGCTGAAGCTCGTCTTCAACCCGCCGCTCTACTTCTTCCGCGTCTTCGTCCAGCACCGGATGTTTTTGTGCGGCGCCGCAGGGTTCATCCATGCGGGAACAGGCGCCATTTACTCTTTTCTCGCCGAGGCGCTGCATTACCAGCTCTGGCTGGAGGAAAAGGCGCGACGCAAAAAAAGCTAGTCCAGCCTGTTCAGCCTCTCGCCCGCGACAAAAGCCGCGAGGACCTTGCCGAGCTGGTCGGCGAGCGCCTGCTGCGCCTCGCGGCTCGCCCAGGCGACATGCGGCGTTACGATGCAGTCCGGCCGCTGCGCCAGCCGCATGATCGCGCTGTCGGCCGGCGGCGGCTCGGGCCGGGTCACATCGATGCCGGCGCCTGCGACAAACCCGGCGTCGAGCGCCCGCTCGAGCGCCTCTTCGTCGACAAGACCGCCGCGCGCGGTGTTGATCAGGATCGGCTTGTTCGTCATGGCCGAGAATTCCGGGGCGCCGATCATGTTGCGTGTCTGGTCGTTGAGCGGGCAATGCAGCGACAGCACGTCGCTCGTCGCGATGACCTCGTCAAAGGGGAGATGTCCCGGCTTCGGCGCCTCTTTTCTGCGGCTGGCGAAAACAACGTCCATGCCGAAGGCTTTTCCCAGCTCCCCCACGCGCCCGCCGAGATCGCCCGAGCCGAACAGGCCCAGCCTCTTGCCCCAGAGGTCGTGAATCCGATGGCTGTGGAAGGCGAACTGGCCGCTTGCCTGCCACTGGCCCGCCCTGACCTCGGCGACATAAGGCAGAAGCTGCCTCTGCAGGGCGAGGATCAGAGCGAAAGTGTGTTCGGGCACGGAGTTTTCGGAATAGGCGCGGATATTGGTCACGGCGACGCCGGTTTTTCGCGCGGCGGCGATATCTACATTGTCATAGCCGGTGGCGGCGCAAGCGATCAGCTTCAGCTTGGGCAGGGCGGCGATGGCCTCGGCGTCGATGCGCACCTTGTTGGTGATGACGATCTCGGCGTTTTCCGCATGAGCGACGAGGTCCGCGGGCGCCGTGGCTTTGAAATTACGCCATTCGTGCGGGAATGCGGGCGTCGGCAGGACAATGCCCTCGGCAAGGGTCGCCGCGTCGAGAAAGACGATTTTATGCATTGCGGGGGCTTCGCTCCTGATTGATCGATCATGCCTTACAGCAGCTAACGCGTCATAGCCTGTAAAGGCTCCGCTATCCGTTCATGTCCATGAATCCGGCGGAAGGGCGCGATTGGAAAGTTTACGAAATCGAGGCGGCGTTATCTTGCGATTCGCATCGTGCCGGGTGAATGCCGCGTCCAGGGCCAAAATTGATCGCGGTCAGGCGTGGGACACGAGGGTTTGAGTCGGCTCGCTCTCTTCGGGCGCAGCCCAGTAGCGCGCGGCGTCGCCGCTGATCTTCAAGGCGATTTGTCGGCTCGGCGGAAGCGTCGCCGCGCCGTTGGTCCAGCGCCAGAAGTTTGGACGCCCGCCTTCGCAATCGCCCCAGCCTTCGCCAAAGCGGTTCGGCGAGTCGAGATCTAGGAGACAACCGTCCACCTCGAGCGAATGGACCGCAACGCCTAAATGGCGTTGATCCCCGCCTGCTCCTTCGTCTCCATCCGCTGGACGCCAGGTCCGCGACATGAGACGGGATGGGCGCGCGTCGTTCGGAAGGACGAATGCATAGGCGCCGTCGTCGCGTCGGCGGGGCCATATGATCTCGCCATCGACGAGAATGTGCAATTCTGGATCGCTTGCGCGTCTGAACCCCATAGATTCCGCCCGCGCAACGAGCGCGCGTCGCGCGTCCGCGAGTTCGGCTCCGCCCTCTAGCAGCGGCGCGCAGGCGTCAGACCAGGTTTTCGGCGCAAAACTCGGATGCAGTTCGACGAAACCGCGATGATTGGCGAATCCGGCCCGTGTGCCGCAATCGAGGAAACTTTCGGCCGCCAAGCCTTCCGCGAGCAAGAGATCGTGGCTTTCGAGTTCGACATGCCAATAGCTGACATGTTGGACGCGCTGTTGCGCGATCGTCGAGCCATTTGCCAGATGGATGATGGGGATCAGGACGTTGTTGAAGAAAACCGCGTGGCGCGGGCTGATCCAGAGGTCGCGACGGGGGAGGTTTTCGCCGAAAGCTCCGGCACTTACGCGCACCGGCCAGACTTCGGCGGGGAAAGGATGCTTGGCGATGTCCAGCGTCCTGTGGCCGATCCATTGAATCGGCCGGCGTTCGCCGCGCGCCGTCACCACGAGATCGCCGACAGTCAGGGTCTCGACGGCGACTTCCCCGCCTTCGGTCAGGATGGCGGCGCCGCTGCAATAGCAGGGGATGATGAACCCGTCGTATGAACCGCCGGACGTGTTGTAATAGCCGGCGGTTTCGGTCCCGGTATTGTTGACGGCGGTAACCTCTGTGCCCGAAGTGCTTTGGGGATCGTTGATTGTTGTGTAGGTTCCAAAGCTGTAGGTAAACCCGTGCGGAACAAAGCTGTTGTCTAGATAATAGCCGTAAACTGTGTCCTGATTATTGATCCCGATGACAGTCGTTCCCTGCACGCCCGCAGAATCGGATATGGTCGTAAAGGCGCCGTTGTAATAGATAAACCCTTGTGGAATGCCGGCGGCGTTCGTGTAATTTCCCGCCACCACGCCGGCGGCGATTGCCGTTACTTTGGTTCCATAGACAGACAAGGGATCGTCGATGGTCGTATAGGCGCCGCCGCTTTCAATGAAACCGTGGGTTTGGCCGGCGCTGTCGTAATAGAGTCCCGCAACCTGGTCTTCCTTGTCGACGCCATAAACAACCGTTCCACCATGTGCGGCGTCGGCATTGGGGTCGTCGATCGTCGTGTAGACGCCGTTCTGATACGTAAATCCATGAAATGTTTCGCCGAAATACCCGTTCGCAAAGACGGTGTCGCCATAGAATCCGACGACTTCCCCCGCATCGTTGATGGCCGTCGCCTCCGTGCCAATGCCGGGATCGGCGTTGGGATCGTCGAGGGTCGCATAGGCGCCATTCTGGTCGATGAAGCCGTGGGGTACGGAGCCAGCGTCGTAATAGAAACCGACAAGGGTCCCTGAGTCGTTCAAGCCGGTCACTTTGCTCCAGGACGCCGCAGAGGGATCGAGGATCGTCGTGTACACGCCGGAATTGTAAGTGAAGCCAATCTGGTAGCCATTGGGATCGAAGTAATTCCCCGCCGCCTCGCCCGCTTCATTGATCGCCAGCACCAAGGTTCCCTCGCCGCTGGCCGAGGGATCTGCGACATCGATGAATGGAGGGCTGGAGCCGGTCATCATTCGCTCCTTCTGAAATTGGCTATATAAATTGACGCAAGGTTTCCAGGCCATTCAGCTCCGATAGCGCCGCCCTGTCAAGTTGAAGAGAAGAACAACTCGTAACGCTCACAGCTGCTGTTGATAAGACCATAAGGCTCGTGATTTCGCCGGCGCGCCCCCGCCCCAGTCAGGGTTGTGCTCTGCCTCTAAAAACGCCCATTTCTGTCGCAATCCTGCAACAGCGTTGCAATATTGCCACGCCTCTCCAGCTCCGCTATCAATGAGCGCGGGGCGGAAAAACCACAAACGGGCGGAATGAAACTGGCGACCGACAAGAAGCTCGACGGCAAGAAATCGCGTCGCGGGGAGCGCCGTTTGCTCCCCCGCGTGGGGCCTTTCGTCGTGGCGCTCGCCATCCTCGGCGCCATCGCTTCCTTCCTGATTTTCGCCGGCTTGACGCCGATCAACCCGACCGACGACACCGTTTCGATCCTCTTCCTGGTCGATTTCGGCATCGTGCTGGTGCTGCTGGCGCTGGTGGCCTTCGAGGCGATCCTGCTGATTCGCGCCTGGCGCGCCAAGACCGCCGCCGCCGGCCTGCATATCCGCATCGTCGCGCTGTTCGCGGTGATCGCCGCCGTGCCCACCTTGACGATGGCCATCGTCGGCTCTGTGACGCTCGACAAGATGCTCAATCCCGAATTCATGCGCGACGTGCGCGGCTTCATCATGGGCACGACCGAGGCGGCCAACCTTTTTCGCGAGGACCAGTGCCGCTGGCTGCTGCAGGAGGCCCAGCTCACGGCGTCGGACCTTGATCGCGGCAAGCCGATGTTCGACGCCGACCGCGGGCTGTTCAAGGAATTCTTTGGCTCGCGCGCGCATTTCCTCGGCTTTTCCGCTGCCGCCCTGATCAAGCGCGACGGGTCCATCGTCGAGCAGGTCGACACGGGGTCCAATGCCCGAGATCCCGTGGTCAAGCCGCAGGACAGCGATTTCGAGGATTCCGCGAAGAACGAGCCGCTCTGCATGATCCTCAACCAGGGCAGGACCTTCGTCGCGCTGCGACCCATGCCGGCCTTCGACGACACGTTTCTCTACGCCAGCCGACCCGTCGATCCCTTCACCATTGAATTTCCGAAACAGGCCAACGCGCTTGTCCAGATGTTCGGCGCCTTCGAGAAACATCGCCATGACGTCCAGCTGACCCTCGCCATCATGTTCGGGCTGCTGGCGGCGATCATGCTGCTGTCGGCGACCTGGCTCGGGCTGGCCTTCACCAACAGCCTGGTCGGCCCGATCCGCCGGCTGATCGCCGCGACCGACCAGGTGTCCGCCGGCAATTTCTACGTGCAGGTGCCGGTGCGCGCCGCCGAGGGCGACCTCGCCCATCTCGGCGAGACCTTCAACAAGATGACCTCGGAGCTGCGCCTGCAGCAAAACCGCCTGGTCGCCGCCAATCATCTGATGGACGAGCGCCGCGTCTTCACCGAAGCGGTGCTGTCGGGCGTGCCCGCCGCGGTGATCGGCGTCGGCGCGCGCGGCGACGTCACCGTGCTCAACCCTTCCGCGCGAGAACTGATCGGCGCCGGCGGCGTCGAGGCGGAAAAAGCTATCGGGCGGCCGCTGGCCGAAATCGTGCCGGAACTCGACGCGGCGCTGCAGGAGGCGCGGACCGGGCACGCGCGCATGACGCAGAAACAGATCCAGCTTAACCGCGGCGGCCGCGATCGCATCTTCAATGCGCGCGTCACCCACGGGCCGCTCAACAGGGGCGAGCGCACCTTCGTCGCCACGCTCGACGACATGACCGATCTCGTCGCGGCGCAGCGCACCTCCGCCTGGGCCGATGTCGCACGCCGCATCGCGCACGAGATCAAGAATCCGCTGACCCCGATCCAATTGTCCGCCGAGCGGCTGAAGCGCAAATACGGCAAGGTCATCGCGGCGGACAGGGAGATCTTCTTCCAATGCACGGACACGATCATCCGGCAGGTCGACGACATCAAACGCATGGTCGACGAATTCTCCTCCTTCTCGCGCATGCCCAAGGCGCAACTCGCGCCTGACGACCTTTCGGCCTGCGTCGAGCAGGTGCTGTTCCTGATGCGCGTCGGCCATCCGGACGTCCAGATCGAAAGCGCGCTGCCGGAGGAACGTCCCATATTGCGCTTCGACCGGCGGCTCCTGTCGCAGGCGCTGACCAATGTCGTGAAGAACGCCACGGAGGGGATCGGCGCGACGGAAATGGAAGGACGCGCGCCTCAAATAAAAGTGTCGTTGCGCGTCGAGGACGGGACGGCGATCATCGACGTGGAGGACAATGGCAAGGGTTTTCCACGCGAAAACCGGGCGCGATTGCTCGAGCCTTACATGACCACGCGGGCGGAGGGCACCGGCCTCGGCCTGCCGATCGTCGCGAAAATTCTCGAAGACCACGGCGGCGGCATTGAATTGCTCGACGCCGCTTCCGGGCAGGGCGCCCTCGTGCGCCTGCATTTCCCCGTCGCGCCGGCTTCGCCTGAAGCCGGTGGCACGCAGCACCTGGGCGCCGAGCGCGCCAATCAATTTAACGAAGGTTGAACATGGCCAGCGATATTCTGATCGTCGACGACGAAGCCGACATTCGCGAACTCGTTTCCGGCATCCTCGAGGACGAGGGGTATTCGACGCGCACGGCGCGTAATTCCGACGAGGCGCTGGCGGCCATCGAAGCGCGACGACCGCACATGGTCTTCCTCGACATCTGGATGCAGGGCTCGAAGCTCGACGGGCTGCAATTGCTCGAACTGGTCAAGCGCGACCACCCGTCGCTGGCGGTGGTGATGATCTCAGGCCATGGCAATATCGAGACGGCGGTGACGGCGATCCGCCAAGGCGCCTATGATTTCATCGAGAAGCCCTTCAAGGCCGACCGTCTCGTGCTGGTCGCCGAAAGGGCGCTGGAGACCACGCGGCTGCGGCGCGAGGTTTCGGAGCTCAAGGCGCGCACGGCGGGCACGAGCACGCTGGTCGGCCATTCCACGGCGCTCCAGCAATTGCGGCAGGTGGTCGACCGGGTCGCGCCGGCCAATTCGCGCATTCTCATCACCGGCGCGCCGGGGGTGGGCAAGGAGCTTGCCGCCCGCGCCATTCATGAGGCCTCGGCCCGCGCCTCCGGCCCCTTCGTCGTCATTAACGCCGCGGCGATTTCGGCGGAGACGATGGAGACGGAATTGTTCGGCGTCGAGGCGCGCGACGGGCGCGGGCGGAAAACCGGGGCGCTGGAGGAGGCGCATGGCGGCACGCTCTATATCGACGAAGTCGCCGACATGCCGCGCGACACACAGGCGAAAATCCTGCGCGTGCTCGTCGACCAGAATTTCACCCGCGTCGACGGCTCGACCCGCGTGCATGTCGACGTGCGCGTGATCTCCTCCTCGGCGCGCGACCTGCCGCGCGCCATCGCCGAAGGCGCCTTTCGCGAAGACCTGTTCCATCGCCTGTCGGTGGTGCCGGTGCGCGTGCCCTCCCTCTCCGAACGGCGCGAGGACATTCCGGAACTGATCGACTTTTTCATGGACCAGCTCGCCGCCAATTCCGGCCTGCCCAAGCGCCGCATCGGCGACGACGCCATGGCGGTGCTGCAATCGCACGACTGGCCGGGCAATATCCGGCAATTGCGCAACAATATCGAGCGGCTGATGATCCTGACGGGCGGCGATACGGAAGTCGAAATCAACGCCGAAATGCTGCCGCAGGAAATTGGCGCGCTGGTCCCGTCCACGCCCAACGGCACGGGCGGCGAAAAGCTGATGAGCCTGCCGCTGCGCGAGGCGCGCGAAGTCTTCGAGCGCGAATATCTGGTGGCGCAGATCAACCGTTTCGGCGGCAATATTTCGCGCACCGCGGAATTCATCGGCATGGAGCGCTCGGCGCTGCATCGGAAACTGAAATCGCTGGCCATCGATTGAGGCTTCGAGGAGATCAATCGCGCGGTTTGGGATAGCTCGTGCCTTCGACGACTTTCGCGATGTTCACGTCGGACCATTTGAAATTGGCAATGTCCCGCCGCTTCACGCCCAGATATTCGCTGTGGCAATAGAGGCCGGCGATCGGCTGTCCGCGCAGATTGGCGTCCGCCAGCGAGGAAAAGCGTCCGACCATCGGGTTGGAGGCGCCGGCCTCGACACATTCAAATCCAAGCTCTGACGAAAATAGCGCCTTCAACGCCATGTCGCTGAACTGGAAAAAATGCCAGGGCCGTTCATGCGACGCGAAGGAAAAATGCGTCTCGATGAACAGCGCTCCACCGATTTTGAGGCATTTTGCGATCTCCTCGGCGGCAACCCAGGGAAGCGCCAGATGCTCGAAGACAGCCGAGGAATAGATCAGGTCGAATTCGCATTTGAAGTAGTCGTGCAACCTGTGCGCGTCGCCGACGACATCGACATTGTCGCCCGCATAGACGTCAAAACCGGTATAGTCGGCAAGGGCGAACATTTCGCGCGCCGCTGACCGGCCGGTGACTTCGCGGCTGCCGATCTCCAATATTTTCATCCCCGGCGTGTTGTAAGTTTCCGCAAGTAGTTTCATCGCATTGAGGTGCGAGGCGTTTTTGGTCATGGGGACATTCGCGTCGAGAAAATTTCGATCGGCAAGTCGATCCGACATGGCCGTCTTTTCCTGTTTTCGTCCCTCCGCGCGACCGGCCTCAATGAAATGTTGCCAGCCGGAAAATATCTGGCCGTGCATGACCGCCCGCGCGACATCCGGGTTCGCAAGCAGGTAAGCTTGCTCGTTGAAGTTTTCATCGGTCGGAACGACCAGCTCGATCTCGGTCATATCGGGCGATTCTCACGCATTTGTTACCTGAAGGGGAGTTTTCCCCGCTGTGCACAGCAACTTATCATGCATTCATTCATTGAATGAATGTTCCGCCTCGTTTTAGTCGTCGTTTCATTGGGAGCAAAGCATGTTTGACGAAACCTCATTTCTGATCATCCCCTTCGACCGCGACGCCCTCGGCAGACTGCAACCGGGGTCTCCCATCCGGTTTGGGGCCGAAGGCGAGGCCCGGTTCAACGCCCGGAAGGTCGCGCGTAGTCACGCGGCGGTCGCCGTGCTCGAAGAGAGGTCCGACGCGCTCGGCGAGCCCCGGCTTATTGCGGTTTCCGGATGGCTCCCGGCCGAGACGCTTGCGATTTTCAGCGCTTCGGAAAATTGTCAAGGCGGGGTTAATGACGTTTTCCGCCCGTCGTCCGGGGAGTCCGGCGCAAGCGCGCGGGGACCTCGGCGCGCGGGCGTCCGCAAGACGCGGGCGGTTCATTCGATCGCCATCAGAGGCCGGCATCGGGCCGCGGAGCTGTGAGGACGGACTTCCATACGCATGTGCTGATCGTCGATGACGACTGTCTGATCGCTATGACCCTGTCCTTGCTGATCGAGGACATGGGCATGACGGTTTGCGCCACGGCCGGTTCCGCCGAAGACGCGGTGGCGCTGGCGCAAAGAGATCGACCGGCCCTAGTTCTGATGGACGTTAGGCTCAATGGCGAAAAAGATGGAGTTGACGCGGCGCTGGCCATCCACGAAACTGTCGGATCCAAGGTGATTTTCATCACTGCGTCCGGAGAAGCCGAGACGATGACGCGCATCGGCAAGGACCATTCGAGCGCCGTGCTCATCAAGCCGATCACCGATCAACAACTTCGGGACGCGATTGCAAAAGTCTGCTGATGGTTTGCCTCGCCGACATGGGAGCTGCGACATTTTGCGTCGCTCGCGTAGGCGTTGGCGCGCGCGTTCTGCTATGACTTTTGCATGCGTCGAATCGATCTCTTCCTTGGATTCTTCAAACTCGGCGCCGTGGCTTTCGGCGGCACGGGGCCTCTGACCCGCGCCATCCTCGTCGATGAGCGGCGCTGGCTCGACGAGAGCGAGTTCGCGGCGCTGCTCGGCCTGTGCCAGGCGCTGCCGGGCGCCAACACCTGCAATCTCGCGGTCATGCTGGGCGAAAAATTCTTCGGCGCGAGCGGCGCGGTCACGGCCCTGTTCGGGCTGCTGCTGGCGCCCCTCGCCATTATCGTCGTCATCGCGGCGTTTTTCTCGGCTTTTTCCGGCAATGCCGATGTGCGCGCGGCATTGTTCGGCGCGACGGCCGCCGGGGCGGGACTCGCTTTGGGGACGGCGGTAAAAATGGTGCGCAAGCTGCCCGCCGATCGCGTCCTCATGGCGCTCGCCTCGGCGACTTTCGTCGCCGCCGCTCTTTTGCGCCTGCCGCTGCCGGAGATTCTCATCGTGCTGATCCCCGCCGGCTACCTGCTTTATGGAGCGCGTCGATGAAGGACGACCTGCTTGGCGCGATTTTCCTGCGCTTCGCCGGGATTTCCTTGCTCGCGGTCGGCGGCGCGATGGCGGTTCTACCCGAGGCGCATCGCCAGATCGTCGGAGAGGCGCATTGGTTGACCGACGCGCAATTCGCGGAAAATTTCGCCATAGCGCAGACCGCGCCGGGTCCGAATGTCATCGTCTTTTCGCTATTCGGCTGGACGCTTGCCGGTTTTCCAGGCCTTGTCGCGGCGACTCTCGGAATCCTCGCGCCTGCCTCGCTGCTCGCTTTCGGCGCGGCGCGCCTGGTTCGCCAGGCGGGTGAGGCGCCCTGGCTGGTGCGGCTCAAAAAGGCGCTGGCGCCTCTGGCCATTGGCCTGATGGCGGCCAACGGCTATCTTCTCGCCCTCGCCGCCGATTCCGGAGCCTTCGCTTTGGCGCTCACATTGGGGACGACGGTTTTTGTCGCGGTTTCCCAGCGCAGTCCGCTCTGGGCGATGGGCGCCGGGGCTTTGCTGGCGGTTTTCGCGGGTCGAGCCGGCTGGATTTGAGAGAACAAGAATGAGCCGTATTGCATACGTCAACGGTCGCTATGTCCGTCACGCCGACGCCGCCGTGTCCATCGACGACCGCGCCTTTCTGTTCGCCGACGGCATCTACGAAGTCATCGAAATCTTTGGCGGCCGGCTGATCGACGAGGCGGGCCATCTGGAGCGGCTGGTCCGCTCGGCGCGGGAGCTGCGGCTTGCCCTGCCGGTCGGCGACGGCGCATTGCGAGTCATTATCCGCGAACTCGTCGCCCGCAATCGCGTCGCTTCAGGCCATGTCTATCTGCAGGTCACGCGCGGATCGGCGCGACGCGATCATGCCTTCCCGAAGCCGGGAACGCCGTCCACGCTGGTCGCCTTCGCGCATTCCGCCGATCACGAGGCGGCGGAAGCCAGGGCGCGCAAGGGGATCAAGGTGATTTCGCTGCCGGATATCCGCTGGAAGCGGCCGGACATCAAGAGCACCAGTCTGCTGCCGAACGTGTTGGCCAAACAGCAGGCCAAGGAGGCTGGCGCCTACGAGGCCTGGCTGGTGGATGACCAGGGCTTTGTCACCGAGGGCTCTTCGAGCAACGCCTGGATCGTCGATTCCCGGGGCGTTCTGATCACCCGTCGCGCCGATTCCTCGATTTTGCGCGGCATCACCCGCATGCGCTTGTTCGAAGTGGTGAAAGCCGGCAATGGCGCGATCGAGGAACGCGCTTTCACGCTGGCGGAGGCCAAGGCGGCGCGGGAGGCCTTCATTACCGGGGCGACCACGCTGGTCATGCCGGTCGTCGCGCTCGACGGAGAGAAGATCGGAGACGGCGCGCCCGGGCCGATTTCGTTGGCTTTACGGAAGGCGTTCCATGACTTCGCGCCCGCAAGTTATTGATTTATAGTGATTTGATAAAATCACTTTAGAACGGCTAAAAGAAAATCTTGCCTATATCGCGCGCTTGAGACTCTAATGCGCAGTTCGTGTGCCTGAGGCGAGAATGGATTGCGCGCGAAGCTGACTCCGACGCTTATCTGGGCGACGGGGTTTGCCTTTCCCAGGCGGGCGTCAAAGAAAAAAAGCAGAAGTGGAAAAAATATGGCGGTCGAACGCACTCCCAACCTTCAAGACACCTTTCTTAATTACGTTCGCAAAAACAAGATTCCCCTCACCATTTTCCTCGTCAATGGCGTGAAATTGCAGGGTGTCGTCAGCTGGTTCGACAATTTCTGCGTGCTGCTGCGTCGCGATGGCCACTCGCAATTGGTCTACAAGCACGCCATATCGACGATCATGCCGGGCCATCCGATCCAGATGTTCGACCCGGCGGAAGAGGCTGCGGAAAAGTGAAGCTGTTCAATTGTGTTGACGCCAAGAGGCCGGTTTGAACGGCAGCGTGGCGAATGACCAGGGTTCCACCCCTCGCGAGCGCGGCGCAAAAACCCGCGTTTTCGTGATAGGCCCCTATATGACCGACCGCGCCGCCGCCTATGCCGACGGAGCTAAAAGCCTCCGCTCGCAAGAGGCGCGGCTCGATGAGGCGGAAGGGCTGGCGCTGGCGATCGATGTCGAGATCGTCGGTCGCGAGATTGCGCTCTTGAGCCAGATCCGGCCGGCGACCTATCTCGGCAAAGGCAAGGTTGAGGATTTCGCCGCCAAGGTGAAGGAGCTCGAAGCCGATCTTGTCGTGGTCGATTGCGCGCTTTCGCCGGTGCAGCAGCGCAATCTCGAAAAGGAGTTCGGCGCCAAGGTCATCGACCGGACCGGGCTCATTCTCGAAATCTTCGGCGAGCGCGCCCGCACCCGTGAAGGCGCGCTGCAGGTCGAACTGGCGCATCTGACCTATCAGAAATCGCGGCTTGTCCGCTCCTGGACCCATCTCGAGCGCCAGCGCGGCGGCTTCGGCTTTCTCGGCGGCCCCGGCGAAACCCAGATCGAAACCGACCGCCGGCTGATCCAGGAACGCATGTCGCGCATCGAACTCGATCTCGAAAAGGTCAAGAAGACACGCGGCCTGCACCGGAAAAGCCGGCGAGACGTTCCTTTCCCCGTGGTGGCTCTGGTCGGCTACACCAATGCCGGGAAGTCGACTTTGTTCAATCTGCTGACCAAGGCGGAGGTTTTCGCCAAGGACCTGCTGTTCGCGACGCTCGACCCCACCTTGCGCGTCGTGAAGCTGCCGCATGGCGGCAAGATCATCCTGTCGGACACGGTGGGTTTCATTTCCGACCTGCCGCACATGCTGGTTTCGGCCTTCCGCGCCACGCTGGAGGAAGTGCTCGAAGCCGATGTGGTGCTGCATGTTCGCGACATCGCGCATGAGGACGCCGAGGCGCAGGGCGCCGATGTCGCGGACATCCTCGGCGAACTCGGTGTTGACCCGCATGACCCCAATCGCCTGCTGGAGGTCTGGAACAAGATCGACCTGCTGCCGGTCGAGGAGCGGGAAAGGCTGAAGACCAGCGCAGCATTGCGCCCGGAAGGCGAGCGGCCTGGCGCGGTCTCGGCGGTCAGCGGCGAGGGCCTAGGCGAATTGCTGCTGGCGATCGAGGCGCGGCTGGCGCGGGGCAGGGTGCTGCTGTCCGTGCCGATCGAGGCCAGCGACGGCGAGGGCCAGGCCTGGCTGCATTCGCACACCGAAGTGCTGGCGCGGCAGGCCGGCGAGGACGGCGCGGCGCAATTCGAAATTCGTGTCTCGCCGGAGCATCGCGACCGCGTGCTGCGGCGTTTCCCGGAGGCGCGGCTGCACGGCGCGGAATGACTTGCGCTGCGACCGCGGCGAGGTCCCCTAACCTTATCTTTACCCGATTTGCTTAAACCTTCCGGGCATGCCTTTTGAGGAGGCTTCTCTCCTCGTCGAGGCGCCAGCCCGGATGGCGGCGATTTGATGAATACGCAGTCGCAAGCAACGCGCGTAAATGCCGCTCCCTTTATATCCATCCGCGGGGCGTCCATCCTCAGGGCCTGGCGCGAGGATGATTTCTGGCTGGTTGTTCTCGCCGGCGCCGTCAATGTCCTTGGCTGCGCGATCAAGCTGACGGTCGGCGCCCATGCGCCTTTCTGGTTCGACGAAACCTTTACCGGCGCGTTTGCCGCCGAGCCCAATCTCGGCGCGGTCGTCTATCAGATTTTGCACGATCAGAATGCGCCAGCGTATTACCTGATCGCCCATTTCACATCTCTGGGGTTCGGCCTGTCCGACGCGGCGCTGCGTTTTCCGGCGCTGGTTTTCGGGCTTTGCGCGCCCTTCCTGTGCCTTTTGCCGACGCGCAGCCTGTCGCGGCGCACACGCTTTGTGTGGTTCGCCCTCGCCAGTCTCTGGACGCCGGCGCTGCTCTATTCCCAGATGGCGCGCGGCTATAGTCTGTTGTTCTGCCTCTGCATCGCCGCGACCGTCGCCTTCATCCGCCTGCTCGACCGGCCAAGCGTTTTTCGCGCGGCGCTTTGGGGCTCTGTCGGCGGCCTCGCCATTCTAACGCATTATTTCGCGCTGTTCCTGATTGGCGTCCAGGGCCTCGTCTATCTCGCGGCGCGGCGCGAACGCGCCTTGCGCACCTGGCCGGCCGCGCTGGTCTTTGTCCCGACCTTCGCCTGGCTGCTCGTGCATATGAGTTGCCTGATGCAGTTCGTCGATTCGAAAAACGCCTGGTATGACCGGCTCGACGGCTTTCATCTTGCCGCGGTGGGCTTCATGTTTCTGGGCGGCGCGCCGATCGCGTTTGGCACAGCTGCGCTGCTGCTGGCGGTGTGGCGGCTCGCGCCCCGGCCGGGCGTGTCCGGCGCGGCCGGCGAGGACCGCTTGGGCAATGCCGTAGCGATCGCCGTGCTGGCGACGCTGCTGGCCCTGGCGCTGGTTCTGGTTATCGCCACTCTCAAGCCGATTCTCACCAGCCGATATCTCTTTCCCTTTGCGCCGGGACTCCTGCTTGGCCTCGCCCTGATGATGGAGCGGGCGCGGAGCGGCTTGTTTCGCGCCGCGCCTTTCGTGCTGATCGGCTTTTACGCTTGCGCGGCCTGGAATTATTCCCAGGAAACGGAATTGCAGCGCCGCCCGATGAATTACGAGAGCGCGAGCGACGATCTGATGGCCGCTCATGTCAAACATCTCGCCTATCTCTGGGACCAGCCCAACAACGCCATCGAGGATCGCTCGCAACTCGTCTCGGCCGGAAAGTTTTTCTTCGCGCGCCGGGGCGTCGACATCGATGTGCGGCCGGTGCAGCTGCGCCCGGGCGAGGATCCGAACAGGAGCCTGATCGAGGCGGCGGGCGACAAGGACGCAGCCATATTGTGGCTCTATGACCTCAGCATCCATGATACGGCGGCTTTGACCTTCCCCGCGCGCATCCCGGAGCTCGATCCCTCGTGGGGCTGTCGCAACTACGGCGAGGGGCGCATCGGCGTTGTCGCATGCGTGAAGAAGTCCGGCGGCTGACAAGCGTTTTTGAATGATCTCGCGTCAGTCAGGCCGGTTTGGCGACGGGCACTTCAAGCTTGGCGACAAAACCGCCTGTCGCCCAGCCGAGCAGCGAGCCGGCCAGGATATCGCTGAGGAAATGATAATCGGCGCCGATCAGGCCGACGGCGACAAGCAGCGGCACAAGCGCCAGCAGCGGTTTCAAGCGTGGCGCCAGAGCCCAGAGGCAGCCGCAGGCGGCGCAGGCCACAAGCATGTGGCCGGAGGGAAAGGACGCCCATCCCACGCCGCCGTGGAAGGGCGAAAAATCGAAGGCGCCGTCGCGGATGAACGACGGATTGCCGCAGGTCCAGGTTTCCGGCCAAGTCCGGCCGAAGGCCAGTTTCAGCAAGTCCTTGAGGCCGATGGCGAGGAAAGTGGCGAGCGAGGCGCGCAGGACGATTTCGCCGGACCCGCCGAATGCGGTGTTGCGGAAGGCGCGGACGAAGCTCCAGACGAGGCCGAGGCTCGCGAAAACTTCGATCACGTCGACAAGGCGGGTCGGCA
>Ga0182030_10012000_pt1 | contig 17423 bp, 15 predicted proteins | sample 812S3MmetaG_FD_121299 | JGI IMG/M metagenome (GOLD analysis project Ga0182030, IMG submission 121299) | Permafrost microbial communities from Stordalen Mire, Sweden - 812S3M metaG (Illumina Assembly) | ecosystem: Environmental > Terrestrial > Soil > Wetlands > Permafrost | place: Sweden...
GTCTCGTACTACCTCTGTGACAACGTCGAGGACGCCGTGGCGGAGATCACCACCTTCTACGCGAACTACGTCAGCTGCGTCACCGGAAACGGTGAGGCAATGGTGACCGTGCAATTCGCGCCCAGCGACGAAGAGTTCGCCCGACTCTGCGCCTCCTTCGCGAACCTGTCCTTCACGATGGGCAGCGGCGCTCGCGGCACGACGCTCACCTTTAGTTTCAACGGGCGTAGTTACGCCACGTTGCGTCGCGTCATCAACGAGGTCAACACCTGGGTTCAGTCGCCATCGTAACCGCGCAACAGTCCCTCGGCCTTCTGCAAACTGCGACGAACTCTCGCTAAGCGCCTCTCGAGTTCTCGGGCTTCGTCGGTTTCGTCCTCGCGCAGTTGGGCGCGTACCGCGTCGAAGATGACGTCTGACACGCGCCGTTCGATCAAACCGATGGCGTCGGCCAATTCCGACAGTGATTCACTCATAGGGTGTGCACCTCGAGTTGACCCTCGGCCAGTAGACGTCGAAGTCCGCGCTTGTCATACTTGCCGACGCTGGTCTTGGGCAGTGCTTCGACGAAACTCCAATGCTCGGGTAACCACCACTTGGCGACGAAGGGCTCGAGGTAGGTGCGTAATTCCAGCGCGCTGACTTCGGAGCCGGGGGTGCGTACCACCACGCACAGCGGCCGCTCCTGCCACCGATCGTCAGGCACGGCGATGACGGCGGCTTCGAAGACGCCCTCGTGGCCCGCGACGGTATTCTCGAGTTCGACCGAACTGATCCACTCTCCCCCGGACTTGATCATGTCCTTGGAGCGGTCGGTGACCACCATGAAACCGTGGGCGTCCAACGTGCCGATGTCACCCGTACGTAACCAACCCTCGCGAAACAAATCCGGTGTCTCGATGTTGTAGTACGAACCCGTGATCCAGGGACCACGAAGTTCGAACTCGCCCACCGCCACGCCGTCGCGGGCGAGGACCTTACCCGCCTCATTGGTGATCCGTATCTGGGCGCCGGCCATGACTCGTCCGGCCTTGACGCGGTAGTCGACCTCGTGCTCGCGGCTGACGCCGGCGGGGGGCATCGACACCGCCACCAGCGGGCTGGTCTCGGTCATGCCCCACCCCTGGAGCACGTCGACACCGTGGCGTTCTCGAAAGGCCTCGATCATGAAACGCGGCACCGCGGCACCGCCGGCGACGATCATTCGCAGACTCGACATGTCGGCGTCGGAGCGACCGCCCGCCGCCCGCAACAGGTCGTTCCAGATTGTCGGCACACCCAGCGCCACGGTCGGCTGTAATTCCATGATCATGTTGAGCAGCGGCTCACCCTGTAGGAACATCTGGGGCATGATCAATTCGGTCCCCGCCATGAAGGAGGTGTAGACGGCACCCCAAGCCGCGACGTGGAACATGGGAACGACCAACAGGCAACGGTCGTGGTCACTGAAGGCGATCGAGTTAGCGCTCGTGGAGGCCATGGAGTGCAACCACGTCGAACGCTGCGAGTAGACCACGCCCTTGGGTTCTCCCGTGGTTCCCGAGGTGTAGCACATCACCGCCGCGTCGTTCTCGTCGAGGTCGGGCCAGTCGAAGCCCGGCTCCTCGGCCGCGACGAGATTCTCGTAGTCGATCGTCTCGAAGGGGGCGTCCTGCAGTGGTCCGTTGACGATGAAGTGGCGTACTCCGGGGATCTGTTCTTTAATGCGCGCCAACAGGGGCACGAGGCTCGGGTCGACCACGATGACCTTGTCTTCGGCGTGGTTGATGATGTAGGCCAGTTGATCGGGGAAGAGTCGCACGTTCAGCGTGTGCAGGATCGCTCCCATGCACGGGACCGCCAGGTACACCTCCATGTGGGTCTGGTTGTTCCACATCAAGGTCGCCACGCGGTCATCACGCGCCACACCCAGTCTCAGCAGCGCCGCGGCCAGTCGTTCGGCGCGTTGGGCGACCTCGCCGAACGTTTCGCTCACGACGCCGATCGGCGTGGCGGTGAATACCCGTTTGTCGGCGTACATCCATTGACCGTGACGCACGATGTCGCGGATCAGCAGCGGTGCGTCTTGCATGGTGCTTCGCATGTTCCCCCTCTCGGCGCGGCACCTCCGATGCTACAGACCACGTCGGTCAATTTGAGACACGACGTGACAGGATCGACCGCCCTCGTCAATCGATGGTGACGTGCGGCAAGATCACGTCCAAGTGTCGTGGCAGCCACCAGTTCTTGTCGCCGAAGAGGTACATCGTGGCGGGCACCAGGAGGAGGCGGATGAGCGTGGCGTCGATGGCGACGCTGGCGGCCAGTCCCACCGCGAGCTGCTTGATTGCCACCAGATCGGTGGTAACGAATGACAAGAACACCGCCACCATGATCAGTGCCGCCGCGGTGATGACCCGACCGGTGCGCGCCAATCCCTCCGCCACCGACTCGTGGTTGTCGTGTGTCAGTTCCCAGGTCTCCTTGACGCGCGAGAGCAGGAAGATCTCGTAGTCCATGGAGAGACCGAAGACGATGGCGAACAGCACCATGGGCACGTACGCCTCGATGGGCACGTTCTCATTCATCCCCAACCAGGTGCGGCCCCAGCCCCATTGAAAGACCGCCACCAGCACGCCGTAGGCGGCGGCGATCGAGAACAGGTTCAACAGTGCGGCCTTGAGGGCCAGCAATAGGCTGCGAAAGACCGTCATGATCAAGAAGAACGCGAGCAACACCACGACCGCAATGATGAGGGGAATCCGTTGGGCGATCAACTGGTCGAACTGCACTTGAGAAGGAGCCTCGCCGGTCACGTAGCCACGGTCCTGAGTGCCCGCCAAGGTCCGCGGCAGCGTCGTGCCCACGAGGCGATCGAAGAGCGAGGTGGTTGCCTCGCTCTGGGGTCCACTGGCCGGGTCGAGCGTGGTCACGAGAAGTCGCCCATTGGGGCTGCGAACGAAAGACGAGAGGTGCACCACGTCCGAGGTGGCCAAGAGCGCCGCGCTGAGTCGAGTCTCGAGCGCCGACACCGACGCGCTCGGGGGATGCAGCAGCACGACCACCGTGAACAAGCCGTTGACTCCGGGACCGAATCCCGTGGCCATCTCGTCGTAGGCCCGGCGACTCGTGTACGTGGCGGGACTGGCGCCGTCGCCGACGTGTCCCATCTTGAGTGACAGCGTGGGAGTGGCTAGCACCAACAGGACGAGCAGGCCCGTCACCAGGTACCGCCAGGGGTGACGACCTATGGCCGCCGCGTAGCGACGCCAGCCGTCTCGGGTCGCGCCCGACTCGGCCACGGGGGCGCGGACCGCCACCTGGTCGATTCGCCGACCGAGTAGCCCGAACATCGCGGGTACCAGCGTGACGGCGCCCACTGCCGCGGTGAGCACGCTCAGAACCGCCGCGAGACCGAGTTTGCCGATGAACACGAGTCCGGACGCGTAGAGACCCAGCATGGCGATTGAGACCGTGCACGCCGCGACCACGATGGCGCGACCGCTGCTGGCCGTGGTCAGCCCTGCCGCCCGCACTGGATCGGTGCCGTCGCGCACATATTGTCGGAACCGTGTGGTCAAGAAGACGGCGTAGTCGAGGCCGACCCCTAGTCCAATCATGATCGCCAACTTGGGTGCCGAGGCGCTGAAGGTGGTGGTGGCGGCGGCGATGTACAACAAGGAGAGGCCTGCGCCGATGCTCAATAGCGCCGTCAACAGGGGCAGAAATGCCCCCGCGACACTGCCGAAGACGAGGAGCAGGACGATCAGGGCGATCGCGAAGCCGATCTCCTCACTGTGCCGGTCGTTGAGCGTGGGCTGGGTCACTTGATCGAGTCCGCCGCCGTAGTTGACGCTTAATCCGGCAGCTCTCGCCGACGCGACCGCACTGTTGAGTTGGGAGACGACGGAGGTGCGGAGTGCTCGTGAAGGGATGTTGAATCCCAGCTCGCTGTAGGCGATGAGGCCGTTGGGTGAGACGCCCGACGCCGTGAAGGGATTGGTGGCGCTGACGACGTGGTCGACGTGCGCGAGTCGGCGCACTACCTCGGTGATTGTCGACTCGTGCGCCGACAGTGCTGTGGGTGCGGTGAAGACCACCAGACCCGACGAAGTCGGCGCCGAGGGCAGGTTCTGGGCGATCAGTTTGAGTCCGGTATTGGCCTGGGTGCCACTCAGGGTCACGTTGTCGTCGAAGCTCGGGTGCAGCGACGCCGAGACGCCAGCCACCACTAGGAGGACGATCAACCAGGTTCCAATGACCCGCCAGTGATGGCGCGCGCACCACTCCCCCCAGCGACCGAGTCCCCGTGTCTCGTCGTCGCCGTTCATCAGGGTATGAGGGGCCACGGACCGACCTTTCTTGAGCGGAGAGCGCCGCAATTTTTTTGACTGACCTTATGAATTTTACATGATGTCAAGTTCAATAGAATAGGTGTTGTGCCCGACACTCACAATGCTCCCAATAAGCGCCAGTATCTGTCAGCAGAGTCGCGAAGAGAATCTATTCTTCGCGTCGCCGACGAAGTCCTGTCAAAGGAAGGTGTATCACACCTCAGCATCGTCGAGGTGGCTCACCGCGCTGGCATCTCGCGTCAACTCGTGTACCAGCATTTCGCCGACCTCAACACCTTGTTGGTGGAGGTCATTCGCATGCGTCTGGTCGAATTGCAGTCGTCGCTCGATTCAGACGGGGTACGTCGCGGCGAGATCAGTGACCTGGTCGAACAGCAACTACGCCGGATATTGAATCTGCCCATCCGAGATCGCCAGTTGATGCGCAACGTCTTTGGCGACATCACCGCGCTGCCCAAGGACCTGTGGCCGACGATCGCCGAGATCCGACACGACATCGTGACGCGGTGGGCGCAGTTGATCGACCCGCAGGCCCAGCCCACCTCCCTGGCCTACGCCAAGATGGGACTGATCATTCACGCGATTCTCGGCGCCTGGGACATGATCATCGACGGCTCCTTGAGCGAGGACGACGCCGTGGGCCTGTTGTTGAAGGTGACCCAGAGCCTCTTCGTCCTTCCGTGGTAGTACTCTCGCCCGCGTCCCCCGTGGTGTCAGTTTAGATTGACAGATGATTCCTGTCAGTCTAAACTGACAGGAATGGACATCGAAAGACTGAGCGAGAATCTCTCGTCGGATGACCCGGCAATTGGGCTGCGTGCCTCGATGGCACTACATCGCCTGGCTGAGAGGGTCGAAGCGAAGCACGTTGCGGTGGCCCGCGAAAAGGGTTGGTCGTGGCAGCAGATCGGAGACGCCCTAGGCGTCACCCGCCAATCCGTGCACGCCAAGTACAACAAGGAGTCATCATGACCACTAATTCCGTTGCGCCCGAGGCGCTTCACGCTTGGGCCATCTGTCTGCGCGCCAGTGAGGAGGCTCGCCGCCGAGGTGATCGCCGAATAGGCACCGATCACATCTTGCTCGCCTTGTTCGAGGATCCGTCGATCGAGGTCGTGTTGGGCGTGAACCTACAGCAAGTTCGCCAGGTTCTTGACACGCTCGACAACGAAGCCATGGCCGCCTTGGGTCTGGAGTCGGACGCTGACGCTCCCCCACTGGTGATGCACGCTGTGCCGCAGAAGCCGAGGTTCAGAGACGTCGCGAAGAAGGACCGTCTCCGTATGGCGCCCACGGCGAAGAAAGTGCTGGAGGCGGCCGTCAAGCCCAACCGTCGAAAGACCTATGTCACGGCCCAGCAGGTGCTGGCCCAGATCCTCACACTCCAGCCACCCGATCCTTCGGCGGTGCTGTTGGGCGCTCTCGGCGTGAATTCGTCAGAACTTTTGCGCCGACTGGATGGGGTCGCGCCCGACCACTGAGCCCCTCACCCATCGCTGCGCGGCGTTGGCATTACCAGGAGAGGCTGTAGGGCTCCAAGGGAGCGGGCAGGGCTGATGGCTCACCCATCAGGTAACTGTCGACCGCCGCGGCGGCCGAGCGGCCCTCGGCGATAGCCCACACGATGAGACTCTGTCCACGAACCGCGTCACCGCAGGCGAAGACCGGCGTCTCACCCGTGAGTGACGCGAGGCGCCAGTCGCTGTCCACCGACAACGTGGCGCGCGGCGTGATCAATTCCGGTGCAGTGATCCCCAACGCATCGAGTTCGGGCCCGACAAAGCCGGCGGCGATGAACACGAGGTCAGTGCGGATGTTGACAACGTCGCCCGAGTGATTGTCGCGCAGCACTAACTCTTGCAGAGTGCCCTCGCCGCCGAATTCGAGCGTCTCAGTGGCGAAACGTCGCTCACCACCTTCCTCGTGGGCGGAGGTGACCTTAAAGAGTCGGGCCATGGTCGGCCACGGTTGGTCGGCGGGACGTTCGTGAGGTGGCTCGTCCATGATCTCGATCTGGGTCACCGAGGCCGCACCCTGGCGGTGGGCAGTACCCAGACAGTCAGCCCCGGTGTCGCCGCCACCCAGGATCACGACATGCTGACCCGCAGCGTCAATTTGGGGAGGTCGGTCCTCGCGGACCGCGCGATTGGCCGCCTCGAGGTACGTCATCGCGGGGTACACACCGACGAGGTCGGCGCCGGGGACCGTGATCAATCGCGGACGGGTGGAACCAATGGCCAGGACAACGGCGTCGAAATCACTCTGCAATTGTGAGAGGGCGATACCATTCTCGCCGATCGGAGCAGACTTGTGAAAGACGATGCCGGCGTCGCTCATGGCGTCGAGGCGACGGTCGAGGATCCTCTTCTCCAGTTTGAACTCGGGAATCCCGTACCGGAGCAATCCGCCCACCGCGTCGGCACGTTCGAAGACCTCGACGTGGTGTCCGGCGGAGCGAAGCTGCGCCGCGGCGGCGAGACCCGCTGGTCCTGATCCCACGACGGCGACGCGTCGGCCGCTCTCAATGGCACTGGTGCGCTGCACGTTGAGGCCACGTGCGTAGGCGTGTTCGATGACCTCGTACTCGAGCCGTTCGATGGTGACCGGGTCGGCACCGATGCCGAGGACGCACGCCGACTCACAGGGCGCCGGACACAGTCGACCCGTGAACTCGGGGAAGTTGTTGGTGTCCAGCAACTGCTCGGCCGCCTCGTCCCATCGGCCGCGATACACCAGGTCGTTGAAGACCGGTATGCGGTTGCCCAGGGGACAGCCCTGCATGCAGAACGGGATGCCACAGTCCATGCACCGCGCCCCCTGCAACTGCACTGCCTCGTCGGACTGGGGTTCGTAGACCTCACGCCAGTCGCGCAGACGAACCGCCACCGGGCGCATTGAGGGCCCGCGGCGTTCGAACTCGAGGAATCCCGTGGGCTTACCCATTGCGCATCTCGTCTCGTATTCGCTGGTATTCCGACGTCTCGATGCGGATGAAGTTCATCCGCTCGGTGCGCCAGTCGGTCAATATCTGCTGGGCCAGTTCTGAGCTCGTCTCGACGGCGAAGCGCTCGAGGAGCGGGTGCAACAGGTCCTCGTCAGGGTATTCCAACGGGTCGATCTCGTAGACGCCCGCGGCGAGGTGATTGTGCACGTCGTTGTCGGGGTCGTAGAGGTAGAGCGTCCCACCCGACATGCCCGCCGCCAGGTTGCGACCGATGCCGCCCAGGATCACGACGACGCCGCCGGTCATGTACTCACAGGCGTGGTCGCCGGTGCCCTCGACGACGATGGTGGCACCAGAATTGCGCACCCCACAGCGCTCGCCGACGACGCCGCTGATGAAGATCTCACCACTGGTGGCACCGTAGCCAATGACGTTGCCCGCGATGATGTTCTCGAAACTCTTGAAGGTGGCACTGGGCGCGGGAGCGATGACGATGCGCCCGCCCGACAGCCCCTTGCCGGCGTAGTCGTTGGCGTCGCCGGTGAGTCGCAGGGTCAGTCCGGCGGGGATGAAGGCACCCAGACTCTGGCCCGAGGAGCCTTCCAAATTGATCGTCACGTGGTCGTTGCCGAGGATGGCCGCACCCAGGGTGCGCGTGATGGCGCTTCCCGTCAAGGTACCGACCGCACGGTTGACGTTGCGGATGGGTAGTGACACGACGACCGGCACCCCCGAGGTCGCCGCCTGCAAGGCGTCGTTCATGAAGCGCCAGTCCAACGCCTCGTCGAGGCCGTGCTCTTGTTTCACGCTCTGGCGGCGCTGCTCGACATCGGTGGCGACCAGGAGGGCACGTAGGTCGAGGGTGTTCGCTTCGTCCTCGAGCGAGGTCACCTCGAGGCGAGAGACGTCGCCCACCAGTTCATCGAGGGTGCGAACGCCGAGCAAGGACATGTACTCGCGTACCTCTTCGGCGATGAACTCGAAGAAGTTCTCCACGAATTCCGGACGCCCCGTGAAGCGCTCGCGCAACACCGGATTCTGCGTGGCGATGCCGACCGGACAGGTGTCGAGGTGGCACACGCGCATCATGACGCAGCCCGACACCACCAGCGGCGCCGTCGCGAAGCCGAACTCCTCGGCGCCGAGCATCGCGGCGACGATGACGTCACGGCCCGTCTTGAGTTGTCCGTCAACCTGCACGACGACGCGACTACGCAAACCATTGGCCGCCAGTGTTTGGTGGGCCTCAGCGAGTCCCAGTTCCCACGGCGTGCCCGCGTGCTTGAGCGAGGTCAGCGGTGCCGCGCCAGTCCCGCCGTCGTGCCCCGAGATGAGGATCACGTCGGCGTGCGCTTTGGCCACGCCGGCGGCAATGGTGCCGACACCTTGCTCGGACACCAGTTTGACGTGAATCCGTGCTTGGTCATTGGCGTTCTTCAGGTCGTAGATCAGTTGGGCCAGATCCTCGATCGAGTAGATGTCGTGGTGCGGGGGTGGCGAGATCAAGCCCACTCCCGGTGTGGAGTGACGAGTCGAGGCGATCCACGGGTAGACCTTCGAACCGGGCAGCTGTCCACCTTCGCCAGGCTTGGCGCCCTGGGCCATCTTGATCTGCAGGTCGTCGGCGTTCACGAGGTACCGACTCGTCACGCCGAAACGGCCCGACGCGACCTGTTTGATGGCGGAGCGGCGGTTGCCTCGCGGGTCATTGACGTCAAAGCGGTCCTCATCTTCGCCGCCTTCACCGGTGTTGGACTTGCCGCCGATCTTGTTCATCGCGAGCGCCAAGGTGGTGTGTGCCTCTTCGGAGATGGAACCGTACGACATGGCGCCCGTCGAGAAACGTCGCAGGATCGAAGCCACGCTCTCCACTTCGTCGAGGGGCAGCGGGCTCGCCGCGGGGCGCAGACGCAAGAGGCTGCGCAACGTCACCGCCGCGTCGGCCTGCTCGTCGACCAGCGTGGTGTATTCCTTGAAGATGTCGTAGCGCTTCTCGCGAGTGGCGTGTTGGAGCTTTTGCACGGTTCGCGGATTGAACAGGTGCACTTCGCCGTCGCGGCGCCACTGGTACTCGCCACGGTTGTGGATCTCCACGCGTTCGGCGGGCGCGGGGCGATAGGCGCTGGCGTGCAACTGCAGCGTGGAGCGCGCAATATGTTCGAGGGTGATGCCCCCCACCCGCGAACGAAATCCCGGGAAGTAACGCGCCAACACGTCGGCATCGATGCCGACGGCTTCGAAGAGCTGGCTGCCGACGTAACTGGCGACGGTCGACACGCCCATTTTGGACATCACCTTGACGATGCCCTTGTTGAGGGCCTTGCCGTACTGGTACCGGGCCTCAGCTGCGGTCTCGCTGTTGATCTCACCGGTCGCGAGGAGAGAGTCGATGCTCTCGTACGCCAGGTACGGACATACGGCGGACGCACCGAATCCCAGCAGCAGCGCCACGTGGTGGACCTCGCGCACGTCACCGGCCTCGATCACCAGCGCGGCGCTGGTGCGCAAGTGCTCGTCGACCAGTCGATGGTGGACTGCCGAGGTGAGCAACAGGCTCGGGATGGGAGCCAACTCCGGTGACGTATTGCGGTCCGACAGGATGATGATGTTCGCGCCTTCGCGCACGAGGGCGACGGCGTCATCGCAGACGCGCTGGACGGCCGCGGCGAGGCGCGCGGCGTCGCTCCCCTCCCCCGCCACGTCGAAGAGGCCGTCGACAACCTCAGAATGGAAGTCCCAATCGGCCTGGGCCTCGTGGATGTAGCGAATCTTGGCCAACTCGTCAATGCTCAGGATCGGCGAAGCGAGAACAATCTGGTGACAGTGTCGCGCGCTCTCGGTCAAGAGGTTGTCCTCACCACCCATCGTGACGCGAGTGGAAGTGACGAGTTCTTCGCGGATGGCGTCGAGCGGCGGATTGGTGACCTGGGCGAAGAGCTGCGTGAAGAAATCGAAGAGGGCGCGCGGCTGACGAGAGAGGACGGGCAGAGCGGCATCCGATCCCATGGATCCAATGGGCTCCTCCCCCACCTGGGCCATATGACGCACGATCATGCGCAAATCCTCTTCGGAGTAACCGAAGACCTTCTGGTGCAGGACCACCGACGCGTAACTGGGGGTCAACATCGAACGGGGCTCGAGTTCGTCGAGGGACACTTGCTCGCGGGCGAGCCATTCGCTGTAGGGCGCCTGCGCGGCCAACGACGACTTGAGCTCGTCGTCGTCGATGATCCGGCCCTGCTCGATATCGACGAGGAACACACGCCCAGGTTGGAGTCGACCCTTGCGTTCGACGTTGGCCGGATCGATGTTCAAGACGCCGACCTCAGAGGCGAAGATGACGCGCCGGTCCTTGGTGACCCAATATCGGGCGGGGCGTAACCCATTGCGGTCTAGCACCGCACCGACGACTTTGCCGTCACAGAAGGTCACCGACGCGGGACCGTCCCAGGGTTCCATGAGCGCGGCATGGTAGCGGTAGAAGTCGCGTCGGGCCGGGTCCATCGCGGTGGAGCGCTCCCACGCCTCGGGAATCATCATGAGGATGGCGTGCGGCAAGGAGCGACCCGATTGCACCAACAGTTCGACGACCTCGTCGAAACTGGCCGAGTCGCTCATGTCAGAAGTGATGATGGGCGTGAGCTCGGACACCGGCAGCGGCAGATTGGTGCTGGACAAGGTCGTCTCGCGAGCGGTCATCCAGTTGCGGTTGCCGCGCACGGTATTGATTTCACCATTGTGGGCGATGTAGCGAAAGGGCTGGGCCAGGTCCCATCGCGGCAGCACATTGGTAGAGAAGCGACTGTGCACCACCGCGATGGCCGAAGTGAGACGCGAGTCACGCAGGTCGGTGAAGTACGCGCGAAGCTGGGGCGAGGAGAGCATGCCCTTGTAGATCACGACGTGCGGCGAGCACGACGACGCGTAGACGTCGAGTTCATGCTCGACCACCTTGCGCGCGGCGTACATGGAGCGTTCGAGGTGAAGGGCTCCGTCGGCGACCACCAATTGCTGGACGAACCACGGTTCGGAGGCGGCCGACGTCGGACCCAGCAGGCTCGAGGTCACGGGCACTGCGCGCCATTCCAAGGTCGCGAGCCCGAGTGAACGGAAACGATCGGCGATCTGCGACGTCACGGCGTCGCGGTCGGCGTCGCGCGGAATCATCCAGAATCCAATGCCGTAGTTTCCCGCCTCGGGGATGTCAGCGTCGAAGACCTCGCGCACGAAGGAGTCGGGCATCTGTATCAAGATTCCCGCCCCGTCACCGGAATCGACGTCGGCGCCGGTGGCCCCGCGATGCTCGAGGTTCTCCAAAATGGTGAGGGCGTCGGCCACCGTGTCATGCGACGCGCGGGCACTGAGATCGGCGATCATGCCGACGCCACAGGCGTCGTGCTCGAAAGCGGGGTCGTACAGAGTGGGGTTCTTTGTCATTGGCGTCACCTTCCGGGGCAACGCTGACCCGTGAACCATTATAGCGAAGTCCCCCTCAATCAGTGAAGCCGTACTGTGGAGGCGTGAGCACATCAACTAAATCCACCATCGTGGTCGGTGGTGGCATCGTCGGATTGACGTCCGCGTGGCGACTCGCCCGAGGCGGTTATCACGTCACACTCCTCGATCCCTCGCCCGGTCATGGCGCGACGTGGGCGGCTGCGGGCATGATCGCTCCCCACGCCGAGGTGGCGCCAGGTGAACGCGCGAACTTCGACTTGCAACGCCAGGCGTTGACGGCGTGGCAACTGCTTTCCCAAGAGTTTCACGACATACTGGGTCACGGGGTCGACATCTCGGTGACGGGCACCTTGTTGACGGGGTGGGACGCGAGTGATCGACGCCTCGTCGAGCAATTTCGCCACGTGGCCGATGACTTCGATGTCACTTCGACGCTGGTGCGCCGTGACAGCCATCCCGAACTCTTCACTGGACTCACTGATCGCATCTCGAGTGGTCTGCTCCTCGACGGTGACGCATGGCTCGACCCCGATCAAGTCATCACCGTGTTGCGCGAAGGGCTGGCGACCCTCGGCGTCGACGTCGTCACCGAGACGGTACGCCTCATTGAAGGCAATGAGGAGGGGGTGCGGATTCACCACGACAAAGGTTCGCTGTCGGCCGACGCCGGCATTCTCGCCACGGGAGCCTTCGGTCTACCCGAGGGCGCGACGCCGACGGGTGAACACGCGGTGCGGCCGGTGCGCGGTATGACGGTGAGAATCGACGGGATCGACCGCGCGAGCGCGCCCACGCTACGTTGTCTCGTGCGAGGACGTCCCTTCTACATGGTCTCTCGCCCGGGGGGCTACTGCGTCATTGGTGCCTCCAGCGAAGAACGAGCGGGTCCATTGATCGAGCTCGGTGAGTTGCAACGATTGCTGCGCGACGCGCTCGATGTGGTGCCCGAACTCGAAGCCTGCTCGCTCTACGAAACCCGCGTGGGGCTGCGTCCCGCCTCGACCAACCTGGAGCCGTTCTTCGAGGAGTGGTCACCCCGACGTTGGGCGTGGTCGTCAGGTCATTTCCGCCATGGAGTGACTCTCGCACCCTTGTCGGCGCGACTGTCGGTGGAGTTCGTGGATCGGATGACGGCGTGATCGTCAACGGCGTCGTTCGCGAGATACCGAGCCCCCAAAACGTCGCTGATCTAATGAGGTTCCTCGAGATCGAACCACGAGGTATTGCAGTGGCGATCAACGGTGAAATCGCGAGTCGATCGAAGTGGACGGAGACGATGGTGCAATCGTCGGACGTGATCGAGATCGTGACGGCGGTTGCAGGCGGTTAATCCGGTGCGATGGCGCGGCGTCGAGGTCCACACGGGTCGAGCGGCTACGATTGATACTTCGCGGGCTGTGGCTTAGTTTGGTCTAGAGCGCTCGGCTGGGGGCCGAGAGATCGGGAGTTCAAATCTCCCCAGCCCGACCATGGGGTGTTCGCAGATGTCCGCAAAAATGTTCGCGGTTTCCTTCTAGAACCGCATTCTGGAAGTGTTTGCTGCCTCGCATGGACTACTAGTTCGTCTGAGAAATTGACTTGCCCTATCACGTGACTCGTCGCCAGTTGACTGTGAGTTATCTTCGCATCGCTGTGCTGCTAGCCCTCATTGCGAGCCTTGATGCTCCTCGGTTTCGTATTTGGCGCTCCTGTGACGTATTGGCTGGAGACCGTTCGTGCGGCTACACCTACGTTCACGGATTTCGGCTGGTGTGGGGTGACTTCGTTCTCATATGTTCACAAGCGTTGCTGGTACTCATGATCTCTCATCTTCGAGGCCGCGCTTCGCCACTCACTCTCCGTCTTGACTTTGACCTCACGTGGGTGGCGCTTGTCTGGACCGGGGCTGCCGGAATCTGGCACGCCTACATCACGATTCGGGGGAACGGCATCGGACACACCTCGTGGGGTGCGGGGGTGGGATTCGTGCTGGCGCTGGCGCAGATCGTGTTGTTGGGATGTCAAATTGCTCTTCGCAGTCGCCGGGAACATGAAATTGCATTGGGTGCTCATATAAATTAAGAGCATCGCTCCGGAGTTAGCGGCCGAGGAACTTCCAGTGCCCTTCGGAGACGACTTCGACGGAGCCATCGTGGACTTTGAGAGGCGTCTGATCGTCGATGGCGTACGCCGGCCGCTCCAAGTTGGCGGCCCACCTCTCGGCGTCGGCCAATGAGTTCTCCGGCATCGCGTCGTGATCGAGGTGCGGGAATATCGAAAAATCCACAAGACCCAGCGCTTCATCATCGCCCACTGGCGGTTGCTTCTGGACGAATTCCTCTCCGACGCGAGGGGTCATCACCATGCTTCCACCACTCAGCCCCACGTAGACCGCCCGCAGTGAAGGCAGGACGCCCGCCACTCCAGACTGTTGCATCCAGTAGTTCAAATAGAGGGCATCACCACCATTCACGAGGATGACGTCAGCCTCTTGCACCCAGGGCATCCATATCGTCCTGTCGAGACTAGGAAGAGTGGTGAGTTCCAGGACTCCCAACGACTTCCACCCCAACTCGCACATAGGAGTGCGGGATTCTTGTCCACTGATGAACCGCCAGGCCGCGCCAGGACCGCCGAATGCGTAGCTTGCAGTGGGGATGCAGATGGCATTGGACTCGACAATCGGCTTGTCCCGCACGTCCAACGCCTGATGGATACTCGGGTTCTTAATGCCCGCGGAAGTGAGAAGAAGTCTCACAATGCCCCAATCGGCATCCTACCTAGAGGAATGTTCGTTGTTGATGTCGGGGGGCCCGACCCGCACAGTCTCCGGGTGGAGGATCTCGCTGTGGAAGCACTAGGACTTTCGTCGCCCGAGTCTGCCCTTGTTCGTATGTCGTTTGAAAGGCCGCGGGGCAACCCGTTAACTAGGGCAACAAATGAAGAGGCTGCATCATTGCTGCAGTGACTGGTTGAGATCACCCGTCGATTAGGTCTTGGTCCAAGAGGGCATCTGTTGCCACTTCCACCAGTATCCGTTCGTGCTTTGCAATTGCCAGATACTATCGAGACCTGCTTTGGTCACGCGTTCATGCATGTTAACCATCTCTGGGGCAACATCGTAGAAAGTCGCGTTCTTCGTCCAGTGCACAATCCGACAATCGTCAATGATGCCGATCCGAAAACGCCCCTCCTTCGCTCGATACCATTGAGCCTCAATACCCCAACCCATATCACTTTCGTCGGAAAACGGAAGAATCACTTCAGCAAACGATGGATCGACAATGAACAACGGTCCTTGCTCAACGAAATTGGTATCTCTGGCAATTACGAGCGGTCTTCCCACATTGAACAAACTTGTCCACCAACCAATAATGCTCTGACTAGGTTGTGCGAGAGAGAGTTCCGCACGTTCCATGACGTTGATAGTTCGGTTCAGGTTGCCCTTAACAAACAGGACGTCGTCATCAACAAGAACGACCCAGGACCCTTCCATAATTGGCCTAATGGAGTAGAGCTTATTAAAATTGGAGAAACGAGTTCCGTTCCCAAAACCTAAGGTTTGGCCCGCAAGTTCCGGAGCAATTTCGTCCAGAGCCCAGAGCCGAATGTCTGCGTTAGGGGGGACTTGGTGGAGCAGTGCCTTGACTATTGGAGCATTCTTTCTTCGGTACACCATCAGCAGGAGTACAGGCCTGTCGTGAAAGAGGCTTGAATCCTTTTCTTCTAAGCCGAACGGCACTCTCCGAAGCAAGTTGTCGCGCATTCTCAATCGCCAAGGTTCGAGAAATGTCGAGACGATAATCAGGATTTTGCGGACAATCTCAGAAAGTAAGATCCTGAGCCAAGGACGTCTTCGAACGTTCACCACTTCTTACGATTCGAAACACCTAGAGTCTCAAGTTTCATGATTTCAAATTATAGATTTGACTGCATCTCGGAATTTTGGTCACGCTAAACCTTGCATAGTGCACCGTTAAAAATGAACTAATTGAAGCGGACCCAGGAGGTTGGAGAGTTTCTTCCAATAGGCGCGGACCTTGTCGGGAGCGTTCCCCCTATAAAAGCGGCGGTGGCTGGAGCGTGTATTACGCAGAGCGCGGCGAGAAGGTGGGCGATGAGCATTTCGACACCGAAGACGATGCCTGTACATGGCTCCTGTTTCTGCTCATGAAGAGTTCGGCTACCCACGACGTCTGGTAGGTAGTTGTTGGGCCGACCTGCCCGTTCTAATGGCGAATAGCAACTTGGTCCGGTTACTGATAGACCTCTCGCCGAAGACCGATAGTCACAACCACAATGAGCAGCATCCCGTCATCGATTGTGTAGATAATCCGATAGTCGCCAACTCTGAGTCGGTACCCGTCGCGGCCCTTGAGTGGACGCGAAGCCGGGGGTCGCGGATCTTGCGAGAGAAGAGTTATTGCTCCTTGGATCCGGGGTTGAGCCGAGAGATCAATTTTTCGAAGCTCTCGAAGTGCCGCCGGCCGAAATTCAATCCGGTAAGGACTCACGACCAGCCGAGATCACTCTTCACTTGCTCCCAGGGGATGTTGTCACCGACTTCCACAAGAGCTGCATCGAACGCCGCCACATCGTTGGCCTCCTCGAATGCCTCGAGCATCGCGTCGTACTGATCCGGACTCACCATCACTGCGGCACGCTTTCCGTAGAGTTCAAGCACCACCGGCTCAGATTGGGACATCTCGACGACTTCCGATAACTTTTCGCGGGCCTTGCTAACAGATATTTTCACCATACGGATATTGTACAACACTCCGATCAATTTTGTACATTTTCTTGTCGGAGGCACAAATTGACAGGTTTGCAACCTCTCATTGGCGATTCAGTACATAGTCCGTCTGAGAAAGCCACTGGCGAGTTCAGATATTGCGAACAATTAGTTCCACCAGGGCTTCAAGACCTCCAAGTGCCAGAAGAACTGCGACACCAACCCTGATCTTTTCAACCTGGCGCTGTATACGTGAATTCTTGACCAGCACGAGGGGGTATCTGTAAATCAATGTCGCCAACGCGAAGGCCGCGATGCAATTGAAGGCGAGGCCATACGAAGTGACGTGGGCCATACCAACCATGATTGAGAAGTCCATTGATTACCTGAGACCGTCGCTATTAAATGTTGCGAATGATTATTCCACAGAACTGCTGTTGCCCGGAAGCCCTGGAACACCACGACCATTGCTGGGCTGACGTGCACATTCGAGTGGAGAATTGCACCGTTCTTGGTGTCCAGAATTCAGGAAGAGGACTGAGGGATTTCGTACCCAGCAACTGAAAGTTATTGAAAGGTACGGTGCATTTGGGAATATTCTTTGTTGGTGTTCGCCAACTCGATCCAAGGGGACCGAGGAAGTCCTTCACTGATTGCTAAGGGCACCTCTCTATTTTTTGCAGTGCTTGCAGCGACCGCCGCACTGCTAGGAACCGTGATGGCGGTAATTTTCACCAGTTCGAGTGGCTACTCCGTAGGTTCGCTTATAGGTGTTTGCATCTACTGGGCTGCCATACTCGGTCTACCGTTTTTGGGGGCGGCGAAGCAGCAAAGTGGATCAACGCTCGACTGGACGATTCGGCTTCGTTATGCTTCGCTCACATCACTTTTGGCCGAATGCCTGTTCCTGCCAATCGCACTTGCTTTATTGCTCGCCGCAATAGTTTGAATAGTCGCATGGCTATCAACGGGCCGA
>Ga0182030_10012004_pt1 | contig 17420 bp, 13 predicted proteins | sample 812S3MmetaG_FD_121299 | JGI IMG/M metagenome (GOLD analysis project Ga0182030, IMG submission 121299) | Permafrost microbial communities from Stordalen Mire, Sweden - 812S3M metaG (Illumina Assembly) | ecosystem: Environmental > Terrestrial > Soil > Wetlands > Permafrost | place: Sweden...
CAGCTGGAGTTCTAAAAGATATACTGCAAATTAACGAAGCAATGACTGGTAAATTGGTGGCACTTCTCGATCACCCCTTTTGTCAGAACGCCCTTTTTAGCGAAGATGGTCAATGGATTTTCAGCGTCGGCGGGGAAACTGCCCGCGTGTTTGAGATGAGCACCGGAAAGCAGGTTCAGAATGTACCGATTCAACGCGGCTGTGGAAAAGTTCTTCTCGCATATGCCGCATTTCTTGCGGATTATCTTTATATGACAGCGCATTGCGCATCAGGCTTTTCGCTTTGAGTTGCCGGTTCTTGCTTAAGATCTGCCGAATCTGCCATAACTGCTGTCCTCGATCGGTTCACTACGCCAAATTCAAACATAGCCCGACATCAACTTTCTCAATATGTGGAAGCCCACACTGCCCTATAGCAAAACTGTCACATTCTTACACCATAAAACCGCCAACGCGCGCCCCCGGTTCCAATATCAGAGGGAATAGAAATCGAGTGAAGTCCTTTTAAAGCCCAGCCCCAAATTCGCCACGCCGACGCCAGAGAAACGACCTGACGCCAGCGTTATGCTTGGTGACGCGAAACAAGAGAAATTTCACTATGTTAAAAACGAATACAAATTCATCTGGTGCTTTTCAAAGCGATTATTATTCAGGCGATCAGCGCGTGTTCTCAGATCTGAGCAATCGCAATGCACATACTCGGATAAGAACATCATTCGACATGCTCGGCCGTGTCGCTGGGCAGCGCAAAGACTTCCCGGACGGCAGCAGCGTTTCAGAATTTAGAGACAACGTCGCGGGCCCGTATAGAGTAACAAGAGATCGCAAGGGCATAACGGTTATGAAAACCGAAGACAGCAAGTGGCTCCGCATCACAAACAACGAGGAGTGTTCGCAAGTTCTTTCGAAAGAGCGCGAAATCTTCGCGCCGCCTCACCTTGTCGAGTGCTCGTAAACCGGCTCTCCAGGCGGAACGTATTGGGCGCGCCGGATTCGCCATAGAGAAGGGACCGCGAAGTCCGGCTTTCCAAGGCACATTCATCATGACAATTTCCAATTGCGGTGTTGGATAGCAAAAAGCTATCACCAAGAAGTACACATCCTGCGCCGGTCAAACGGAAGCGCGTTAGGAGGTCTCACCTTGAGAGTTTTCAGATCTGATGATGAAGAACGCAAATTCGTTCAGTGTGACGAAGAGAATTTCATCGCTTGTTTTGCCTATGGGGAGTGGTTCGATCGCAAAATTGTCGACGTTGGCACCCTGAAAGAACTTGATCCGGAAGACGAGTTTTACGACGCAGCGTTGATCCTGCGGCAAGCAAGGAAAGCCTTGCGCTGGGCATGAGCAACGAGTCTGAGCCTTCGACTATGGTGCTCAGTTCTTTACTTCTCTGCCGAAACGCTAAGCTTGCCGCCTAATTTGCTTCTGGATATAACCATGAAAGCACCCTGCCTGCGTAGTACGATGCGCTCCTGTTATCTCCCTGCTGTTGTATTTGTTTCAATTTCTCAACAGGCACAATGCTTCTAACAAGATTTGCAAGAGCGGCATTCGTATGAGATTCAAGAAAAGACAAGAACTTTAAGGCAGGAATTTCACCAGACTCGGTGATCCGATCAAGACCAGAAGAAATTGATTTTGCTTCATTCGAAAGAAATTTCTCAATCGAACTTTCCAGGAGAGCATCTCGATACTGTGGATACTTCTCGGTAAGGATTTGAACGCTGGTCAGATTGACTAAAATGCGTCCGGTCTCATAAGAGAGGGGCTCATGCTGACTTGAGTTTTCCAGATCGTTTTTTGCAAGATTTACGATGGCTTGGGCCAGGTCACTTGAAGGGTCAGCATCGATTTTCGCGGCAACAGGCTCCAACATCTTTGAAGGGCAAATAGAGAAGCCGAAATCGCTTGTATGGTCCCAGAATTCGCTACCCCATAATTGAAATAGCAACTCAAACTTCAAAATATCCCGGGCAAGGAAACTGTAACCACTGTTCTTACTAGCCTCTGCGTCAAGTAAACTGTGTATGAGTCCGCGCCGATCACCACGGGCCCCGAAGAGGCTTTGGACCCTAAGCTCCTTATCAAAGAGATCTTCAAATAATCCGTCTAGCTCAGCTCTGGCTGCGGGAATCAGATTCTCTTCCGCAAATCTTGAGCGTTCCTGCAGTGCTGCTAGCCTCACAGAATCCTCTACACTGTCATTCTTCGTTCTTTGCCCAATAATATCCAAAAGAATAACGCTGCTAAGCGGTGAGGATTTTGCCAAGCTTTGGAAGTAATCCGAATCAGGATCCATCAATTTTTCAGCAGCAGTCAATGCCCAAGACCTGAACGCCTCGTGCTCAGGGTAAGTAGCATAAGCTCGTGTTTCCTCAGCACTAATAGTTTTCTTGAAGATCTCTCTTAAATTAAATCCATTCGGCGTTCGCAAGAAATCCGACAATGGCGATAATTGCTCGATTCTCGCAATCTGACCAGCAAATTGATCAAAGCCATTCTGCTTCAACTCGTTTAGATCAATTAGCTTAGCGATGAATGCATGCTGCTCCTTCCCATAAGAGAGCGTCTCGAGTATACGTGGATTGTCTTGCGAAAGTTCAATCAACTCCGCTCTTGCAGCAGGAAGAACGTTCTTCTCCACATATTCCAGCCTTTGCAAGAGTTCTTGCCGTCCTTGAGGGTTTTCGTTTGGCGGAGCGTTCTTGAGAACTTGGCTCAGCCTATCGGCAATCAACACGGTTTTTAGTGGTGCCGAATTTGCCAGACTGAGGAAATGATCTGGGTTTGGATCTAAAAACATTTCGCCAGTGTTTACAGCCCAATTCTCAGCAACATTTGTTCTGCCATAAGGTCTTCCGACATAATCACCTTTGCCTTTTGCGTCGATAATCATCTCCAACGCCCTGCCGATCGAACCACCCGGATGAACAGTATGCGACCATTCATGCGTGTTCACAATCGACAACTCGGCGGTAACATCATTATTGGCATCAAAGAATCGAACGACATTACTATACCTGTTTGCATCGGCTAGGCCTGATTTTGTGTCGTACACGTAGGAAGGTTCCTCCAACAATATAGTGTTAGGTATACTGGTGCGATCAGGCAAACGGTCGAAATACTGTCCAAGATGCTCAGGCAACATGGTATTTCGGAAACTTGATGTGTATAAATTTCTGCGAGCCTCATTAATAGCCTCCGTCAATTCGGGCAGAAGTCGCGGCGACAATGCGGCTGTTCTTCTAAGCTCGCGAAGACTATCCAACTTGACTCCAAATGATTCGGGTACTGTTATCGTCTGGGCTTTCTCATAAATTGAGTTGTAAGCCTTTCGATAGTCATCCTCGCTGAGCTTGCCATCCTTCAAAAGGCGCTTTGTATCATCCAGCTCGTTGACCTGCTCCAGGGACATTATTTTGTATCGCCTTGCCGGAATTTCAGTGGCGGTAAAGCCTTCAGAACGCCTTAATTCTTGTTCTTGAAGCCCCTCAATGCTTCGGGAATCCATTTGGAGAGTGGTGCTTTCATAAGGTGTCCCATCAGGTGTGGCAAGCACACGCAACCCAGCCTGCCAGTCTTCCTCGAACTGGGGAAAACTCATAGTCAGTTTATCCACAACCTCCGGTTTAAGATGTTCTGAAGCCTTGCTATCTAGAAATGGAAACTTAAAAATATCGTGCTGTTGATTTCCCTCGAAATCATGGTAACGACTATACCGCTCGTCGAAGTTCCAAATTCTGAGGCTACCTTCATTTCGACTTGCAATTTCTCCCATACTTTCCTTGCTACCAAAAGGCACCCAGATGCTGGATTTTTGCTCATCGAATATTCTGCCATCAGCTAATTGCCAGAAACTCATTCCATCGCTAGCCTGATATTTCTTGGCACCGAACAAAGCACCCTCCTCACTGCGTCTGTTTTCACCTACCTGTTCAAGCGCTTGTAGACCAAGTGGATTCACCGCACCAATAGTAGACAAAGCATGGTCGTTCGGTTGGGAGTGCGCTGGCTCCATAGCTCGATCATCCACAGGCTTTGCGGTTCCCGGTTGCTCCTTCGCGAATTCTGCAACACCAGATGCTAGGGTTTGACTCTTCGCCGAATCTGCAACAACTGATGCCGGAGCTTGTGTCTCTGCGAAATCTGGAACAACTGATGCCGGAGCTTTTGTCTCCGCCGTTCTAAACATATCTGCAGGCGAAGCAGTAGATTCATTTTTGGAACTGCCCGTACGTGTTGCCATTCGCTGCAGGTGTATACCACCCGGAGCGGCAGCCAGACCATTCACAGCACCTTCAAGCAGCCCTTTCCATGCAATTTCAGAAATGTCGTATCGTGAATTCTGCCTCTGATTTTGCAGTTCGCCAATAGCTCCGGACAAATATCCAAAACTAAAACCGGTTGCTACATTCTGCACAAAATGGCTACGTTCAAGCGCACCAGCAAACGCTGTATTTAGAACTTTAAGTCCAAGCGCAGAACCGGAGAATACAGTCAGGTCCGTAGCTAAATTAATGGGGCTGAACGCAGTCGAGAACGTATTTGCAAGTCCGGTACCAACATGAAAGTCTCCTTTTTCATCTCGGTAGGATTCGCGACTAAGCAAAGTATCGACGCTGCGAGAAGTAACACCAAATCCGGTGGCTTTCGCCGCCAGCTCTAGAGGCTTACCCGATAAAAAAGATGGCGCCAATCCATACTCACTTAACGCATTGACTTTTGAATAGTTTAAGCCTCCCAGGAACTCGAAACTCCCCTTTAGTGCGACTCCTTTTGCTGCACCCAGCGAGAAATCCTCAAGCTGGGTCGACAAATCATCGCCTCGCTTTACTTGATCTAAACCATTCAAGACCGCAGAAGCTAAATAGCAAACCACTTTGGCACGGCTGCTAACCACTGACGTTAGCAGCGGAACGGCTTTCAAAAACCCGCCGGTGTAATGAGACAGTTCTTCTCGGAACTTATTCGAACTGGCGTCGCCAGATGGTGATGCCCCCCCGTCAATAACAAATCTCAACTCATCGTCCAAAAGTGACATAACGAATCCCAGTCATCCCGCCCCGCTCCTATTATATGAGGCGCGGTTAAGGATTGGGATGTGGGTAAGTACAGCCTAAAACTACTCAAGAATGAACGAATGAGCAGTTTTTTGGACTCCCCCCCAAAAAACCGTCAGTACCTTTTCTTGCAAGAACTCTGCAAGAGCAAAACTTGGCGGTGCACTGCGGCGGTGTCTCGGTCTGATCGGCTGGCAATTCCGCAGAAGTCGGCGCGCTCTCAGAATTTTAAGAGGACACCCTTGCTTTGCTATACTAGCATTTGCAATTTAATGCTGATGGTAGATAGAGTCCATCAAGAGGGGTCAGCGCGACTGAATGGATCCAGAAGAGCTTAGTTTCAAGTACTCGGCAATATTGTTTGACTTCGATGGAACACTAACGCCATCATTGCCGCTCTGGCTCAAAGCCTATCAACTCGCCATGGCGCAATTTGGCATCAAAATGACTGGAGATGAAGTCATTCAATCTTGCTTCTATCGCCCCTGGCAAGACGTGGTTACAGAATTTGAATTGCCGTCGGTGCAACATCTCGAAGTAAAAGTTCTAGAGGGAGTGGAAGAAGCTTTTCTAGAGGCGATTCTTTTCGATGGTGTGATGCAGACGCTTGATGAATGCCGCAGACGGGGGACGAAGCTTGCCATTGTCACTTCATCCGTTGAACGAGTGGTATCAAAATTTTTGCGCGAGAATAACATTCACGATTATTTCGGTGCGGTAATCGTCGCCGATCACGTAACCCGACACAAACCGCATCCGGAACCAGTTTACCTTGCTCTAAAAAATATAAAAATGCAGGCGCACCAAAGCTTGATGGTCGGAGATTCGTCCGCTGATCTTTTAGCAGCGCACGCGGCAGCTGTAGACAAAGCCCTATTTTTCCCAGAAGACCATCATCGCTTTTACAATTTTGAGCAATTGAAAAGCCACGATCCGCATATCATTTTTCATGACTATAGCGAGCTATTGCCGCATCTAAGGGTAACGGCTTCAGCTTAGCTTGCGCGACTCGTTTAACGAACCTTAAGAGCCGGCATCTCCTCGACCCAAGACTCAGACCCAAGGGTTGTGCAGTTGAACTCCACCGTCGGTACTTATCAAGATCACGCTGGTATAAGATTTGATTCTGATATCTTTCGAGGACGCGGGTGTTTCCCCCCGGGCACTTCTGAGATTCGCTATTAGACAGACCAATAATCGAATCCAATTATGAATGTAACTATGGTTTCATCGCGTTCTAAGAAAAACACAGCTTTATTAAATTTGAAGACCGTACCTTTCGCACTGCTAGTAGTACCACAATAATCAAAAACGTAAAGAGACTATTTCGAGATATTTGGATCGATAACATCACTAGAGAAGCAAGAATAGCCCAATTTTTGAAAATTATTAAGAAATCATTAAGGCTCGGGGCGGACTGATATTTTTTTTGCTATAAAAATTCTTGGAAGGTATCAGTTCCCTTCCGTAAGGTCTGTTAAATCATCCTATACATCAGTGTCTTAAAGGAGTTGGTTTATCTTACTTGAGCAGCTGAGAATCTGAATTCCGTTGATAAAGTCACCAGCACACCAAGCTGGTTATTGAACGAAAAACTAGGGCAGCAGCAGATCTTTGTTGCTGCTCTAAATGAAAAACATTGACATTTTACGTCCAGTTAATTTAATAACAACACGACTAAATCCCATAAAACGCAACTTAAATATCATTCCATTGAGGACCGGAGGTGATCTCTATGATAGGCATGAATTGGATAGAGAATTATTTGAAAGCTGGCAACCCGGCGACTTCACAAAAACAGCTTGCAGTCCTGGCTCGCAGCGATCATCACAAGATTAGATTGCGCGTAGCAGAGAACTCGAATACACCAGTAGAAGTGTTGGAACTTCTTTCGAAAGACAAAGAAGCTGACGTGAGATTGGCTGTTGCGATGAATCGCGCCACCCCTTCTGAAATTGTTAATAAGCTGGCTTATGATGAGGATCCGACTGTAAGGCACGGTCTGGCTGAAGATCCAGACACACCAATCGAAATACTCAAAATGCTTTCCTGTGATAACAATCCTTATGTAAGCTGCCGAGCCGAAAAGACCCTTGTCGCTTTGGGGATGAACGAAACGTCGGTAAAAGACTTTCCCAAGCTTACGTGGGCGGGCCAGTTGCAACAGCGTTTAGTCTAGCCGCTGATCTGGTTCTGCACATCAAGTCGAATTCAATGTGACCTCGAAATTCAGTTGCTCGGATTATACTCCGAGCAACTGAATGATCATCGCCTGGTTGAACACGCACATCGAGAACCCAGTGGGTCAGAACAAATATTGCGGGAGGAGCAGTTTATGAATCTGACATTTGATATTGAAATTGTCGATGCAAAAGTAGCATTGAGGGCTTTAAAACAATACGAAGAAGGCAATTTTGGTGAAGCGATCAGAACACTATTAGAGATCTTGGATCTTGAGCCGAAGAACTGGCAAGCCCGTCTGATGCTCGCGGTGTGTTATTACAAGACCAAACAGTTCATTTCAGCAGAGCGAACATTTCGTTTCATATACGACCAAGCATCTGAGCGCGACTTGCGCAAGAGGGGACTGGAGGGACTGCAGGCAACAAAAGCAAAACTTGAAAGGAATCAGGCCGGTATCCCGGCTGAAATTGCTTCATATTTTGAATGCAACACGAAAGAGCCATTTTTCCCATGGCTTGATGGCGTGACCAATCCGAGCATAGCACCAAGGAGAGCCTGGAAGCCTTCCTACAGTCATTAGGCACGGAGAAAGCGCAGCTACCAAAGCGAATTCTGTTAATGATTGTTTCCAGAACGAGCAAGAGTGGCGGATATCTAAATTCCATTGACAGCAAACCTTGCAATTAGCAGAGAATTTGCTATTATTCATCCTTGTGCCAGGACGACCTAGCACCTTTGATTCAACCGGGACGGCCCGGAAGCTGAAGGAGGTGCAAAATGTCTTGGCTCTTTTTGTTTGTTGCTGGTCTGCTGGAAATTTGTTTCGTAATCGGACTCAAATACAGCCTGCTCTATGGCCGACCATGGATTTATTTGCTCACCAGCGTTGCGCTGCTGTCCAGCACCGCGCTCCTATCGGTAGCCCTGAAGCAGATCCCCACAGGTACAGCGTACACCGTGTGGACTGGCATCGGCGCCATAGGCTCGATTATTGCGGGCGCAGCATTGTTTGCAGAACCAGTTAACACGTTTCGCATTGTTTGCGCAGTATTAATTATTGCCGGAATAGGGGGACTTAAAGCCAGCGCTCACGATACGCCTGCGCTTACACCAGCGTCCACGCCAGCCCCCCAAGCAAACACCCAGCAAGCGACTTTGGAAAGCGAAACGCTTTTAATAACTCCTAAAGATGCAATCTCCGAACTGGTGCTCGTTGACCCGATTCCGCGCACGCCATTGCAATTTCTCAAGAAACTGAACAGCGCCGGTTTAAAGATCAATTACCACATTGTTGCAAACGGTGGTGCTGAGAACACTAAGAAGGGAAGCTTTTCCTCGTTTGGAACAGTGGAGGGACAGCTACCAGCCATTACGCTGCAAGCCGATGATTTTACTTTCGGCATTTTCATCGAGCCTGATAAGAACAACATCCTCTGTGTCCAGAACGATTTCTCGACAAAACTACTCATTGAAGTAATCACCACTGACGCAAGCTCCGGTACGAAAAATTTCTGGGAATTAATCGGAGAAGGCAAAACGGCAAACTGGCATTTCCGCACAAACTCGGAAGGTATAGCCCATGACGCAGCGCGTGTCAATATGATGTCACATCCTGTTGTATCGAAGAACGAGCCGCTATTTGGAAACACAGCGCGCTGTTCCGGTTGCCACATCAACGGCAATCTTGTTATGAAAGAACTCGATTCACCACACAACGATTGGCTGGATCCCAGCCAGCAAGACTCCTCTCAACTTATTCGCGGCGAATTTAAGTTAGCTTCCAGTAAGGGGTTTGAAGATCCTGGCTCAGCGGCAGCATTAATGTTCGCGGAGGCATCTTCGCCGGCTCACCTCGAAGCGTGCATAAGAAGCAGCCTTATCAAATCGATTAAAAGCGCAGCAAAAAGTCCGGTAAATTTCCAAGCGAGGTCTCAAAAGATGCAGCTGCGATGCCTATTTGCACCCTTAGAAATGAACTTGCGGTCAGACTCGGAAGAATTCAAACAAAGATTACAAAGCGATAGCTCAATAGAAATTCCAAGTCAATTCTTTGTCGATGAAAGACTCTCGGGTAAGCAAGCACCAATTACGGTGCCGCTAGCACTTTACAAAGCGGCACTTAAGGAACTGGGCTCCAGCTTCGCAGCAGATGAAACGAATGGACTTACGGAAACAGCCCATGCGTTTCTCTTTCCAACCAGATCTTTTGCCGACGAGACAATAATTGATTCGCTTTTAGCAAAAGGCGTAATCGATAATAATTTCGTAGTATCAACGCTAGCAATTGATTGGACCACGCCAATTTTTTCAACCGATCGATTGGCTTTGTTGGAAAGCTTGCCGGATCGATTTTCAAACGCCGGTGATTTAAAAGAAAAAGTGCTCGCACTAAATTCATCGTCTAATCCGAAATTGCGAGATCTTCAACACAACCTGAATGATAAAGACATTTATGCCAAAATGAAGAACGCTTCTAAAGAATTGCTCGCCACCTGCAGAGCAAATGCAAACAAAGAATCATATGTCGTCTCCTGGATAAAGTTAGCTGCTCAAAGAAGAGTTGAAATTCAAGATGCACAAACTGCACAAAATCCACGCGGAACAATACTAGAAGGGGGCTTAGGCTCGGGCGGCTTTAGACGCATCTTCCCGCAATACAAAAACTTCATCGCCAGTCCGCACAAACTAAAATTGAACCCGGCATCAGCATGTGCCGAAGATGTTCGCAAACCGTGATCGAAGACATGATACTAAAACCAATAGTTTCCGAATTACGCCGCGGCATAGTTCAGCTAATCAGATAGCATGTCATTAAGAAACTTGGAGAAGGAGTTATTATAAAATAGGTGCGTCGGTACCACACACAAGGAGCAGCCGTGAGCTTCACTTTAAGAGCCAATTTAGCGAAAGCCGGCATGCTTTCAATTTGTCTATCTCTGGTTTTCGTGGCGATGGCAACGGCTCAACGAGTTAGCGATATTCACTTATTCAAAAAAGGCGGCGACCAGGTAGATTGGTGCCGTTCATCCAATCGTATAGTCTACGCCAGCCGAGGCCCAGACAGCAACTACGGCATTCATACCTGCCTTCCCAACGGCGAAGACGATGTGTGGATTACCAAAGACAATCCACACGTTCCGCCCGGACAGAAAGGCACACCGTGCTGGCAGCCGTCAGGAAAGTGGATTTTATTTGTGGCCGAGAAGGCGAAGCATCCGGGCTCATCATTTTGGTCAACGCCAGGGATTGGCAACAACTCCGATCTCTGGCTTATGACCGCTGACGGGCAGAATGCCTGGCCGCTGACAGACCTACCAATCAGTGGGGACAAGGGATTGATCATTCCGAAGTTCTCGCATGATGGAAAAAAGATCGTCTGGGCAGACCGGGTTGAGAAAGCAAGAGTTGCAGTTCCGCGGCAGTTTTGCGCTTACTGGGATTTAAAAGTTGCAGATCTTGAATTCATTAATGGCGTGCCAAAACTGACTAACATAAAGACCTTCCGCCCGGGCGGCAACAAAGCCTTCAACGAGTCATACGGATTCACACCTGACGACAAATCCATCATCTTCTGTAGTGACTACAATCAACCATCTTTCTGGCAGAGCCAGATCTTTACATGCGACGCGAGCACCGGCGGCAATATCACTCAGTTGACGAATGGTAGCTATAACGAGCACGCATGCTATAGCCCCGACGGCAAATCTATAGTTTGGATGACCGCCGAAGGCGAGTGGCGAGGCACCGATTGGTGGATAATGAATGTCGACGGAAGCAACAAACATCAACTTACTTTTTTCAATAAGCGCGGTCACAAAGAATACTCACCGACGAGAAAAACATGTTGCTTGGGCGTGTTCTCGCCTGACGGGAAGCAATTTCTGGGTGGCATTCAAAACTCCATAATCAAGCAAACAGGCGACAGCTACATGCTTACTTTCGGTGGCGATCAGAAGCCTGTCGCACAAATCAAGTAACTTGAGACGCCTGAACGAACTGGTATTAAACAGCAACTCAAAGTTGTACTTGAAATCGCTGACTAGATAAGCTAGCATGAATGCCCAAGTTTGCGAGAAAATTATGGCAACCAGACAAAGCACCATCGATTTCATTCTTGAACAAATTTCAGAAGCTGGGGTTGTGTCTGCAAGAAAAATGTTCGGCGAGTACGCCGTTTATTGCGAAGGAAAAGTGGTGGCACTGGTTTGCGACGACCAATTTTTTCTCAAGCCGACAAACGCGGCTAAGGCATTTATGAAAGAGTACGAAGAAGGTTATCCTTTCCCGGGAGCCAAAGCCTATATCCTAATTCCGGGCGACAAATGGGACGATTCTCAATGGTTAACACAACTTGTTAAGATGTCGGCAGCAGAATTGCCCGCGCCGAAGAAAAGGATTTCTAAGCCCAAGTCCGGCGTCAAGAAAAAGTAGCCTTCAGCGGTCGAACCGGCTTACCGTCCTAACATTGCTTCAAGAGCACAATCTGTTTGCGATTGACAGAATCCGGGTATCTAACCATAGGATTGCAGTTCGAGCAATTCGCGCAATAAGATAAGAGTAAACACAAACGCGCAACGCATTGTTGGGCCTCTTTACTCAAAATGGCGAGAGAACAGAAGGGAGAGAAATACAATGCGGAATGAATTATTTTCGTTCGTGGCTATGGTTATTTTAGTCGGCGCCGCAGCACCGTCTTTAGCAGATGAAGCAAGCACGAAACAAGGTACCCCTAACGCCGAAGAAACGAGCAGCGGGAACATCGCGCCCTATCGCCGGGATATGCTGAGCAGAATTGCAAATGCCTGGAAACCAATCAGAAAGAACAACTTAACAGTCCGCCTGGGCATAAAAAAGGATGGAAAGCTTGAAAAAGCGAGCATCGTCGAAGGTTCTGGTGACAAAGACGAAGATCAGAACGCCATCAAATGCATCGAAAAAACAGAGTTTGCGCCATTACCAAAATGGTATAAGGGAGACAAGCTCGAATTCAATATCGACATGTCCAAGGTAGATTCGATACGGTCGAGCTAATTTAACAGTACTCGGCACCATTGCTGATACCTTAAATTCGCCTCAATTTGTTCTAGTGGTCTTCGCGACATCAATCTTTGCTTCTTGGGTAGAACTGCTCATATTTCGCACCATTGAGAAAGGCAGTATGCTATAACAATTTTCCAGAATGATTGGACAATCCTCCAATGATGTAGCAGAGGGTCTGCAGTTCCCCAGGGGGGACTGGCGAAACTAGTGTTACACTTCAACTTTTATATGTATACGACCACATACAAAAATTATTTCCAAAGCGCTTAAATTGCTAAGACCACTCTTCCCTTTTCGCCTGGATAAAATCGCCAGACTCCGACCAATGGCAGTTGTTTAAAGGCAATCCGAAAAGGCAACAGCATGTTCATATTGAACACGGGGTAAGCATAAATTATGACATTTTGGATGACGTGGATCGAGAAAAAATCCTTTAAATGTCCCTGCAGATCGAGCGAGGTTGATGGCTGCTGTAGTCAAATTTTTGCGGCGTTTCGTTGCCATGGCATTCTCTCTCAACTAAATCATCTTGGCTATACAGGAGTGAAACTGAGCGCGACGAAGCAATTGTTCATCAGCGGTAATCCCGGGCATGACGACATCTCGCTGGCCCATGACGACAATGGAAATATCATTCTCGTTATCTCGCAACGATGCAAAAATCTTATTAATAACGAATCGCTCACTCTTGACACGCTGGTCGAATTTGTCAGCAATCCAAAAATGCTAGATAATTCCTCAATTGTAAGCGGGCACCCTTTGTTGATTTCTCAACATGTCGAGGAACTTCTGTCCGTCGATTGATCCCCAGCCAGTCGCTGCATCCCAACAGGGTCCAGCATTGTAGCCGTTGTTGTTGCCTTCTGTGACATCGTTGAAGATACCACTGTTTCCATTCTTATATAGAATAGGATTGAGGAAACCAGCAGGATGACCAAGTGCTCCATTAACCCGCATCATCAAGCCGGCATACAACGGAGCCACAGCGCTAGTGCCGCCTACGACCTGCTCTTGGCCGTTTACTCTGATGCGATAGCCCGCTGAAGGTGCAGCATCTCCGGCAATGTCCGGCGCGCCGCGTCCTTGCACACCGTCATTGTTGCCATTCTCAGGTAATTGTAGGTCTTGTTGAAAATCTGGAACAGGGAATTTCTCACTGATACCACCGCCGGTTGCACCACCACCATCGCCATCGTTCCAAACGACCGCTGCCGCTGCGATCAAGTTGCGTGCCACCAGTGCCGGTGACAAACGGATCCGACGACGGATAATCAGCGGCGAACTTATCAGTGTTGTTGTTGGCGCCGGAATCGCCAGATGCGGCGAAAACAGAAATTCCTTTCAATGCGGCTTTCTTAAAAGCAGCGTCCATGCTTTTCACAGCCTGATCTGTCCATGCCGTTTCAGGCGCGCCCCAGCTGATGCTAATTGCTGTATTTTGCTTTTCACCACTCTCAGCAAAGGTCGCCCGCGTAATTGCATCGAGAAATCCCTGATCAGTATTTGGCGCAAAAATCAGCTGTTGATTCGCATCAGGAGCAACAGCTCCTATAATTTGCGCGTGAGCTGAGCTCACCGCTTGCCTCGTTCTGCAGCGCCGATGGCTGCTCTGGGCTTGCCTGTTTGTTATCAAACTCCCTTACATCGCTCATATTCAAAAGACCTCTCAAAACCTTCCACCTTCCTGCAAAATGCATCTATGCAAGTTGCGAAAAATTTGACATCTGAGAGACACGTAGAAATACGAAATCTGATTTTTCTTTTAATTGCCGTATGTTCCAGCTAAGAGCAAATTTACTTATACGCTGGAGCAAGCTGAGCAAATGCCTATTTCAATCAAGTATATTGCTGAGGTCAAAAGCTATTAGTCGGAGATTATTGAAGATGCAGACTGCGCGCTCGTTTGCTTTGAGAGGAATTAGCTGCCTTTGCGCCGTGTGGCTGGGAACCGCGACAGCCGGGGCTATGGATAGTGGCGCGCCCAAAAGCAAAGTGGACGATATTACGGACAAGTACGGTGACGTAAGCGTCAAAGATCCCTATCGCTGGCTGGAGAAAGCCGGTGATCCCTCGGTGCATCAATGGAGCTTGGAGCAAGACAAGCGCACGCGCTCCTATCTAGACAAATTGCCGTATCGCAAACAAATGTACGATCGCTTGTTTGCACAGATTTCAGCAACTTCGAGCTCGTATTATGACCTTCTCCCGGCTGGCGGCAAACTTTTCGCCATGTTCAATCAGCCGCCGAAGCAGCAGCCCATGATTGCGGTGATGGATAAGGATGCCGATCCTGCCCACGCTCGAGTGGTGGTAGATCCCAATAAAATAAACGCGAAAGGCACGACGGCAATCGACTGGTTTCAACCATCACCTGATGGCAAAATGGTAGCCGCCTCAATGTCCGACAACGGCAGCGAAGATGGGTCTGTACATATTTTTTCTGTTGATACCGGAAAACAGATTGACAAAGTGATACCACTTGTACAATACCCTACCGGCGGTGGCAGCCTGGCCTGGCGTGCCGACAGCAAGGGCTTCTGGTATACGCGATATCCAGGTCCGGAAGATGCGAAGGATAGGCAGCATTTCTATCAACAGGTCTACTTTCACAAGCTTGGCGATGACCCCAGCAAAGATTCCTACGTAATGGGCAAAGACTTTCCGAAAGTTGCCGAGATCGCGCTTGATGCTAAACAAAATCACAAATACGTTATGGTATCAGTAGCTAACGGAGACGGCGGCGAATTCTCGCATTTCGTGCTTGACGAGCAGAACAAAGCGCGGCAGCTCAGTCATTTCGATGACAAAATTGTAGCGGCGGCTTTAGGTCCTGACGATTCTGTCTATTTAGTCTCAAGACAAGACGCGCCGCGAGGCAAACTACTTCGCTTGAGCGTGGACAATCTTGACCTGGCGCAAGCGAAGGTATTGGTTCCGCAATCTGAACATGTGATTCAGCCGGGTGGTGAATTCGGCGGTTCGCCAATCATTGTGACAAAGGACTCAATCTACTTGCGCGAAATCGCGGGCGGACCTTCGCGGGTTGATATTTTCGACCATGATGGTAAACACAAAGGTTCGCTTGCGCTGCCAGGCGTAGCGGCGGTTGACGAGGTTGTTCCCCTCAGTGATTCGAGTTTGCTTTATTCGGTCAAAACGTATTTAGCTCCGCCTTGCTTTCAGCGCTATGACGAAAGCACAAAGAAATCAGCAGTGACAAAACTTTTGCAGACAAGCCCTGTGAAATTTAAAGATACAGAGGTAGTCCGAGAATTCGCCACATCTAAAGATGGCACTAAAATTCCGCTGAACATAGTTAAACGCAAAGATTGTAAGCTTGACGGCAGCAATCCATTATTGCTAAACGGTTATGGTGGTTACAGCGTAAATATGACGCCGAAATTTCTTGGCGCGCCGACTCGCTTGTGGCTCGATGCTGGTGGCGTGTATGTCATCGCCAATTTACGCGGCGGTGGAGAGTTCGGCGAAGAGTGGCATGCCAAAGGATCGCTCACCAACAAGCAAAATGTTTTCGACGACTTTACGGCTGCGGCGAACTATCTTGTTGAGCACAAATACACTAATCATAAGAAGATGGCGGCTATCGGCGGAAGCAACGGCGGGTTGTTAATGGGCGCAGTGTTCACACAGCATCCGGATCTTTTCGCAGCCGTGGTATCACAGGTTGGAATTTACGACATGCTTAGGGTTGAACTGGATCCTAATGGCGCGTTCAACACCACGGAGTTTGGCACGGTGAAAAATCCCGACCACTTCAAAGCGCTATATGCTTACTCGCCATATCACCATGTCACGCCTGACACCAAATACCCGGCGATTTTCATGGCTACAGGCGAAACAGATGGTCGCGTAAATCCAATGCACTCGCGCAAGATGATAGCTGCATTGCAAGCCGCAACAAGTTCGGGCAAGCCAATTTACCTGAGCATAAACGCACACGCCGGTCACGGCATCGGCAGTTCGCTATCGATTAAAACTGCGCAAACTGCAGATTTATACGCGTTTATTTTCGACCAGCTTGGTATGAAGTATCCGGCTAAATAGCATGGTGCGATCTGCAATCGACAGAAAAATGTGCGTAGAGTCCTCAACAAATGGGCGCCAGAGAAAATATGTACTATAGCCAGTCGAGTTACGAGATATGCTGCGAATGGGGAGAAGAAGGCGTTAAAGCGCTTAGCACCACATGCGATGTCATCATCATCGTAGACGTGCTTTCGTTTTGCACCTGTGTTGACATTGCCGTCAGCAGAGACGCAACCATCTACCCATATCGTTATAAAGACGACACGACCGCCGAATACGCGAAGTCTGTTCAGGCAACTCTTGCCGAAGCTCGCGGCAGCGAAACGGGCTTCTCGCTGTCGCCGCGCTCGCTGATGCAAGTTCCTCCAGGCACAAAATTAGTAATGCCTTCTCCTAATGGTGCGACGCTTTCGCTGTTGTCTCAAGACGCTTTCACTTTGGCCGGTTGCTTGCGCAACGCCAAGGCAATTGCAAACGTCGCGCAAGAGAAAGGCAAACGAATCGCTGTTATTCCGGCGGGAGAAAGATGGGCAGACAATACACTTCGCTTTGCAGTCGAAGATTTGATCGGCGCCGGCGCTATAATCAGTTATCTGTGCGGTAGCAAATCGCCCGAAGCAGAAATTGCCTTAGCGTCTTTTGAACGTAACAGCGAAAATTTGGAAAACATTTTGAGCAATTGTAGCTCCGGACTGGAACTAATCGAAAGAGGATTTGCGGACGATGTGCGCCTCGCGTCAGCGCTTAACGCATCGACTTGCGTACCGCATCTTCAAAATGCGGCTTACGCTTCGTTCAGGAAGGCTCAACTTCACTGATTTGATAGAACTAGACATCCCGTTCCATTGCTGACATCAGTAGCTACGGCATAACTGGTTCCATCATCTGAGCACGAATAATAGATCGTGGCGGGAGAAGCCGGCACTGGAGATGCACAAGCACGAGCCCCCTGCACAGCATTCGGACAGATCTTTCTCCAATCTAAATAAACGAGACGAATCGAAGGATCGAGCTTGCCTGGCTTGGGGTTAGTGAGTGAGTTATTTCCTCCCGGCAAATAGGCAGCGAGGACCTCAAGACTATTCCCA
>Ga0182030_10012006_pt1 | contig 17418 bp, 15 predicted proteins | sample 812S3MmetaG_FD_121299 | JGI IMG/M metagenome (GOLD analysis project Ga0182030, IMG submission 121299) | Permafrost microbial communities from Stordalen Mire, Sweden - 812S3M metaG (Illumina Assembly) | ecosystem: Environmental > Terrestrial > Soil > Wetlands > Permafrost | place: Sweden...
CCTTGCTGAAGAATCCACTGGTGAGCGGAAACCCGCACAAAGCGAGAGTAGCAGCGAGAAATGTCCAATAAGTTACAGGCATTTTTTCCTTTAACCGGCCCATTTTCCAAATGATCTGCTCTTGGCTGAGCGCGTGAATGACCGAGCCAGCGCCCAGGAACAAGAGCGCCTTGAAAAACGCGTGCGTCGTCAGATGGAACATGGCCGCGGGCGGTTCGTGCAGGCCGACCGCCATCACCATGTAGCCCAATTGCGAGAGCGTCGAGTAGGCCAGGATGCGTTTGATGTCGTCTTGCTGGCAGGCGATGAGCGCGGACATCAAAGCGGTCACACCGCCGATCCAGGCGATCACCTCCAGCACGGGAACGTCAAATATAAAGAACACCCGGCACAGCATATAGACGCCGGCGGCCACCATGGTCGCGGCATGGATCAAGGCGCTGACCGGCGTCGGGCCTTCCATGGCGTCGGGCAGCCAGACGTGCAGGGGAAATTGGGCGGATTTTCCAACCGCGCCGCAAAAGATAAGCAACCCCATGGCGGTCGCCGCGGTGCCGAACATGAGCGGATTGTTTTGCATCAGCGTTTGCGCATCCTTGAAGTTTAAGGTGCCCGTCACTGACCAAAACAAAATGATGCCGGTCAAAAAACCAAAATCTCCCAGGCGATTGGTCAGAAAAGCTTTCTTGGCCGCATCCGCCGCCGCCGCGCGCTCGTACCAAAAACCGATGAGCAAATAGCTGCAGGCCCCCACCAGCTCCCAGAAGATAAACATCTGCATGAAATTGTCGCTCAGCACCACGCCGAGCATGGCGAAAGTGAACAGGCTCAATCCGGCAAAAAAGCGCCCGGTTGCCCGGTCGCCTTTCATGTAGGCGACGGAATATAAATGGATTGCGCTGCCCACACCGGTGACAATCAGCAGCATGAGCAGGCTCATGGCATCGAGATGAATTCCGAAATCGATGCTGAGACGGCCCACCTTTAACCAGTTCACGCTTATGTTCTCGGGTGGCCCATGTGAAATGCTGGCCGATAAACCAATGCTCAGCAGCAGCGAAATAAGAATCGCCCCCACCGAGAAGAACGCACTGACACGCGCATTCCGCTGCGTGAACAGGGTGATCAGAACCGCCGAGAGCAGCGGCAGAAATAGAATAAGCCATGGCAGGGAGTCGTTCATGGTTACAATTTCATCGTGGCCAAATCTTCGACGTGAGTGGTTTGACGGCGGCGGTAGAGGGCGACGATCAAGGCCAAACCCAGTGCGACTTCAGCCGCAGCCACGGTGATGACAAAAACGACAATGACCTGCCCGTCCAGGTTATTGTTAAAACGGGAAAACGCGGCCAGCGCAAGATTGGCGGCGTTGAGCATCAGTTCCAGGGACATGTAAATGACCAGGATGTTGCGGCGCATAATGACGCCCAACAAACCGAGGCAGAAAAGCAGGACGCTCACCACCAAATAATCTTGCAGGGTAATGGCGCTCATTTGAGGTCCTTTTTGCTGAGAAGCACGGTGCCGATCATGGCCACCAGAAGCAACAGGGACAACACTTCAAAGGGTACGGCATATTGCGTAAAGATCCGGTGTCCCACTATCACGGTGGAACCCTCCAGCTCGGGGTGAGCGACGCTAAAGGGAGCGGCCGATTGCTTGATGGTGCGTATCATGGCGTAGGCAATCATCGCCACCGCCGCCCCGCCCAAGCCGGCCATGACCGCCTTGATCCTGCGCTGCTCCTCGGCCTTCAAGTCCAGCAGCATAATGACAAAAACAAAGAGAACGATGACCGCGCCGGCGTAAACCAGGATTTGAATCGCCGCCAGAAAGAAGGCGTGCAATTGGATGAAAAGCCCGGCCAGCGACACGATTGTCAAAACTAAAAACATGGCGCTCGTCACCGGGCTGCGGGTGAAGGGGTTTGCAATCACCAGCAGGCCGCAGAGCAGCGTCAGAACCGCAAAACTGTAAAAAGCCACGATTTCCATTATTTGTGCTTCCACTTCCAAATTTGATCATTATGCACCCCGCCCAAGGCTAAAAGCTTTTCTTTGTTATAGACCATTTCCTTCCGGGTCAAGCCGGTGAGCGAATAGTCTTTCATCAGGAAAATCGCCTCTTCCGGGCAAACTTCCTGGCAGAAACCGCAGTAGATACAGCGCAACATGTCGATCTCGAATTCTTTGGGCGCTTTTTCCACATTGCCGGCTTCGGGCGATCCTTGCGGACCGGGCGGCGTGATGCGGATGGCTTTGGGCGGACAAATAAATTCGCAAAGCTGGCACGAAACGCATTTGGTGCGGTTCTCCGGATCTTTGACCAAATATGGCGCGCCCCGGTATCCCGGCGGCACGGGCCATTTTTCCTCCGGGTACTGCATCGTCACTTTCTTTTTGAAAAAGTGCCCGATGGTGACGCGAAAGCCCTGCACAACCGCCGGAATATAAAGGCGTTCCCAAAAATTTAATTTGGATCGTTTAACAATCATGCAGTTTCAATCATGCCACAGCCCACAAAACCAACGCCGTCGCCACGATGTTCAACAGGGCAAGTGGCAAAAACCGGCGCCAGCCCAAATCCATTAATTGATCGTAGCGAAACCGCGGCCACATCCAGCGCACCCAGATGAAAAGCCCCATCAACACCAGCACTTTGCCCAGGAAAACACCGATCTGCACCAAGGCAATGAGCTTGGACGGGTGCGGATTATCCAAGCCCGCGAAGGGCAGGGTCCAGCCGCCCAGGAACAACGTGACCATCATGGCCGAGGCCGCGATCATATTGGCGTACTCACCCATGAAAAAAAGCGCGAACTTCATCGAACTGTATTCGGTGTTGTAGCCGGCGACCAATTCCTGTTCCGATTCCGGCAGATCAAAGGGCAGGCGGTTGGTTTCGGCAAAAGACGAAATGACGAAAATGGCAAAGGAAATCGGCGCATAAAGAATGAGCCAGCCGTGGCGGGCTTGATGTTCGATGACCTGGCTCAGGTTTAAGTCGCCCACAATCAGGAAAACGGGGATAACGGACATTCCCATCGCAATTTCATAGGAAATCATTTGCGCGCTGGACCGGATGCCGCCGAAAAAAGGATATTTGGAATTCGAGGCGTACCCGGCCAGGACAATGCCATACACGCCGAGCGAAACGATGCCAAAGGTGTAGAGAATGCCCACGTTCAAATCAGCGATGACCATTTTCTGCCCGCCCATAGTGGAGCCGAAAGGAATGACCGCCAGCACCAATAGCGCCGGGATCATGGTAATCATCGGCGCCAGCCAAAAATATATCTTACGCACATGCCCCGGCGTAAAATCCTCCTTCAGAAAAGCCTTTACGCCATCCGCCACCGGTTGCAAAAGCCCGCCAAACCCGACGCGGTTGGGACCGATGCGATCCTGGATGCACGCGGAAATCTTGCGTTCGGCCAGGACGGAATACGCCACCGCCGCCATCACGACGGCGAAGACGACCACGATTTTCACGACGCTGAATATCACAAACTGCGTCGTCGGATCCAAGCTGTTGAACCAATTGATCATTATTTAAATTGGAATTGTTACGCCCAAGTCGCCCAGCGCCGCCCAAGTCAATCCGTTGAAGGCAGGCACCTCACGCGCCATTTGGTTGAACAACCCTTCAATATTGGCCGCGCCGTTCTGGCCTCCAGTCTCCTGGACCAGCTCGTGCAAAAATTCCCATTCCGGCCGTGCGTCGCCCTTGGGCTGAATGTTCTGCATGAATCGTTGCACGCGGCCCTTGCCGTTGACGAAACTGCCCCGCTTCTCCACGTGCGCGCATCCTGGCAACAAGTAGTGCGCCACTGCTGTCGTTTTATTCGGTAAAATATCACTGACAACCAGAGTTTCCAACCTCGCCAAAAGCTCCGCGCCTATGCCGGCCTTGGTGACGTCTTCACCGATGACAATCAACGTCTTGACTTGGCCGGCGGATATTGCGGCCGCGATTTTCGGCAAGTTCGATCCCATCGGCTCGGCAGAAATTCCGATCAATCTGGCCCCGGTGCCGTTGGGATTGCGGTCGGCGCTGAGCAATATTTTATCTGCTTCGCCCGCGCGCGGCACGCAATCCGTCAATGCCTTCGCCTCCGCCGCCAGCTTCCGCAATAGGAAAAGTTCTTCATTCGTTTGCCTGGCCGAAGCAATGATGGCGACGGATCCCTCGCCGGCGGTGCGCAAAATCTCAGAAACTTCACGGATGGCCCGCGCCCAAGATTGCTCCTGCTTTTGGCCATGAAGCTTGGATCCTTCGACACGCGCCAGCCGATCGGGACGGTTGATCCATTTGTAATTGAGCCGTCCGGAATCGCACATCCACGAAGAATTGACGGCATCGTTCTCTCTTGGCTCATAGCGATAGACTTTGTTCTCGCGCGAGCCGACGACGATGTTGCAACCCGTGGCGCAACTAGTGCAGACGCTGTTGGTCTCTTTGAGAAACCAAACCCGCATCTGGAATCGAAAATCCTTCGAGGTCAAGGCTCCCACCGGACAAATGTCCACCGTATTCAGGGTATAATTATTGTCGAATGCTTTGCCGGGGAAACTGACCAGCGTGCTATGGCTGCCGCGATTCTCAAAACCAAGGGCGTCGTCGCCAACGATGTCGCGCGTGAACCGAATGCAGCGCGAGCAGAGAATACAGCGTTCATCGTCCAGGACGATGCGCGGCCCCAAATCCACATGCTTGGGCTTGTGGACTTTCTCCTCGGCAAATCGGCTGGCCGACTGTCCATAATCCACCGAATATTCCTGCAACTTGCATTCGCCCGCTTGATCACAAATCGGACAGTCCAGCGGGTGATTTATCAACAACGATTCCAGCACCGCCTGGCGCATTTGTTTGGTCGCGGGCGAACTGGGGTAAAGTTCCATCCCGGGAGAAATTGGTGTGGCGCAACCAATGGCGCCGCGAGGTGTGCCCGGCTCGTAGGGCAGAACCGATCGCGCGATCTTAGGTGTGCCGTCGGCATTGAGCAGCGGTTTCCTGTCCGGCCCGATGGCTGGCGTGCCGTATTCCACCAGGCACATGCGGCAATTGCCGGCCACGGGCAGCTTGGGATGATAGCAATAATGGGGAATGTCGATGCCGGCGATGGCGCAGGCCTGAAGCATGGTGGTGGGCTGCAACTTGCCCTGCCAATCCGGCGACAGCTTGGGCACGTCAATCTCGCGACCGTCCACCTTGATGCGGATTTTCTCCACCGGCGGCGGCGCGGGTTTCGTTTCTGTTGTTGGTGCGGCTGACATTTTTATTATTTCAAGGTTGCGGACTGGCCGCAATTTTCATCCCTTGGGCTGGCCCGGCCCCGGTGTTTTTTGCCTCGTCCGCTGCTCCCCGTTTTTCAAATTCGCTTCGGAATTTAGTAACATAACTCAAGACCGGCCATGCACACGCTTCGCCAAAAGCGCAGATGGTGCGTCCCTGAATGTTCTGCGCAATGTTGAGCAGATACTCGGCGTCTTGCTTGCGGCCATGTCCGTTGGCCATTCGGTGCAGGGCCTTGGCCATCCAGAGCGATCCTTCGCGGCAGGGCGTGCACTGACCGCAACTTTCATGCGCGTAAAAATCAGCAATATTCGCCAGCGCGGCCACAATGTCCGTCGAATCATCCAATACGATGATCGCGCCGGATCCCGACATGCTCCCAGCCTGTTGCAGGGTGTCGAAGTCGTAAGGCAAATCAAGCATGTCCACCTCGACCGGGGCCGTCTGCCCGTCGAGCGCCTTGCGCTTCAATTTGAATTTGTCGCCCGCTTTGAAAATCTTGGCCGACGAACCGCCGGGTATGACAGCCATCAGTTTTCTCCCGTCCCGCAAACCGCCGCCGAAATTTTCGTGGAAGATCAATTCTCCCAGTGTGGCCTTGCCGACTTCCACTTCGTAATAGCCGGGCCTTTTGACATGGCCGCTGACGGAAACTATGCGGGTGCCGGTATTGTTGGGCGTTCCCAGCTTGGCATATTCCGATCCGCCCAGTTTAATGATATGTTTGACGGTGGCGAGGGTTTCCACATTGTTGACGATGGTGGGACACATGTACAAGCCCAGCACAGCGGGAAAATAAGGCGGCTTTATACGCGGATAGGCGCGCTTGCCTTCCAGGGACTCGATCAACCCCGTTTCCTCGCCACAGATGTAGGCGCCCGCGCCGCGATGGATGTAAATCTCAAGATCGTAACCGCTGCCGAGAATGTTTTTGCCAAGAAAATTTTTGGCGCGCGCCTCGGCCATGGCCCGCAACAAAAGCCTGGCTCCGTCGGGCATTTCTCCGCGAATATAGATGTAGGCCAGATGCACATCGTTCGCAAAACAGGACAGGATCATCCCTTCCAGCAATTGATGGGGATCTTTGTAAATGATCTGGCGGTCCTTGAATGTGCCCGGCTCCGATTCGTCGGCGTTGCAAATCAGGTAAATGGGCTTGCCGCTTTTGCGATCAACAAAGGACCATTTTAAACCGCAGGAAAAACCCGCCCCGCCGCGGCCTCGCAGACCGGAAATTTTCACTTCATCGCGAATCTGCTCCTGCGCCGAGACTTTTTTGCCATCCGGCAATACTTTCACCGGAAGGGTCAGCCCTTTTTTCAAGACTTCGTAGCCGCCGTGACGCACATAGCAATCGATGTCCGGCGTGTACCCCGGTTGGTCGACGTTTTTTAAAATGAGCCGGTATTCTTGCGGCATAATTATAAATGCGGTGCGCGGTCCCCGCGGGCAAAACTTGACTCCGCGGCCAAAATCTCTAAATTTGAGACTCCATCATTGCCCGATGGTGTAACGGTAGCACAACAGACTCTGAATCTGTTTGTCATGGTTCAAATCCATGTCGGGCAGCCATATTCATCCGCGTTCCGGTCCTTTTGCGGTCGGAGCGATGGACTGTGGCTTTAAGACGAGGAAAAGCCCGCACTATGCGTTTTCCCTGTAATTTCACGGCTTTGGTCTTTTCCCAACGATCCAAGCTCATCCAGTCCGTCGCCAAAATGTCGAAATCGTAATTACATTTCTTCGCGTGCGCATCACGAATGCGCCGCAATTCGGTTGTGATCGGATTTTTCATAAGATCAAATTAACAGCAGTTGATCAGGTGTACAAATAACCGGACAGTGAAATCCGTGTTGCCGGCAAATATCCCGAATTTGTTCCTCAGTTTTCGGATTGTTGATGTGCGTAAAATTCCAAGTAAGCAGAAAATTCATTCCATAGACTGCCCCCAGAGCTATATGAACAGCATCATCCGCTGCGTTTGTGGGAGTGGCCTTTTTGCGCACCATTGCCTGCGCGAGCGCCACCACCTGAGAAGTAACCTGCAGCCAGCGAAACGGACGTAAGAATTTCAATCTTCGTTCCCGAGCCGTTTTGTCGCCTTTTGATGCCTCTTGCCACACCAATTTCGAAGCGAAAATGTCATAGCCCCGGCGGCTTTCTTTCCACCATCGACGCGTACTGGCCTGCTGGCCAGCAAGTATTGGCTCCTTGCTGTTCCTGGCCGCTAAATAACTGATAACGGATGTCTCCATGTATAAGGTCGGTTTCACTCTGGGGGAATATGCCTGACAAAGGTGCTTTTGATAAACCTAATATTCACGAGAATCGTCCCCCCATAACTTCCTCAGCTGTTTTTAAACTCAGATGGGTTCGGCCACCTTGATCATCTTTCCCTAATTGCAATCCTTGTTCCTCGATTACTTTAGAAAACTTGCGAATCTGTGAACGACCTTGAACTACTTTGACTTGATGAATGAAATCTCGGTCTTCGCCGTTCCAGGCCTCGCAAATTACAAACGGACTATGGGATGATATTAATACTTGTGACCTCCTCGTTGGCTCAGAATTCGTGGCAAGCGCTTTTAAGCACCTATAAAATGCCGCGATGGCTTGGGGAGTTAATCCATTCTCGGGCTCTTCAATCATCATAATCCCCGGACGGTTTGGAGAAGTTACTAAAACAACCAAGCCTATAAATGTTAATAAGCCCGAGGACAGTCGTGGTGCGGCAATAGACTGACGTCCATCTGAAAAAACCGCAGAGAATCCGATGCGGTCTGTCCCGATGACATTAAATTCAAAATCTTGAAAGCTCGGCTCAATCTCTTGAATTCGTTCTTTGACCAATTCAAGCTCGGGCGCGGCGACTTCCTTCATAAAGTACAAAGTTGCAGCTAGGTCGTCGCCAGCATACCCGATACGCGGGGCTGCCTGAGCTACGCTGGCAGATTGAGGCCCTCCGGCGAGAGGAAGTGGAGGAAGTTCCGGCAAGCGCGAAGGCTGGTCGAGTATTCCAGGTTCCGGTCTGAAGCGGTTAAACCGGCTTATATTTTGTGCGCAATGTGTCACCAATGGGTCCAAGTTCAATTGGCGGTTCGTTGTCAGCGCAAATTTGATCGCGGAAAATAGTGATCGGTCGTTTTCCAACAATCCGTTAAACTCCTGAGGCGGATCATTCCGATCGAACAACAAGTGTCCTCCGGGGTCCTTGGTAAGACGCTCGTTGAAAATGGTAAACGCCGGAAAATCGTCGTTCGTTCCGGTTTGAGAATATTGAATTTCATATCTGAGCATGTCAGATGAATCAAATCGTTCCGCCATCGTGACTGAAAAACTGATTCGTCCAGGAGTAACGGCGCCACGATGAAAAGTTGCTGCAAATGAAAACGGATACCTGTTAAACGCCTGCCTGATGTTGCCTCGCGAAATCATTGAAAAATTGAGCAACGCTTCAAAAAGTGCAGATTTTCCACCACCATTTGGGCCTACAAATACGGTCAACGGAGACAACTGAAGTTTCGTGTCGCGGTGAATTGAAAAGTTTTTAATTCGGATTTCTTTAAGGAACATAAAAATTCTATTTGCCCCTTTCTAATATTTCATCCGCCTGCTGAGTCGAAACACCCTGGTAAAAATCGTCATTCACCATCATCACCGGGGCCGTCCCGCAACTGGCCAGGCACTCGACAAACTCGACCGAAAATTTGCCGTCCTTGGTCGTTTGCAGGCCGTGTTGCGAAACATCCAAACCCAGCTTCTGGCAAATGTAATCCCGCAATTCATGACTGCCTCCCAAGGCACAGCTCAAGGTGCGGCAAACTCTGATGTGGTTCTTGCCCGCCGGCGCCTGACGGAACATTGGATAAAATGTGACCAATTCGTAGATATTAATTGGCTTCAAACCCAGCCGGGTCGCCGTCCATTCCATCGCCTCCGGAGAGATATACCCAAATTTCTCCTGGATGGCGTGCAGGTACATGAGCGAGGCACTGCGCTTTTCCGGGTAATGGGTGAGCAATTCATTCAACTCGCTCTCCAGTTCAGTTGGAACATTAAAGCTCATCGGTCACACTCCCCCATCACGAAATCGAACGACCCGAAGATCGCCACGGTGTCGCTAATCATGTGCCCGGGCATTAAAAAGGACAGGATGCTCAGGTTGACGAATGACGGGCTGCGAATTTTCAAGCGGTGGGGCGTGCCGCCGCCCTTGCTGTTGATGTAAAACCCCAGTTCGCCTTTTGGATTCTCTGCCGAAAAATAAATTTCCCCCGGCGGCGCATTGACTCCTTCTGTAACAAGGATGAACTGGTGGATCAATTCCTCCATGCTCGTCAACACTTTATATTTGGGGGGCAAAACCGTTTTGCCATCCGGGATGTTCACCGGTTCCTTGCTCGCGTTGCCGGCCCCGCCTGGCAATTTGTCCAGGCATTGGCGCAACAGCCGGACACTTTGGCGCATCTCCTCGATTCGGATCAGGTAACGGTCGTAACAATCCCCCACTGAGCCGATCGGCACGTCGAACTCCAGTTGATCGTAAATCAAATAAGGGTGCGCCTTGCGCAGGTCAAAATCCACTCCGCTGCCGCGCAGGTTGGGGCCGCTCAATCCGTAATCAATCGCCGCCTCGCGCGAAATCACACCAATGTCACGATTGCGGTCAACAAAGATTTTATTGCGAGTCAGCAATTTCTCGGTCTCGTCGATATTCGCGGTCACTTCCCCCAGGAACTTGCGGCATTGTTCCACCCATCCCGCCGGCAAATCGCGCGACACCCCGCCAATGCGAGTATAGGACGTGGTAAAACGCGCGCCGGTCAGGGCCTCGATCAAATTGTAAATCTTCTCCCGCTCCGTGAAAGTGAAGAGAAAAACCGTCAGCGCGCCCACATCCATCGCCATCGAACCCAGCCCGAGCAGATGGGAAGAGATGCGGGCCAGTTCGCAACAAATCACTCGAATATATTGACAGCGCGGCGGCAATTGGTGGTCGATTCCCATCAGTTTTTCCACCGCCAATGCGTAAGCCACATTGTTGGCCAGGGGCGCCAAATAATCCAGTCGATCCGTGTAGGGAATGAACTGGGTGTAGGTCATGTTCTCGGCGATTTTCTCGTCGCCGCGATGGAGATAGCCAATTTCCGGCGTTGCCTTGGTGATGATCTCCCCGTCCAATTCCAGCACGATCCGCAGCACTCCATGCGTGGCCGGATGTGAAGGCCCCATGTTCAACACCATTTTTTCCCCGTGCGTATCTGTCAACTCCTCCGCGCCGCCCGGCAAAACCGCCGCGCGCGCCGCCGCATCTGGAATTTGAAGGTCTTGCGTGGCCATGCTCTATTTCTTTTCAACCGGTCCCGGACCATGAGAGTGGCCGTGGACTTCTTTCATATCGCGCCGTCGTTCCACGCGCGCATTCAACTCCACGTCATCGCTGGCCGGCTCGCGCACCCGCGGTTCCCGCGCCGTGCTGCTTTTGCCTCCGGCGATGGTCACGAAAGGTCCGCCCTCCTCCGGCGCCGTCTGCGTAAATGCTATTTCAGGCACAGCCGATGGCTTGCCCCCCAGCGGAAAATCCTTGCGCAATGGATAATAAGGATACCCTTCCCACATTAAAATCCGCCGCAAATCCGGATGCCCCCGGAACTGAATTCCCATCATGTCGTAGATTTCCCGCTCATGCCAATCCGCCGTGCGCCAGACGCCGGTCACGGTCGGCAACTCCGACTTTTCTTCGCTCACGTCTGTTTTCAACCGCAGGTGACAATGGTGGCCGTAACCGTAAAGATGATAAATAATCGTCCAGCGCGGGTCCGTGCCGTAATTATCAATACTGGTGATGTCCACCAAGTAATCGATCCCCATTTCTTTTTTGGCAAACTGGCAAACCTCCGCGATGCGCTCCGCCTCGGACAATCGCACCGTGATCTCGGCGCGAAATTCCGCCGGCTCGGAGATGCAATCCCCGAACCGCGCCTTTAATTGTTGAGCTAATTCGAGCGCAGACATTGAAAACTTTTATCCAGCCGCTGACCCGGATCAGGCAACCCGTTTTTGCAAAGCCAGGAAAGGCTCTTTGGCCACTTTCCCCTGCAACTTTATCAGTGCATCGAGCAGAGCTTCAGGCCGGGGCGGACATCCCGATACATAGACATCCACCGGCAAAATCGTATCCACTCCCTGCAACACCGAATAACTTCGATACATCCCGCCCGTGGAAGCGCAGGCGCCCATGGCGATGACCCATTTCGGCTCCGCCATTTGATCGTAGATACGCTTGACCGCCGTGGCCATTTTATAAGTCACCGTGCCGGCCACAATCATGACATCAGACTGCCGGGGGGAAAACCGCATGACCTCCGCCCCGAACCGCGCAATATCGAATCGGCTGGCCCCCGCTGCCATCAGTTCAATGGCGCAACAAGCCAGACCCATCGGCATCGGCCAGAGGGAATTCTTGCGAAACCAGTTCACGGCCGTATCCAGGCGAGTGTGGACTACATCGCCTTCGACCTTCGAATTAAAACCGATTTCTGTTTTGGTCTGCATGGTGTGCCTCGAGAGCGCTCAATGACCGAGGCAATAAACAACGGAAGGGCAAGAGAGGCAAGCAGATAGTGACGCGACGCGGGGAAATGCTGGAGGAATTTTTTACCCATCGGGTGGATTTTCGTCGAAATTTCCGGTTGTGAATCAAAGAAAAAAATCGTGAAAATTTACGATCTTTTATACGTGACATATATACAACCAGTTGTCGGCAAGGCGATTATGAATTTTTCTTTGATTCCTGTGTTGCTGATTTTCGTACTGCATCCCTTATTTTCTTGCGGGTCTATTTGCATGACGAAGAAATCTGGAAGCGTTCGAAATAAGAGGGTATTTGTATCACCGTGGAAAGTGAAAAGACTTTTTGCCGGCTTTGATGAAATTTTTCCGTCTTATGCGCTACTGCTTTCTCGCGTTTCTGCTTCTCGCCTTCTCCAGCAAGGCCGATGGACTTGCACCGGCGCCAAAGCCGCCGGGGCACGCCGACACGGCGGATAACGGGTCGGTGCGAGGCAAGGTGATGTGTGGTTACCAGGGTTGGTTCCGCTGCCCAAAGGATGCCGCCAATAAGGGTTGGATTCATTGGAGCCGCGATTCGCAACGGATTGCGACGAATCTCCTGACGTTTGAATTGTGGCCTGACATGACTGAGTATTCCAAAAAGGAGCGTTACCCTGCGCCTGGTTTTACTTATCCCGGGGGCGGCCAGGCGGAGTTGTTCAGTTCTGATAATGCCCAAACAGCGCTCCGCCATTTCGAGTGGATGCGAGATTACGGCATTGATGGCGCCTGGCTGCAACACTTTCTGGTGGACCTGCCCGGCGGACCGATTGCGGACCGGTATCCCTCCCGAATGCGGGTGCTAAACCATGTCCGGGCGGCGGCGCTCAAAACGGGCCGGGTCTGGGCGCTTTCCTATGACGTCGCGGCCCTGCCGGAGGAACAAATCTTCGACGTGCTTTCGGCGGACTGGAAGAGAATGGTGGACGAAAAGGTGGTGGATGATCCGCGTTATCTGCATGAGGGCGGCCGGCCCGCGGTGCAAATCTGGGGGTTCTATTATGAGAATGATAATAACCACATGAGCGCGGAACTGGCCAACCGCCTGATTGACTTCTTCCAAACCCCGGGCCCTTATTCGGCCTTCCTCCTCGGCGGCGGCGCTTGGAACTGGCGGCGCAATCCTGACCCGGCCTGGCAGAAATTTTACCGGCGGTTTGGAGCTTATTGCCCTTGGAATGTGGGCAATTATGTACCTGACAAATCGGGCGTGAAACACGCTGCCACGCATTACTGGGCTGAAGATCAGCGCGAATGCAATCGGCTGGGCATGCTGTGGATTCCGGTGGTTTATCCAGGATTTAATTGGGACAATCTGCAGCGGCTGCGGCCGGGAAGGAGCCTGATCGCCCGTCGTGGCGGCCAGTTTCTCTGGGAGCAGTTCCATGAGTTGTCGAAACTGGGTGTGGACACGGTGTATGTGGCGATGTTCGACGAGGTGGACGAGGGCACGGCCATTTTCAAAGTGACGAGTTCCCCGCCCACGCCAGGACACTTTGTCGGCTACGATGGCCAACCCAGCGACTGGTATCTGAGGCTGGTCGGAGATGTGGCCCGTCGGTTGAGAGACAAACAGGCGGTGCCTTTAGAAATTCCTTTTCAGGCCCAGGCAAGTAAACCGTGAAGGTAACCCAAACAATCTGTAACCGGAGTCAAGTCACTTTATTCAATCAAAAATGACACATTGACGGACGCGGAGACGCTAATCTGTCCGACCGCTAGTGCCCCATCTTCCACGGACGCCCCTGCGGCATTTAGACCTATATTTTGCGACGGCCCGCCGCGAAAGTTTCCGCCCCAATAACCGCCCGAATCGTTCTCATTGATGCTGTAAACCTTGCCTCTTTTTACCTTAAGCTCTGAAGACAATGCATCTGCTTTTTCCCTTGCCGCTCGAATTGCCATCGCTCTGGCCTCGTCTCTATGTTTGCGTAACTCTGTTGTCCGAAATTCAATTCCATAAACCTCGTTGACGCCATTGGTGAGCAAACCAGTCAGAATACCCTCAAAGACCTTTATTTTGTGTAACTTTACTTCGATGGATTTGCGAACAATGTAGCGGGCAGCTTTCGGGCTTGAGGAGCCATACTCATAATTGGGCTGAATGCTAATGAAATCAGTCTGGACATCCTTCTCATTGACACCGCTGTTTTTTAAAAAAACGAGCGATTTGGAAACAATTTCGTCATTCTCTCGCTTCGCTTGTTCGAGATTCTCGTTGCGCGTGTCCACTGCGAAACTCAAATGGATTTCGTCGGGGGCAACCCTGACCTCCGCTGAACCGGACACGGAAATCAAAGGGGGCTGTGGAAGTGTTTGGGAGTATGTCGACGTCAGCGGCAAGGCTAAAACTGGAATTACGAGTAACCGGTTTAGGAGATTTTTCATCTTTCTTTAAACATTCAATACGCCATAAAGTTGCGGTTTAACAGGTTTCAGGAACCAGTTTGCGCCCTCGGTTTCCTTTGGAGGAGAGAAATAGATTTTGCCCGATGGATGTTGTTTCTCGCGTTTTACCTTTTCTTGATTGTGAGCGGAACTGTGAGCAGGAGTGCAGGGAACGTCGAGAGAAACCGTTTTGGAAGCGTTTGGGGGCCGCACGAAAGCGCACTTTCATCGGATTTGTCAGCAAAGAGGACGCGAAAGGAGTTCAAGAGCAAATATCCCCTCTGCGCTGGAAATGGTGGTGTACTAACGGATTGTTGCTGAGGATGCGCTTGATGCGGATGTCACGCGTGACATTCTGAGGTTTTTTAAAAAAAGAAATGTATCGCGAAACTGCAGGGATTTTTTTAAAAAACTTTTGTAACGTGACAATGAAGCTTTTTTAAAAAGCGGAATTATGATGGTAGCAAATCCTACCACTTCCCCGGCGAGCTTTACAGATTCCGTCCAAATAGAGTCCATTAATTACGTCTATTCATGATGCCGCCCTTTTGTCAAGCGAGTTAGGTTCGACGGAGTCTCACCCTACCGGGAGGAGGAAAGGCATTGAGATTTAACCCTTTCAGGGTTTTGGAATTTAAATGCCTGATACCCAGGGTAGGCCCTTCTCAGAATCGGGCCAACCGCTGGGCTGAATGATTCAATCCATTCTGGATTGTCTGCCGCGCGCAAAGGGAAAGGCTAACAGCCCATTAAAAAAGTAGGAGACGACGTAAAGAGTCTCTAATTCGGGCCTTGTTGCCGAAGAAAATTGAGACTCCTTACGTCGTCTCCTACGGGAACAAATTATTTTCGAACGGCCTTCTAAAGGCTTTCCGCCGTCGCTAGGAAGGCATGTGGGGGATTGAGCCGCCCTTTCAGGGCTCTGTTTGGATGTTGGGTCTTGATCCCAGGGCGTTGCCCCTGGGCTGGGTTGAATTACCCCGTTGGGGTTACGAATTCCGCGGATTGGGGCGAGTGGGATGGCAAAGGCCAAAGGCTGGAGGCTGGAGGCTGGCGGCTGGAGCGGTTTAAATAAAACTGTAGCCTCAGAAAGGCAAACGAATTGATCGCGCTCCGCCAAGGGATTCAAATTTGTAGCGCAGGTTTTCGAACCTGCCGTATCGCCGATTTCCAAATCGGCGGACCGTCCGCAGGTTGGGACACCTGCGGCACGGCAGACTTGGAAGTCTGCGCTACGACAGGGCAAGCCCTTCATCGCACTTTGAGGAATCTCTATGGCTACAGTTTTATTTAAACCGCTCTAAATGGGAGCAAGTTTACCGCTGGCCCGAATTTTAACCACGAACGACGAAGATCACGAAAAAGAAAAAACGGAACGGGTTGCGATTGAAGTTTGTGTCCTGCGGGATCTTCGTGGTAAAAACTCTGCAGGGCCGGCACGATTTTCTCAATGTGGGACTGATCCAACACATCGCGCGCAACGTTTTTTATAATTCGTCTTTTCCACGCCTCAGGGAAAGCCGATGCCGTAGAAGCACCCGGGATGATTCGTCCACTGCGGATCGCTGAAATAAACTGAACCATTGGTCAGCGTCATGGACTGGATCGGCGTCCAAACACGGCCGGCCAGATTTGTGCTGGCCTGGACCAGAATGGGGATGTTGGCCGTCCCAGTGATGTTGAAGCCGAATTGATTGCTCTGGACGCCAAAGCTGCCGTCGGCAGTTTGAATCACCGGATTCCACATTACCGACGGAAGATTGCAAAAGAGCGAACCTTGCCAGCCCATGCCAGGTAAAAAATATACAGTTCCCCCGTCGTAGGTGAAGGCAGACCAATCAGCGGAGGGTTCGGTGCCGGCGAAAAAGACGCTGGTCAGGCCGCTGCATTGCATAAACGTATAGCTCCCGATGGTGCCGACGCTGGCGGGGATGATGAGAACGGTCAGGGCGTTGCAATTATAGAAGGCGTAGTCTCCAAGGCTGGTGACGCTGTTGGGGATTGTGATGCCGGGCAGGTTGTAACAGTTGCCGAAGGCATAAGCTCCGATGCTCGTAACACTGGCGGGGATGGTGATGTTGGTCAGGCTGGAGCAGTTGTTGAAGGCCTGGACTCCGATTCTGGTCAAGCTGGCGGGGATCGTGACGCTGGCAAGGCTGCCGTCTCCGAACGCATTCGCGGCGATGTTGGTGACGCTGGCGGGAATCGCGTAACTTCCACTGACGCCGCCGGGGAATTGCAAAAGTGTGCCCTGAGTTTTATCAAACAAGACCCCATTGACGCTGCTGAAGTTCGTATTCTGTGCTTGCACGGTGATGTTCGTCAGGCTGGCGCAGGCGGAGAACGCAAGGCTTCCAATGTTCGTGACGCTATTGGGGATGATGACGCTGGTCAGGCTGACGCAACCATCAAAGGCCTGGTTTCCAATGCTGGTGACGTTGGTGGGTATGATGACGCCATTTAAGCTGGTGCATCCACTGAAAGCATTTGCTTCGATGTTGGTAACGCTGCCGGGGATGGTGACGGTTGAGACGCCGGTGCAACCGCTGAAGGCCTGGGTCCCGATAATAGTGACCGGCAGACCGTTGAGGTTCGACGGAATTGTCACCGCTCCGCCAGGGCCGACATAACCGAGGATGTTTGCGGCATTCTGATTGGTGACATAGGCAAACTGGCTCGAAGGATTCCAAAACACGGCGGGAAGCGGGTTGGAATTCGAGCTCCAGCCCGTGGCACCCGGCACATAACAGAGCGTCGCGGAATAATCGTACATAAACGGACTCACGCCAAAGCCGGGAGCGTTGCCCTTGAACAAAACCCACCTCATTTTATCGTCGTCGCAGGCTTGGAACGCTTCGTTCGCGATGTTGGTGACGCTGCTGGGAATGATGACGCTGTATAACGGACAGTAGGCAAACGCCAATGCGCCGATGGAGGTGACACTGTTGGGAATTGTGACGTTGGTCAGCCCGCAACCCATGAAAGCGTTAGCGCCGATATTGGTGTAAACGGCGGTTGAAAACTGTAGCGGGCGGCGGTCCAATAGTGTGGCACCCTTGGGTAACTAAACAACTCTGAGACCGATGGGTCAAGTCATAAAGCCCGGCTGCGAGGTAAAACGAG
>Ga0182030_10012007_pt1 | contig 17416 bp, 21 predicted proteins | sample 812S3MmetaG_FD_121299 | JGI IMG/M metagenome (GOLD analysis project Ga0182030, IMG submission 121299) | Permafrost microbial communities from Stordalen Mire, Sweden - 812S3M metaG (Illumina Assembly) | ecosystem: Environmental > Terrestrial > Soil > Wetlands > Permafrost | place: Sweden...
AAAAATGTGGAGATAGGTGAGGGTACCTGGATAGGATCGAATGTGACTATAATGGAAGGCGCTCGCATAGGCAAAAATTGCCGCATTTTCCCAAGCTCTGTAATATCTGCCATACCGCAGGACATGAAGTTTAAAGGAGAAGATACCATTTGCGTTATAGGAGACAATACTACTATCCGCGAATGTGTAACCATAAACAGGGGAACGGTGGACCGCAATATGACGAAGATAGGCAACAACTGCCTGATCATGGCCTATACCCATATAGCACATGACTGCGAAGTAGGCAATTACTGCATTTTTTCTAACAACACTACACTGGCGGGCCACATAGTGGTGGGCGATTGTGTGGTGCTGGCAGGGCTTACTGCGGTGCAGCAATTTGTAAGGATAGGCTCCTATGCATTTGTGACCGGCGGATCGTTGGTAAGGAAAGACATCCCACCTTACGTAAAGGCTGCCCGTGAACCGCTTTCGTATGTAGGAGTTAACTCTGTGGGTCTGAAACGCAGGGGGTACTCTACCGAAAAGATCAACCATATACTCGACATTTATCGTATCCTCTTTGTACGAGGCTATAATGTATCAAAAGCGCTGAGCATCATAGAAACCGAAATACCTGTTTCTGATGAACGCGATGAGATCATATCATTTGTACGGGAAACGGGCAGGGGCATTATGAAGGGATACATACGCAGGCATAGTGAGGATATGCCTTGATAAAAATCAAAAGGCAAAAAATCAAAAAACAGGCATTTGCTGACCGGCAATCATTTGGTGATTTTTTTGTATTTTTGACAGGAATTAAAATAAGCCAAAATGGATATTAAAACTGGTTTAACGGCAGTATTTGAACAAGCCGGAGATGAATATATTGGCTACATTGAAGAAATACCAGGTGTTAATACCCAGGGTGCTACTATTGAAGAAGCACGGATAAATTTACAGGAAGCCCTTGAATTGATCTTAGAAGTAAGAAGGGAAATGGCCCAGGAAGAACAAGCAGGCAGAACGATCATTAAGGAAGAAATAAGAATGGTTGCCTGATGAAACGAAAAGAATTGGTCAGACACCTAAATAACGAAGGATGCCTGCTCAAACGCGAAGGAGGGAGTCATTCCGTTTACGTGAATATCTCTAATAATAAAACCTCAACAGTACCTCGGCATATTGAAATTAATGACTACCTCGTAAAGAAAATATGCAAAGACCTCGATATTAAATCTCCTAAATGATTTGGGGTATTTAACTAGTTACCTAAATGAAAATAACCCTTGACCATATAAGCAAACGGTTTCAGCGACACTGGATATTTAAAGATGTTAATTATTCATTTACTGCTCCCCGAGCTTACGCCCTGCTCGGCCCGAATGGCAGCGGTAAGTCAACCCTGATGCGTATCATAGCGGGCATGCAGGCACCATCGCTGGGCAAGATGTTTTTTTTTAGTGCGGATGAAAAAGCTATTTCGAATGAGAACATTTTCCGCCACATTAGCTTTTGTGCGCCGGGCATGGAATTGGTGGAAGAGCTTACCCTTCGTGAGTTTTTCGAGTTTCACTTCTCATTTAAGCGTGCTATTCCTTCGCTGACAGTAGATAAGATAATAGACATTTCGGGACTAAAAAATATATCCGATAAGCCAATAGGCGATTATTCGTCAGGCATGAAGCAGCGGGTGAAACTGGCGCAGGCGATATTTGCAGACACGCCTATTCTGCTGCTTGATGAGCCGTGCACAAACCTGGACCAGCAGGGCATGGAGCAATACCGGGATTGGATAGAACAATATGGTAAGGACAGGCTGGTAATTGTAGCCTCGAATGATCCCCGAGAATATTTTTTTTGCAGGGAACAAATAATATTGGAAGAGTATAAATAATTACCTTTGCACTTCGGAAAACTTAGGCCTCGTAGTACAATGGATAGTATAAGAGTTTCCGAAGCTCCAGATCCAAGTTCGATTCTTGGCGAGGCCACCGATAATGAACTAAAATGCCCTGTAGTATTACCTTACAGGGCATTTTAGTTTATTGAGGTACACAGAGCGCTTATTGGAAGGAAGGACGGGAGGATACTATGATAATCATCTATTAACTAATATTATTGCTCCAACCTCCATTGTTCAACCAATTGTACATTGAAGCCATCATCTTCTTTAGCGTTGGGTTGTCCTTTACCGGTAGTGATCAGGCTGGGTAAACTGTTCTTTACATAGCCGGTCCACGCTTCCCTGCAGATCTCATAACACTCATATTGAGGCACCAGGCCTTCATGGGTGAACCTGATCTCTGTTTGATCGCCTTTTTGCGAAATGTCAAAGATCACTTTTGTGCCTATCCATTCGCTTTTGTCGTGAGTGAATTTGAAATAATTGTCGAGCACCTGCCAAACAACTTTTTGGCCTGGAACCACTTCAATCAATTTCATTTTACTGTAATGAACATCTTTGTAGTGATATAGAAATTCATCGTTCAGTTTGTCGGTGTTGCCATCAATTTGTTGTGACCACCATCCGCGGGGATTATTGATGGCATTGAAAACTTCGGTCGGTGTTTTGTCTACCAGGATGGTTGCGGTAAAATCTGGTGTTCTCATTTTTTATGTTTTTTAAGTTTGAAAATTTTTTATGTGATTTCCTTCTTTGAACAGTGTGGTTTTTAGGCTCAGTTAGCGGCCACTGTATCACTTTTTTTTGCGGCCTTCGTTTTATTTTCTTTAGCGGTAGGCTGGCCTTTCCCTGTGGTAATCAAACCCAGTAAACTATGCTGCAGGTATTGGCTCCATGCTTTTGAACAAACTTTGAAACACTCGATCTCGGAAACTAAACCCAGGTGCGTGAACCGGATTTGCGTTTTGCTATCCGTGCTAGCGATTTCCCAACTCATTTGAGTGTCGTTCCATTCCTTGGTGTTTTTAAGCCAGGGCTTGTTACAGTCCAGCACTTGCCAAACTATTTTCTTGCCGGGAGTAAGTTCAACAACTTTCGATGTTATAAATACTTCGCCGAAACGAACCGTGAAGATGTCATTGAGTTTGGCCGTACTGCCTTCCATATCTTCCGACCACCATTTTGAAACATTATTAATGCTTTTGAAAGCTTCTTCGGGAGTTTGGTCTACCAAGAGAGTGGCCGTAAAATCTGATGTTTTCATTTTTTTTGTTTTTTATTTGTTTAGGAATATTACTCTGCAAATTTAGTGTCCATATATCACTTAAGTAGGGTGTAAAATGGACTTTCTTATGGGTTGATTTGGACAATGATAATTTCTACCTTTGCAAGACAAATAATTATCAATGAAACATCTTACCATAATAGTTCCCGACGGAGAGAACAATCTGAGCAGTATAGTAGGCGCTTACAAAATATTCTCAAGGGCTAATGAATATTGGAAGGGAATGGGCAAAAGGGAAGTGTTTACCATTCAGTTAGCAGGGCTTTCAAAAGAGGTGGAATTCTATGAATGCGTGTTTGCTGTCAGACCGCACACCAACATTGATGCTATAATAAAAACCAATCTCATCATTATTCCGTCGTTGAACCATAACTATGAAAAAGCTGTGAAGGGCAACCAGGCGCTGATTGACTGGATTACGAAACAATATAAAGAGGGCGCTGAGATAGCCAGTATCTGCACGGGAGCATTTTTGCTTGCGGCATCAGGTTTGCTGGATGGCAAAAGTTGTTCTACCCATTGGGCGGCTGCAGAAAATTTCAGGCGCATGTTTCCTAAAGTTAATTTACAAACCGATCAACTAATCACCGATGAACATGGGATATATACCAATGGCGGCGCCTATTCTTTTCTAAACCTCATGATCTACCTGGTAGAGAAATATTTTGACAGGCAAACGGCAATTTACTGTGCTAAAGTTTTTCAGATTGAAATTGACAGGAATAGCCAATCCTCATTTACCATATTTACGGGACAGAAACTACATGGCGATGATGTGGTGAAACAAGCCCAAGCCTATATTGAAAGTAATATGGATGAGAAAATTTCAGTGGAACATTTATCTTCTAAATTCGCAGTAGGCAGGCGAAACTTTGACAGAAGGTTTATCAAGGCTACCGGCAATACACCTGTTGAATATGCACAACGAGTGAAAATTGAAAAAGCAAAAAAAGCCTTTGAGGCCACTCGTAAGACAATTAACGAAGTAATGTATGAAGTCGGCTATTCCGATGTAAAAGCATTTCGTGAAGTGTTCAGGAAGATCACTGGAATGTCGCCAATCGAATACAAAGGGAAGTACAATAAGGGAGCCGCCGTGTAACAGGGGTATCCAAATTTACTTTGCTGAGGATTGTACAAATCTCCCTGCCGCTTCAATTGTCTCATCCATATCTTCTTTCGACAATGCGGCACTGATAAACCAGGTTTCGAATGCAGATGGCGGTAAGTAAATGCCATCGTTGAGCATGGCATGGAAAAACCGGTTGAACAATGTATTGTTGGCCGATGCTGCAGCGGAAAAATTATTAACAGGCTTATCGCTAAAGTGAATGCTGATCATTGATCCGAAACGATTGATGACAAACGGTTCGTTTCCGGCACTAAATACTTTATCTAATCCTTTGTGCAGATAAGCTGTTTTTTCATCCAAATCTTTGTAAATGGATGGATTTTCACTCAACGTTTTAAGCATAGTATAGCCTGCGATCATGGCAATAGGGTTACCACTGAGTGTGCCAGCCTGGTAAACATTCCCCAATGGGGCTATATGCTGCATAATTTCCATCTTGCCGCCAAATGCACCTACAGGCATCCCCCCTCCTATTACTTTGCCGTAGGTTACCAGGTCTGCATTGATGCCCAGCCTTTCCTGAGCACCACCAGCTGCGAGCCGGAACCCAGTCATTACTTCATCGAAAATGAACACAATGCCTTCCTTATCACATATGCTGCGCAAGCCTTCTAAAAACCCGGGCGCTGGTAATATGCAACCCATATTGCCGGCGACCGGCTCTACGATAATAGCAGCTATTTCCCCTTCATAATCGCTCACTAATTTATGTACTGCTTCCAAATCATTGTATGGTGCGGTGAGGGTGTCTATAGAAACACCCGCGGTAACACCGGGTATTGACTGTATATTGAAGGTAGCGACCCCGCTACCTGCTTTTACTAAAAAAGCGTCTGCGTGGCCGTGATAGCAACCTTCGAACTTGATGAACTTATTGCGGCCGGTATACCCTCGCGCCAGCCTCAGTGCACTCATACATGCCTCTGTACCGCTGCTCACCATACGCACCATGTCCACATTGGGAGCCATGCTTACTATAAGCTCCGCCATTTCTATTTCCAGTTCTGTAGGTGCCCCGAAAGAAGTAGATTGAAGCGCTTTATCTTGTATAGCTTTAACTACAGGCTCATATGCATGCCCAAGGATCATTGGGCCCCAGGAGTTAATAAAGTCTATATATCTCTTCCCATCTGCGTCATACATGTAAGCGCCATTTGCACGCTCCATAAATATGGGCGTTCCGCCTACGCTTTTGAATGCGCGTACTGGTGAATTCACTCCGCCGGGTATGGTTTTTTGTGCCCGTTCAAATAATTCCTTGCTTTTAGTAATTGTAGAGGTCATGTGTTTAATAGAATCTTATTTTAAGAGTTTAACAATTATCCATTTATTAACTTCGCGGCGTCCTTGGCAAAATAAGTAGCAATAAGATCTGCACCTGCACGCTTAATGCTGGTCAGTGACTCAATGATTGCTTTATTTTCATCCAGCCAGCCCATCTTTGCCGCAGCCTTTATCATAGCATACTCACCGCTTACGTGATAAGCGCTTACAGGCACATCTACGTTATCCCGTACTTCACGAATGATGTCAAGGTATGCCATGGCGGGCTTTACCATTACAATATCGGCGCCTTCTTCAACGTCCATCAATGTCTCCTTAATTGCTTCCCTGCGGTTGGCGTAGTCCATCTGATAAGTTTTCTTATCGCCAAAGCCTGGCGCGCTGTCTAAGGCATCCCTGAACGGCCCGTAGAAACAGGATGCATACTTGGCGCTGTAAGCCATGATACCAGTCCGGGTCAGCCCATTGCTCTCTAGCGCTTCACGGATAGCGAAGATCCGGCCATCCATCATATCGCTTGGAGCTACAATGTCTGCGCCAGCCTGTGCATGGCTCACGCTCATTTGCGCCAGCACTTCCACGGTAGGATCATTTACAATTTCGTTTCCTTCTACTATGCCATCATGGCCATAAGTAGAAAATGGATCAAGCGCCACATCCGTCATAACCACCACATCAGGGCAGGCGCTCTTAATGGCTCTGATGCTGCGCTGCATAAGTCCATCAGGGTTCAGCGCCTCTGTACCTTTGTTATCTTTCAGCTCATCGTTGCACTTGATGAACAGCAGTACACTTTTTATGCCAAGCTGCCACAACTCTTTTACCTCCCGTATAGTGTTATCAATGCTCATGCGGTAATACCCCTGCATGGAAGATATTTCTTCCCTAACGCCAGTACCTTCTGTGATAAATAATGGTGCAATAAAATCTGCCGGTCTTAATATTGTCTCCGCCACCATCGCACGAATGGCGGGAGATTGTCGCAGTATCCGGTTTCTTCTTATTTGGTGCATATTCTTTGTTTTATTTACACCCACTCGCGTGGACTCAAATATTTCATCATTTCTTCCTCTTTGCTTCCTGCTTCCGGCTGGCAGTTATAATACCATCTTGCACGTGGGGGGAGGCTCATCAATATGCTTTCTGTCCTGCCATTCGTCTTTAGTCCAAATAATGTTCCCCGGTCATGAATGAGATTAAATTCCACATACCGCCCCCTTCTTATTTCCTGCCATTCGGTTTCTTTTTCTCCGTAGTTGTTTTCTTTTCTTTTTTCTACTATTGGCAGATAAGCAGATAAGAACGCATTACCATTTGATTGCTGGAATGAAAATAAGCGCTCTTCATCAGCTTCACCAGCAGGGCGCAGATAATCATAAAAAACGCCACCGATACCTCGCATCTCATTGCCTCTGTGTTTATTTACAAAATATTCATCACATTGTTTTTTATAATTCGGATATAACTCCGAACCAAACGGTGCTATCGTATTTCTTAGCGTAGCATGAAAATGAATAGCATCTTCCTCGAAAAAATAATTCGGCGTAAGGTCTGTGCCCCCGCCAAACCAGCAATCGAGCCGATGGTTATTTTTATCGTATAATTCAAAGTAACGCCAATTCGCATGTACAGTTGGTACGTATGGATTGCGCGGGTGGATGACCAATGATAGCCCGCACGCGTAAAAATTACTTTCAGGTACATTAAAGGCTTGCTGCATAGCAGCTGGTAAAGCCCCATACACTACTGAAGTATTTACGCCCCCTTTTTCAAAAACTGCTCCATTTGCAATAACCCTTGTTTTGCCGCCACCGCCTTCATGCCGCTCCCATTTATCTTCAATAAATTTTGCCTTGCCATCCACGGATTCCAGCCCGACGCAGATAATATCCTGCAGGGTATGTATGTATTGCGTGAATTGTTCTTTTACACTCATTGAACTCTATTTAAATAACAACTCCTTCTCTTTCAAAGATGACCAGGGGCAGGACGATATTCCTTAACCGCATCCACGAAAGCCCTTGCATGGTCCACAGGAATATTAGGTAGTATACCATGGCCCAGGTTAGCAATATACCTTTGAGTACCAAAAGCATCAATCATTTCTGTCACCTCTTTCCTTATCTGCTTTATCGGCATCAATAATTTTGAAGGGTCAAAATTCCCCTGCAGCGTAATGCTGTTGTTGGTCATTTCCCTGGCTAATTTTGGCGTTACACTCCAGTCAAGGCCTAATCCTGATGCACTGCTTTTACTCAGATCACCTAACGCATACCAACTACCCTTGGGAAATAAAATGACAGGCGCTTCATTACTCAAAGCATCAGCGATCTGCAATAGGTATGGCTGGGCAAATATCCTAAAATCTGCAGGACTCAACATTCCGCTCCAGCTATCAAATACCTGCACGGTATCAGCGCCCGCTTTTACCTGGGCCTTCAGATACAGTATGGTTACGTCTGTTATCTTTTGCAGCAGGGTATGGGCAAGGTCCGGTTGTGTAAAGCAGAACTGTTTCGCTTTATCAAATGTCTTACTGCCTTTCCCTTCTACCATGTAGCAGAGCAGTGTCCAGGGCGCACCGGCAAAACCGATCAAGGGCACCCTGCCATTTAATTCTTTTTTGGTTAGCGATAGCGCCTGCATCACATACCCTAACCTTTCTTCCACGTCGGTGGTAATGAGCGCATCAATATCTTCTTTGGTTTTTACCACATTCGGTAGTAACGGCCCCTTACCCTCTTCCAATAGAACAGTCATACCCATAGCCTGCGGTATCACCAGTATATCAGAAAAAATAATTGCGGCATCCACACCCACCTGGTCCACAGGCTGCAATGTAATTTCGCAGGCAAGCTCAGGTGTTTGTACTCGGGTAAAGAAGTCGTACTTCTCCCGCAGCTTTATATAGTCAGGCAGATATCTGCCCGCCTGCCGCATCATCCATACCGGGGGCCTGGAAACGGGCTCCCCTTTTAATGCTTTTAATAACAGGTCATTTTTCAGTTCACTCATTTATCTGTTTTTCTTTAGTCTGGGTAGTTATCGGCGCATCTTTATAAAAATAGCCTATCGCCTGAGATACCACATGTTCTTTTGACGGGGTTTCGCTGACTATCACTTTATTGGCAACTTTTTTATCTAAAGCATTGGCAGTTGTTTTACCTATTGCAAACAAAACAGTATTAGCACTAATAGTGTTGACGCTAAAGAAACTATTTACAGCACTGGGGCTGAAAAATAATATCCCGTCATATTCTTTATTAACCACCTGGGGAGTTTCTATTGTTTGGTATACTATCATCTCGTGAACCAGAATCTCGTGCTCCCGTAAAGTATCAGGCAGGGTATCCATGCGCTGATCGCCGCAAAAGAAAAAAACTTCCCCAATATCATCCCTAAATATTATTTCAGCAAGTGCTGCTGCATCATTTGCACACCCTTTTATTGCAGAAACATGAAAATAGTCGAGTAGTGCAATTTTTGTGGCATTCCCAATGCAGTATATGTTCCAATCAGGTTTAGTAATATAAATAAGTTTGCTTAATGCTCTCACTGCATTAGCGCTGGTGAATACCGCGATTATTGGCAAGCTGCAAATCTCCTCTGTCTCTTTTAACAGCATAGCCTCATTAATCATATCGACACGGATAAAAGCCATACTATCAAGCGCAATTCCTTTTTCTTCCGCCTCATTAACAAAAGGCTGGTCAAGTAATACGGTGCTCAATAATTGTATTTTATCCTTCATTTCGTATGCTGTCTAATATTTGCTGACCCCCAGTCGCCAACAATTCTGTGGCGGCATCCCAGCCAATATACGGAGCATCGCTTAAAGGGCACTCCTTTTCTATTGTTGCTTTGTTGCGGCCGTCATTACTTAAAATATTGCCTTGAAACAGTATCCTACCCCCGGTCACAGTTGCCAATGCACTAATAGGAGTTGAACACCCACCCAGTAGGGCTCTTAAAAAATCGCGTTCAATGCCAGTACACAAAGCTGTATTGTCATCATGAAATTTTGCGCATACTTCAAGGGAGTCCATATCATTTTCGCAGCATACCACCACTATAGCTCCCTGTGCCGGGGCAGGAAGCATCCAATCCAGGTCAACAGCATTTGTGGGGCGAAGATCAATCCGCTCTAATCCGGCAGCAGCGAAAATCGCGCCGTTCCAGTCGCTCTCTATCACTTTTCGGAGCCTCGTATTTACATTGCCCCGAAGATTTTCGATCCTGGTATTGGGGTACCGGTTCAGCCATTGTGCTTTACGCCTGATACTGCTTGTGGCAATTACGAACGAGCCGGCAGTGTCAGAAAAGGATTCCCCTGGCTTCGGTACTAAAATATCTTTATACGATGCTCTTGGCAATATTGCTGCCTTTACTATTCCTTTAGCCATGACAGTCGGCACATCCTTCATGGAATGAACGGCGATGTCGATATCTCCATTCAGCAACGCCATATCCAGCGCCCTTGTGAAGATACCTTGTACGCCAATTTCATACAATGGTGTCTTGAGATCTGTATCGCCTTCACTTTTTATATACACCAGCTCAGATGCATTGCCATGCTCACCGAGCAGGCCCTGAACTTTAACAGCCTGCCAGACAGCCAACTGGCTTTCGCGTGTACCAATTCGGATCACTTTGTCCATCACTGTGCTATGAATTCATTTATGGCCTGTATGTAATTGCAGCCCAGCGTATTGTTATGCCGGATCTTTGAAGCCAGTGAATTAATTACTTTCCTGAGTTTTTCTTCATCTATTTCATATTCGGCATAGTGAAGCGTACCACCGCTGAGAAAAATGGGGTCAATATAAATTCCCTCCAGCTTGCTTTTAACTTCCTGGAGTACGGGCACATGTTTACGCATATTATACCATTCATTAAACTCTGCTATATGCTCATCAATTATTGCAATGGCTTTAGGTATTTCATTTTTACGGTGTTGAAGCGTTTCATCTTTTATTTTAGATAGCATATCCACATCCACAAATGCAATTCCCGGCAATGCTTTAGCTTCAGGTGCCACATTACAGGGAACAGACATGTCAATGACCAGCTTATCGCCTTTACCTTGCAGGTGTTTTTTTAGGATGACTGGTTCTGTTGCACTTGTTGAAACTATAATGATGTCTGCATTTTCCAATTCCTGTTCTAATTCTTCTATCGGTGTAGATTTAAGGTTTAATTCTTTTGCGAGATCAATAGCCGTTTCTTCTGTTCTGTTGATTAAAGTAATATTGTGGGTATCAAGATAGTCAATAATATTTCGGCAAGTGGTACGGCCAATTTTACCTGTACCCAGTAATACTATTTTCTTATCTGAAACGCGGGTGGCAACGGATGCCCCCGTAGCCGGATCTGTCATTACATGCATTGTTGAAGGGCAACTCATTTTGGGGGTTAATGATGGGCCCTCAAAATATTCCCGGATATACTGAATTGCAGCAAAAGAAACAGAAACGGTGCCGCCGCTGAGCGCAGTATGGGTCTTTATTGCCTTAGACGCCTGGATCACTGAGTTCACAAGGCGCTCCATAAATGGCCCTATAAATCCGTTTGCCTTCGCAAGTTTAACCGCATTTTTTATCTGGCCAAGTATTTCGTAATCTCCTAATATCTGAGAGTCAAGCCCCGCACCAACCTGGAACAAATGACTTATTGCTCCATATCCGGATTTTGAATATGAAATCTGCGAGAATGTGCCGGCATCGCCAGCGCTGGCAGAACACAGAAAATCGGTTAACTGACTTACACTATCGGCAAATCCATATATCTCAGTTCGATTACAGGTAGAAAGGATGAAAAATTCTTTAATGCCATAGTCCGACGCTTTAAGCATCAGCTCATTATACTGTTCAACATTTACGGCAAATAGCCCCCGGATAGACGCATCTGTCTTTTTGTAGTTGAGTCCTGTAACCCAAAAATTCTGAATATTCTGTTTGTATTTAGTGTGCATTATCCTTAGTTAAATACTCTGGGACAAAGGTACTTCCATAACTACGCGGAGTAGCATTTCCATGTCATTCCTAAGTCATTTTAGATCATGATAATGGTCAGCTTTTGACCCGGAAACAGCTTAATAACCGCTTGATGGATATTGCTAAACCTAACACAGATCGGGTGACCACACATGTTCTATTCCTTTGTTAAAAAAACAAATGAACACCGCGCTTTTCTTTAGAATCGGTAAATTACATGCATTCTAAAGTATGAAAGAGATGAAATTCCGGTTTTTGACGTCTTGTGTGGCTATTCTATTGCTTCTAAATGTTCCAGTATATGCTTCCAAAATATTCATCCCTATGGATGCAGATGGTCAAACTAATCATCTAAAAGCCTATGGGGTGGCCTATGCAGCCCTTAAAGCAAATATTCCTGTTGACTGGTTATTGAATTATAAGGGCGGTAGTTTTGGCTTGGATGATGTGGAAAGTATAGAACGGATGTGCAAATTGAGAGGCGTAACTTACGAGATCATCAGCAACGATCAGTATAATGGCATCCTTAATGAAATCTCAAATCCCGATTTTAACGGTGATATTATTAAACTGGAAAAAGCCCCAAAAATAGCGGTGTATACACCGCCCAATAAGGAGCCTTGGGATGATGCTGTAACATTAGTGCTTACTTATGCTGAAATACCGTTCGATAAGCTGTATGATGATGAAGTGCTGGCCGATGATCTTGCCAAATACGACTGGCTACACTTGCATCATGAAGATTTTACTGGCCAATACGGTAAATTCTGGTCACAGTTCAGAAACGCAGCATGGTATCAGAATGATCAAAAAAGCGCGGAGGCTATGGCGGCTAAACATGGCTATAAAAAAGTATCTCAGCTACAACTTGTGGTGGCTAAAAAGATTCGTGATTTTGTGGCGGGCGGAGGCTATATGTTTGCCATGTGCTCTGCAACGGATACTTATGATATTGCCCTGGCGGCAGAAGGCGTGGATATATGCGATGTGCCTTTTGATGGAGACCCTATGGACCCAAATGCCCAGCAAAAACTGGATTTCACAAAATGTTTTGCTTTTAAAGATTTTAAGCTGGAAACCAATCCTTATGTCTATGAATACTCCGATATTGATAACACTAATTATCGTCATGTACCTATGAATACCGATTATTTTACCCTGTTTACCTTTTCAGCCAAGTTCGATCCTGTGCCAAGCATGCTTTGCCAGAACCATACTACTACTATAAAAGGGTTTATGGGCCAAACAACATCTTTTCGTAAAGAAGTATTAAAATCAAGTGTGCTGGTAATGGGCGAATTTAAGCCCGCAAATGAAGCCCGCTACATACACGGAGAATACGGCAAAGGCACCTGGACATTTTACGGGGGCCATGACCCGGAAGATTATGAGCACCATGTGGGCGACCCTCCCACAGAGCTAAGCCTGCACCCTAATTCTCCCGGCTACCGATTGATATTAAATAATGTACTTTTCCCCGCCGCAAAAAAGAAACCAAGGAAAACGTAGCGTATCATGGGGAAAGAGCACAATACCGACTTGCTTAAATTCCTGGAGCCCTTTCCTGAACACGTTCATGAGACTGCCTTATGGTTAAGAGACTTCGTATGGGATCTTTACCCTGATTGTAATGAACTGATCTATGACAACTATAATGCACTGGCATTTGGATGGGGGTTGACTGACCGTCTTGAAGATGTGTTTTGCAGTATAGCGGTTTATAAAAGCATAAATTTTGGTTTCAATAGAGGTCATGAACTTACTGACCCCGAAAATATGTTGCTGGGCAACGGAAACGTGTACAGGTATATTAAAGTTCCGGATAAAAATACTTTCCCTAAAAAATACATGAAAAAATTATTAGGAGAAGCCCACACCAATGCACTTGCTAGATTAAAAGACAATGCGGTAATTATTCATGGCGAAACTATTGTAAAATCTATTTCAGCAAAAAAAAGACGCCCGCAGTGAGCATAACACCGCAGGCGCCGGTAAAACAGTCTTACTTAACAAGATGCGCTCATTTAATGCTTTAAGTGATCTTGCTCATTTCATGCGTCATCGTCTGTTTCACCTCCCGATAAGGGGAATTCGGTATCTAAGTTTTGTTTAAATGCCTTATCATTGTCCTCGTCTTGTTCATCTTCCCCGTCAAGGTCGTCATCATATTCATCCTCCTGCTGGTCTATCAGGGGTGTCTTCTTGGTATTCTTCGCTTGTTTTTTACTTTCAGAGCCATTGGTATCTGTGCTGCCATCCCTTTTGCTTATGTATGCCATAACACTAGGTTTATCAATTATTTACATGAAAATTGTGCCAACGATTTAATGGAATAGGCTAAATTTGCATTATAATGACTGCATCTACAAAAAAGCCAATGCTATTGCCTGCCATGCTTACCATGAAATGCCCAAGTTGCAGGAAGAGCACTGTATTTATCAATAAAAGTGTATTCCCATTAGGCAAATGCCTGGCGCTGAAAGACGAGTGTGAAATTTGTGGGCAAAAAATGAAATCCGAAAGCAATAATGGAGGAGGGATCAATTATGCGCTGAGTATGGTGCTTTTTTTTCTCAACCTGCTTTGGTATTGGCCTATTTTCGGGCTTTCCTACAAGGATAACAGCGTATTTTATTATCTCACGGCAAGTACACTGGTAGTCATCGTGGCACAGCCCTGGTTGATGCGTATCAGCCGGATGATATACCTTTACCTTTATGTAAATTTCGGAACATCAAGGAGAGTATATATTGATGATCACCCGCCAATACCAACTTCTCAAAAATAAAGCGAAGACACCTGATACCAGATGTCTTTGCTTTCGTTTCATAGTGATAAGTAATAGCTTTATGACAACTGCTTGCTTAAATTTCCTTTAATCTTGGCAGCTGATTTAGCGGAGCCGTTCAGAATGCCTTCTATTCTTTCACGGGCATCATCACTAAGCCCTTCTATTTCATTGCTGAGCATATCTTTCAGGTCTGAAATAGTGTCTGCGGTATCAGCTCCCATTTTGCTTAATTTATTTTTCCACTTTTTTGCATTCTTCTTTGTTTTTTCTTCCAGGTCTTCCCTGATCTCTTTAGCCGAATCAGAAGTTAGCAATAATACAGCTGCTATACCAAGCGCAGCGAACAGGACATATTTTGTAGTACGCATAAAAATTGTTTTTTAGTTTGTAACAAGGGTAAATAGAATCGTGCCATCAATTTCGTTATTATATTTTCATTAATAAATATCATTTTCCACCGCCTTTTAAAGTCCTCCAATCCGATTTTAAGGTTTCATTTTAATTTTATTGGCTAATTATGTATTCCCCTACAATAACCTATTATTCACCGAATAATCATTGAACAGAAATACATGGTACAATATTTTTACACTCACAAAAAAATGATGTATTATGAAACCGGAAGTGACTACTGACAACAGGATTTTTATATATGCGTTTGCAGGCGTTATTTTTTTTATTGCTGCGCTTGGTTTTGTATTAAACAACTTTTCTGGCATTCTTACTCTTCAATTGTCTAACGTCATTGTCGCAGGCCTTTTGGATGTTGCTTCATTATCGCTGCTTTATAAAGCAATAAAAAACGACAAAGAAAGATTGAGGCAGATATAGGGATGTTACTATATTGCTACGTCACACGTTTCTATGATATTTATGCAGGTAAATCTTTATCTTTAAAGTATGAAAACCAAGCAGGAAATCGTAGAAAACTGGCTACCCCGGTACACGGGGCAGGAGCTCAAAGATTTTGGCGCGTACATTCTCCTTTGCAATTTCAGTAATTATATAACGCTATTTGCAGAGATGCATAAAGTGCCCGTAATGGGTTTAGACAAGCCTATGCCAAGTGCAACGGCAGAGAATATTACGATCATAAATTTCGGAATGGGCAGTCCCACAGCTGCGACAATGATGGACCTGCTTTCTGCCATAGCGCCCAAAGCCGTTTTGTTCCTGGGTAAATGTGGCGGATTAAAAAAAGTCAACAGTGTTGGCGACCTGATATTACCCATTGCAGCCATCAGGGGCGACGGTACAAGCAATGATTATTTTCCACCTGAAGTTCCTGCGCTACCTTCTTTCGCACTGCAAAAGGCCATCTCTACTACGATCCGGGATTATTCATTGGACTACTGGACCGGGACGGTATATACTACCAACAGGCGCGTTTGGGAACACGATGAGGATTTTAAAGCCTACCTGCGGAAGATACGTGCTATGGCCATAGATATGGAGACCGCTACCATATTTACAACCGGGTTTTATAACAGAATTCCTACCGGGGCATTGCTGCTTGTATCTGATCAACCCATGGTGCCCGAGGGTGTAAAGACTGCAGAAAGCGATAGCAAGGTGACAAAGAACTTCGTGGAAACACACTTGCTCATAGGAATAGACTCGCTGAAGCAGCTGATTAATGAGGGGCTCACCGTAAAGCATCTCAGATTTTAATGCCTGCGGAAGAGCCTATATTGTCAGTGAGTGGATTGCAAATAATCTTTGCGGGAGTTAATCCATTTACCGCAGTGAATAATGTTTCCTTCAATATAGAGATGGGCAAGACATTGGCCATTGTGGGAGAAAGCGGCTCGGGTAAATCACTTACTGCACTTGCCATCATGGGGCTACTGCCCAAAACCGCTTCATTAAAAGGCGACCTCGTACTAAGAAACAACACAGAAAACCTACAACTTACAACCAGCAACTTACAGCAAATAAGAGGTAAGGAGATCGGCATGGTTTTCCAGGAGCCTATGAGTTCATTAAACCCGGTAATGAGCATTGGCAGGCAGCTTTCAGAGTCCATCCTGGTGCATCAAAAAATATCCCGGGAAGTAGCAAAGCAATTAGCAATAGACTGGCTGAATAAAGTACAATTGCCAGACCCCGCAAAAATATATTCCCGCTATCCGCACCAGCTATCAGGCGGACAAAAACAAAGAGTCATGATAGCAATGGCTATGTGCAATCATCCTTCATTACTAATTGCTGACGAGCCCACAACAGCCCTTGATACAACGGTGCAACAAGAGATCATACAGTTGATGAATTACTTGCAGCAGAAACATCACTCAGCCATGATATTCATTACGCACGACCTAGCGCTGGCGGCCACTATTGCAGATGAGGTACTTGTCATGTATAAAGGCGAGTTCATAGAATATGGGAATACTGTACAAGTGCTCCAGCATCCGCAACATGGCTATACTAAGGCATTGCTTGCCTGCAAACCAACTCCGGGGAACAAAGGCAAAAGGCTACCAATTGTAGCTGATTTTTTGAATATCAACGAGACAACGGAGGTTGCAAGCCATAAAAAAGCATCGCTAAATGAACCCATAGCTAATAATGCTCCCTTGCTTGAAGTTAAAGAGCTGCATATATGGTTCCCAGATCATAAAAACTTGTTTGGCAAGCCGCAGCATTATCTGAAAGCAGTTGATGATGTATCATTTGCACTGAACAAGGGTGAGATACTTGGCCTGGTTGGCGAAAGCGGTTGTGGTAAAAGTACACTTGCCCGAAGCCTAATAGGGCTAATGCCCGCCCACAGCGGAGCAATACTTTTTAACGGTGAAGACCTTACTAAAATAACCATAAGAAAATGGAGCAGCGTACACTCCAAAATCCAAATGATTTTCTAGGATCCCTATTCTTCTCTTAATCCTTGCATGACCATTGGGGATGCAATAAAGGAGCCGCTCACGGTGCATAAAATCGTATCGAAAAAAGAATTGCAAAAAGAAGTGCTCCGCTTACTGGATCTGGTACAGCTACCTGCTACCGCACTGCATCGTTATCCCCACGAGTTTTCAGGCGG
>Ga0182030_10012008_pt1 | contig 17415 bp, 20 predicted proteins | sample 812S3MmetaG_FD_121299 | JGI IMG/M metagenome (GOLD analysis project Ga0182030, IMG submission 121299) | Permafrost microbial communities from Stordalen Mire, Sweden - 812S3M metaG (Illumina Assembly) | ecosystem: Environmental > Terrestrial > Soil > Wetlands > Permafrost | place: Sweden...
GCTTCCATATGGCGCTGTGCCGAAGAACCACGGGATGATGAATTGAAAAGCGTAGGTTGCTACGACCTGCATGCCGCAGGTTGGAGTTGTTACCGCGAACGCGCTCGTCGTGACATCGTTGAGCCCCCATGCCTGGGTCACGGCATAGGTTTGAATGGCGCCTGCGTTGGGGCACGTAATTTGGTCGACGGCGCCGCAGCGGGCGGCGGCGGCGGTTGCTCGACTCAGCGTGATATTTGTCCAGAGCAAGCGGCCCATGTCCATAATTCCAAAGGTGAACAGGAGCAGCACTGGCACGATCAGGCCATATTCAATGGCCACGGCGCCATCAGTATGGGGCGCTGCTTGCGGTCTCTCGATTTGCGCCATCGCCTAATTCGTCCTGGCTACAGCAGTCGCGGTTAATGTGGTGGGTAGGTTTGGGATTAGCGTGCTGGCGCCGGGTAAAATGGTCAAATGATTGATCGCCGCATTGACCTGAACATATGTGCCGGGCGTGGTCCCGCCGATGCAGGTCGTGGCGCACGCCTGCGCTGCGACGCCCGTTGTGCTTGGACAACCGCAGAATTGCGATGGAGCCGGTGTGGCGGCCAGAGTCGGGCCGCCGGCTCCATAGACGGCGCCGGCATTTTGCACCGCGGTGACGATGGCCGCGGAGTTGTAACCATTTTTTACCGCATACAGCATGCCCGCTTCGACGGCGTTGTTTACCTGCATCGCCTCATACATGAGCAACCCAAGCTCGACTGTTCCCGTGAGCAAATAGAGCAGAGGCAGCAGAAACAGCGCAAACTCGATGGCCGCCGTTCCCGATTGGCTTGCGCGCCCAAATAGGCTTCGAAATATTGTCCTGACCGGGGCCATGAATGCTCCTTGTCTACTCCACAAGCCCAGGCGCGCCGCCGCTCCCGCTGGTGCCCGTGCCCGCACAATTGTTTGAGAAATCCGCGCCGCCGGCAAACTGCATCGTTCCCGCGATCAGCTGGGTGCAGCCCGAGGGGTTGCTTATGCCGTTCGAGAATTGAACTGTCTGAGAGGGTAGATAGATTGCGCCGGTGATGTTCATGCTTGCGCCGCCTCCAAAATTGCTCCCTGGGTTTGCAGGGCCGCTCCGGTCTCCGAAGAAGACAATGCCCTGTGTCCCCAAGCCAGAGGTGGGGAGCGGCGCGGTCAAGTTGACGGTTGCGCCATTGCCGATACTGGCGATGGCATAGGGCGGGCTATAGCCGTCGGTAGCGGTGCCGGTCAGGACGATCGTGACGCCCGTGCCATTCATAACAACGGCGCCGCCAACGCTAAAGGTTCCGCCGTTGACCCAATAGACGCCAGGATTCATCTTGATATTTGCGCTGCTGCCGAACGTGACGCCATTGCACCAGACGCCCGGATTTAGGGTCTGAACTCCCGAGCTGTAACCATATGATTTGTTCGTGCCATTGGAGCAACCTGTCGGCATCGTCGGCATCGGCACGCCTGCGTAGGGGTCGACATTCGCCGCACATGCTCCCTGGGAGGCCTTACACGTGGGCGCCGAGCAGCTGGCTACGTTGTTGATTTGGGCGCCGTTGGTAATTGAAGCCTTGCCGGCGACGGATACGGGGTTGCTACTCGACAATTGGCCCGAGGCATTAGTGAGATTTAGATGGGTTCCGCCGCTCATCGAGAGTGCCGTGTTCCCCGTGGAACACACATTCAGTCCGCATGACACCATAGTGACCGTCGCGCCATTGCTGATCGTCACCCCGGGGTTGGCGCTGGGGCTGAGCTGCCACGCGCAGCCGCCCCCAGAGCCGATTGTCGCCACCGCGTGCACCCATACATTGACGGATGGTGAACCAAACAAGGTGACGAGTTTAAGATACGGAGTCTGATCCTGCGTAATAATCGCCTCGACCGCGGAGTTATTACCGACATTAGCGCCGTTTTGGGGCGGGTTATTGACAGTGATCGTTACTCCATTAGCACCGTTGACAAATCCGACTTGGGCGGCAACCGCATCCGCCTCGGTCGCGAACGTGGCAGGATAGCCTGTCGATTTTGCAATTACGGCGCTGTACGCAGCCGCGTCCGCGGCCGACTGCATTTGTCGCTGTTTGTAGATGACGAAACCGATTTCGATGGCCAAGGCGCCCATGCCAATCAAAGCGACCGATATGATGCCCATATGTATGGCGACGCTGCCTCGCTGGGATTGGCGAATTTTTCGCGCCATGGCGGCAATCCGCATGAGCATCCGGGTGCATCCCTATGCAGGCGCGATCGGCGCCAAAGCCGCAATCAGTTGTAGACCGGCTCAATTGCGCCGTTTCGGGCAGGCAATGTTTATGGACGCGAAACGGAAGCTCTCCCGCTTCGAGGCCTGCTTGTAAATTTTTAAACTTATTTATATTGAAGCAAGTGACTTATGAAGGATATTGACGGATGTCAAAATAAATGTCATTTTTTTAAAATGAAAGGTGGGACGCAATGCGCAAATTAGCTGCAGGCGTAGCCCGCTGGTTGGCAATAGACTCCGAGCGCGGCGTTACCGCAATTGAATATGGACTCATCGCCTCGCTAATCGCCCTCGCCATCATAGTGGCGGTTAGGCTAGTCGGAACGAACCTTGCCGGTTTGTTCAACTACATCGCGGGCAAGGTGGCCGCACCTTAGCTGGTGACTCGCTTTCGCTGAACGACGCACCTATTTGCACGGCTTGGATAATGTAAATTGTTATATATAGGACGCTTCTTCTATTCGAACAGCGCTATTTAACGTAAAGCCGGGCGGGCGAATTCGCTGCCGACAGTTTGTGGCGGAGCGCTCGTGATGCAGTTCGGCCTACAGGAGGCGATCCGTCGAGCCGCCGATTAAGGGGGGTAGAGGTTACAGAATGGCGGGACTTGGAGGAGGTTCGGCAAGGCCCCCGCCAGGGGTGGCGTCATGGTAGGCGATTGTTGCGAACGAAGTGACGTCTGAACGCGCCCGCGCCCTGATCCTGCGGCTGTGCGCAGGGGCATGGTTTCTCTTCCTGAGTGCGACGTCGTTTACAGTTGTTAGCAGCCTGCTAGGCGACATTGCGGGCGGGTGCGACGGCGTGGCCGCCTGGCTGGCTTTGCTTTCGAAGGGGTGCATCGGCCTCTTTTACGCGACAATCTGCTTCATAATGCTGGTGCGGCCAGAACCGGTCAGCCGGGCGAAGGGGCTCGGGCCGGCGCTGTTGGTTCTGGCAGGCACCTATGGCGCTTGGTTAATTCCCCTGCTGCCACGCGGCCCGGAACTACCCGCGCTAGACGCCGCATCGGCGGCGATCCTCCTCTTCAGCGAGGCGTTGATCGTCTACGCACTCCTGTGCTTGGGCCGGTCGTTCAGCCTGATGCCCCAGGCGCGCAAGCTGGTCACCAGCGGCCCTTACGCCATCGTTCGACATCCACTTTACTTGGTCGAGGAGGCCGCGATTGTTGGCGTTTTGCTGCAATACGCCTGGTTCGCGGCGCTGCCATTCCTTGTGCTGCACGTGACTGTGCAGATCCGGCGAATACAACTCGAAGAAGAAATTCTTCTGAAGACCTTTCCGGAATACGCCATATACGCGCTGCGCACGCCGCGCCTTCTTCCCGGCGTGTGGTGACGTACCCGCTCAATGGTTATGCACGATGCCGGTGTTAGCCGTTGGTCCGAGGGCCGCGGATGCGCCCAAGGGCGCTGAGTGGGCTGCTAAACCGCGTCCTAATCTTTGTCGCAATCATTGCGGCTGTGACGCTCGCACGAACAAATGTTTCTTGTTCGATGTATTAAATTGGGCAATATTATACATTGCGTACCCACGCGGCTCGGTGATAGCATGCACATCGCCGGGAAGTTTGAGACGAACTGCGATGTGATTAAGCCCGGCAGGCTTTGGAGCCTGTTGGAAATGACCAATAATTTCTTCTTTGAGCATGTTCGGCAACTTTTGTGCGAACTTGAACGAAATATTTCAGTCAGTAAAAAGAATATGGAATTTTTGGCTACTCTTAACACGAACGATAAGCATATAGCGGAGAGCCATCCAAAGCAACTTGAAGCAAAACAACAATCTATAGAGTCTATAACTTTTTGTATAGATAAATCACACTTACATTTTTCTTCATTGAAATGCCAACATATTGACGATGCTACACGTTGCTTAATGTATTGGGTTAAAGACCCGTCTCAATGGTCAGAACTTAACACTAGAGCTAGGGCTTTGAGGGATGTTATTACAACAGAACTAAAGCAGTATCTATATTATCAATACCCAAGACAAAAAGGAGATACGCTCCGCTCATTCTCAAATGAATGGAAGGCGATTATCATAGCCTTCCCGGAGGTTGCACAAGATGCATTTGATGCCACAGATTGTTATGCTTTAGGGCAAAACATAGCATCGGTTTTCCATTCGATGCGAGTGGCGGAATATGGCCTAAGAGCACTGGCAAAAGAACGCAACGTGAAATTGCCAAAAGATAAACTTTTGGACTGGGCAACTTGGCAAGAAATTATCAAAGGATTGGACGACGCGATTCGCATCATAGGATCGAAGCCAGCGGGGCCGGCAAAAGACGGGGAACTGGTGTTTTATAGTGGCGCAAGGGCCGATCTCAACGGCTTTAAAGACGAGTATCGAAATCTTGTAATGCATGTCAGAGCTACATATGACGAATACCAAGCTCTACGTGCTCTTATGAAGGTGCACGCATTCATGGAGCGCCTAACTACAAAAATGGGCACATCAAACACTATCTAAGATAGAAGGCTTCTTTGCCGGCACAATTTTCTCAAATGCTCGCTCGAACGCTTCTCCTGTTTCATCAGCGCCGATCTGCCGAGCGGTATTTTTGAACCGCTCGGCCTGATCCTTGTCAGGTCTCTTTTTTGGTTTCGGCTTTTCGGCTTTTGCCATGGCGCCTCTCAGATATTAGTCATTCGATAGGTAAGCCGCTTACCAACGATGCCTTTCAACGCGCAATCAGCGCGTTCGGTATCGCCGATGCCGAGCTTAACACGGTTGTTATAGCGAAAGTCGAACTCGGCAACGTAGCGATGCAAATGGCGTTCACCACAATGCTGATAGATACCGTTCATGCCGCGCTTGAAGATGCTGTAGAAGCCCTCAACGGTGTTGGTATGGACCTTTCCGCGACCATATTCGCCAGCGCCATGGTTGACGCTATCATGGCTCGCGAAATCCTTGCTCAAATGCGTGTACTGACCTGCCTCGTCGGTCATGACGGCCGTTTCTTTAGCGATATTGGCGCGTAGGATCGGAACAAGATGCGCAGCAGAGGTGCCGTTAACATGAAAGCTGCGAACCGAACCACCGCGCTCGACAAGCGACAGGATCGCATGCTTGTGAGCGAAGCCGCGACGCTTCGGCATATCCTCTTTCTGGCCGATGAAAGTCTCGTCAATCTCAACAATCTCGCCAGCGCCACCCATCGGTGCAAGGCCAACAGTTTGCATTGCAAGGCGAATGCGATGGCTCATGAACCATGCAGTCTTGAGGGTCACGCCAAGAGTACGGTGAAGCTGGTTCGAACTGATGCCTTTCTTGCTGGAAGTCATCAGGAACATAGCCTGCAACCAAAGGGTCATAGAAACGTGGCTAGCCTCGAAAACGGTTCCAACTTTAACGGTGAACGGTTTGCGGCATTGGTAGCATTTATACGCACCAATACGAGTGCTCTTGCCTTGCATTTTCGAGATGCGCTCGGTGCCACCACAATGCGGGCAAACCGGACCTTCTGGCCACACGCGAGCTTCAACCCAAGCGTAGGCGGCTTCTTCGTCATGGAAATGCTTGTCAGAAAGAACGGATGACATGGCTAACCCCTCACTGGAATCAACCTACTGCGCAAAAGTGGGTACGTCAAATATAATATTGCCTTAAATTGCGGGCAAGGCGACGCCCGCCTTTTGGCTTAAAGCGCGCAAGCATGACGAGAGGCGTTTTCGGGCCCACGCGCCTCGCTCAGGTTTTCACTGCCTTGCCTCAAATCTCTGGCGGATCGAGGCTGAAGTCCCGGCCATGCAAGCTCAAACTCTACCGGTTGAGGAACAAAATAGCGGATAAAATATTATAGCAACCGTCAATTGACCTATCGCAATTGTTACCTAATAATATTACGTTATGTTTTTCTGCTGATTTCATCGAAAGGAATTAAAATGCGCAACTTAGCTTCAAGCGTAGCCCGCTGGTTTTCGTTCGACTCGGAGCGCGGCGTGACCGCAATCGAATATGGGCTCATCGCCTCCCTAATCGCTCTCGCTATCATAGTGGCAGTGACGCTTGTCGGAACCAACCTTGCCGGTTTGTTCACCTATATTGCGGGCAAGGTGGCCGCCCCTTAGCGCATAAACGATGCCGTTTTCGGGTTGCATTGAGGGAGAGTCGCCCTTGGTCGCGACGTTTCAAGGGCAGCTTTAGGCATTCTATAGCCGACACCGCCTACGTCGTCGGCCGGAGCCGGCTGCGATTCAGCAGGGTGCGTGCGGAACGCAAAGAGATTGCAGCGAAGAGAACATGGGCTTTCTTCTCTTCCATACGATCTTGTGGTCGGCGAGCCTGATCGTCCTTGCCGTCTGCGCGGGAACGGATTTGAAGGACAGACTCATTCCAAATGAACTCGTAATCGTTATCGCCGCGATCGGACTTGCTCAGGGCCTCGTTTTGAGACCCGAACAGATTTGGTTCAGCCTGCTCGGCGCTTTTATTGTGTTTTGCGGCCTCGGACTCATCGCTCATTGCAAGATAATCGGGGGAGGCGATCTGAAGCTCATGAGCGCCGTGGCATTTCTCGTTCCGCCCGATCGAGTTGGGCAGCTGCTAATTGAGATTGCGCTGGCCGGAGGTTTGCTCAGCTGCTTTTACCTCGCCGCGCATCATGCGCTTAGGAGGAGCCTGCACGCATCTCAAACAACCCCGGTAGAAGACCCTCCTTTGGAAAATAGTGTTGTTCGAATGATTAAGACAGAGCGGGCCCGGATCGCGGCTGGCGATTCCCTGCCCTACGCTCTAGCCGTGTTGGGCGGCGTCAGCATTTACGTCGCAAAAGAGCTCCTCCAATGACCTTTCGCAACATTCTACTCGTTGTAGGAGCGATTTTCGTGTTCGCGGGTCTTGGCTTCTTCATCACATGGTTTGGCCAGATGAACAACCATCCTGTCGGCGTCGAAACCCCAGCTCAACACCCGGCTGAAAACCGCCAAGCGGTGTTGGTGGCGGCCCGTGCGATCCCGAAGGGCGAATTCCTGCGACAGCAGGATTTTAAGTCGAAAGACCTCGGCCCGGACGAGGTTCCTCAGCCGGGAAGTCTGGTGCCCGGCCAGGAAAAGGACTTTCTGAACGCGCTCATCCGGCGCGATTTCGCGGAAGACGAGCCGCTGATCGCGAGCGAGTTCGTCAAGCCTGACGACCGGAACTTCCTCGCCGCGGTGCTGAAACCAGGAACCCGCGCGGTAACAATTTTTGTCGACGCAGCGCAGAGCGTGGCGGGTTTGGCTTTCCCGGGCGATTTAGTCGACGTGCTATTGACGTTGAGCTTCGATGAAAAAGATTCTGTGACCATGACGACAAATACCCCTAGCGGAAACGCGACCGTTACCGCGGACAAGTTTTTTCTCCCTCTAGGGAAAAGAACGGCGGCCGAGACTGTTTTGCGCGGCGTCAAGGTGATCGCTGTCAATCAGTCGCTGAGACCGCAGCCTAATATACCCGCTGTGCTCAGCGCCACCTGCGCCGAGGGCTGTATTCCGAAGACGGTTACACTCGAGGTCGGTGAACAGAATGCGGAGAAGCTGCTGGTCGCGGAGAAGCTTGGCAGTTTCCAACTCGCAGTTCGGCCTCTCGAGGCCGGGGCCACGGATCTGGCAGACTATAAACGCAACGCCAAGCCGGTTTGGGCCTCGGATGTCTCGCAGGCCATAAGGACATTTTCGGCGCTTCGATCGCCACTGGCGGCGGCGGCACCGCCGACGCCGCAAGTGAGCGTTCACGTCTATTCCGGGAGATCTGGGGGCGATGGATATCTCTGCAGCAAATCAGCCTGTGTTCGATCCGATGTGAACACCGTCACGCCGGAAGCCGCATCGCTGACGCCTCAAAATAGAACTCACGCGATCCCCACCGAACTCAGGTGATCGCCACCGCCAGGAGGCTTGTGTGTCCTGCCGCCGACTCTTTCTGAATGCCGCTGCCGCGATAGCGACACTGCTTACTCTCGGAGCCGCTGCAATGGCAGCCGATATATTGGAGCGACCGCAATGCACATTAGAGCTGCCGCAGTGCATCATAGAGCTACAGCCAGGAATGACAAAAATCGTGCCCGTGAAGGCCGATCGGCCGGTCCAAGCCATCGTAATTGGCAATCCCAACGTAGCTGATGCAAGCGCGATCAATTTGCGTGCGATTGCTATAACCGGCAAGGGAGCCGGTTTGACAAACGTCATTCTGTTCGATGGGGAAGGCAAAAAGATTTCCAATACGAGAATCCAGGTGGTTGAAGCCGACGCTTACAGAGATGGTGATTATCCCAGGGCGCGTCATGAGGTTAGGATTATTAGCATGTGGGGGGGAGCGAGCTCGAAAAAGGAGGAGAAGCTAGAAGAGCGAAGATATATATGCGCACATAATTGCGCCGCGATACAGATTGATGAACCTCTTTCATTGAATCCGCCAGGCAATACCAGCGCTGCAGTTAACACCACAACTAGCAAAACAATCACTACCGCGCCGACGCCACAAGGCTCAGAAGCGCCCGCACCACAAGGCAAGTAGTGATGATTTCCAACCGGTCCCAATTCAACCATCGCAAGAGCCGCGACATGCCGACCGAAGTCTACCAGACGGCGCCGCAGCCAGCGTTAGCGACATGCGATCCGAGCGCTCCGGCAATCGGCGGCATGCTGGAATTTTCAATTCGGCGCCCGCCTTACTTACCACATTACTGCGCTTCTTTGACCTCGACAATCAACGCGCCACATACATCGAAAGAGACCCATGGAGCTTAACTTGCCCGGATCCCGCGCCGAGTCGACGCCTGCCCGCGCAGGGGCGCCTACCGCAAAAGTGTTTGTGTCCGATCAGGACACCGAGGGGGTCATCCGTCAATCACTCAGCGATCTCGGCGTTGATGACGCTGAATTCACAAAGGGCACGGTCGAAACCGCGACTGCAGCGCTTGCCACGCAGGCATCGCCGCGTCTCCTTATAGTCGACCTTAGCGGGATTACAGACCCAATCGCACGTATCGATGAGCTTGCGGCAAGGTGCGAGCCGGATGTAAGTGTCGTGGCGGTTGGCGACCAGAACGATATAATTCTTTACCGCCGTTTGAAAGGCGCGGGTATTGCCGAGTATTACTTCAAGCCACTGATCCGAGATCTAGTTAAGCGTACTTGCAGTAACGTTCTGAGCGGAGGCCACGACAAATCGACGGATTCACGCAGCGGCAAGCTTATCTTCGTTCTGGGAGTACGCGGCGGCGTTGGAGCTACCACGATCGCAACGAATGCCGCTTGGCGATTGTCCGAGAAAGGGCAGCGTTGGGTCATGTTCGTTGATCTCGACATGCAGAACGGCGACGCGGCGCTCCAACTTGATTTAGCGCCGAGCCATACGCTCCGTGAGGCATTGGAAAAACCCGAACGCGTCGACAAGCTCTTCCTCGAACGCGGAACGCTACACGCGAGCCAACGTCTGGATTTGTTGGCGTGTCTCGAACCGCTGGGTGAGAGCATTAGTCTGAATGACGACTCCGTTCTCTCACTACTGGAAATATTGCTGCATCGGTATCGTTTTGTCTTCGTAGACTTGCCGGGGCCTGTTGCGGTTGAGCTAGTCCGAGTGCTGCGCCAGCCAAGCACCTGCGTGTTGGTGAGCAACGCCAGTTTGGCGTCGGCGCGCGAAACGGCGCGCTGGCGCGAATGGATTGGACCGAATTCTCCTGAGCGCAGGACGCTGCACATTCTCAACATGGCCGGCGCTGATGGCGCGCTGCCGGACGCCGAGTTCATTCGCGTCGCTGGCTATGCGCCCGACATTACTATCGGATATGATCGAGCCATTGGGCTCGCTTCAAATCTTGGTGTGAAGGCCACGCAGAAATGCGATTCGTTCAACCGTGGCGTGGCGAAATTGCTGCGTGACTTGGCGGGAGAGCCGGCGGAGACGCCGCGCTCGCTATTCAGCCGGATCTTTGGTTAGACATGGTCCATTTTGGCAGAAAGACCACCAGTGAGACGCCGGCAGCCAAGCCGGCCCTGACGAATCCGCTGCACGCCGAGGAAGAGCCGACTGCCGACGCCTCAGGGATGGCCTTAAGGACGACGATGTCCGAGGCGAAGGACTTCATTCGCGACCAGATTTTCATGCGTATCGAGCCTTTGGTCGCAGTGCGGATCAGCAAGCAAGATCTCATGGCCTTCGTCAATAAACTGGTCGCTGAAATCGCCAATGAACGTAAAATCCTTCTGAACCAAGATGAGCAGCGCTTTCTTGGCTCCAGCATTGTTGACGAAATGGTCGGACTTGGGCCGATTGAGCCGCTTCTGAGCGACCCGTCAGTAGCGGATATCCTCGTCAACGGCCCGAGAATGATCTACGTGGAGCGGCGGGGCAAGCTGGAGCTTACAAAGCTGCAGTTCCGTAGCGACGCGCACGTGCTGCACGTAGCGCAGCGCATTGCGTCATCGATTGGGCGCCGGATCGACGAGTCGAGTCCCATGCTGGACGCGCGATTGGCGGACGGCAGCCGCGTCAATGTAATCATTCCGCCGCTCAGCCTCAAAGGACCGGCACTTTCGATCCGCAAGTTTTCGAAGAGTATGATGGACTTCTCGAGCTTTATCACCGGCGGCACCCTCTCGCCGCAACTTGCAAGAGTGCTTGAGATCGCAGCTCGCTGCCGCTTGAATATCATCATCTCAGGTGGCACCGGTTCTGGTAAAACGACCCTGCTCAACTCACTTTCGCGAATGATCGACCCGGGCGAGCGCATCATCACCATCGAAGACGCTGCCGAACTCCAACTCCAGCAAGCTCACGTCCTTTCATTGGAGACGCGCCCGCCCAATATCGAAGGGCGCGGCGAGATCAGCCAGCGGGAGCTGGTGCGCAACGCTCTCCGGATGCGGCCCGACCGGATCATCGTGGGGGAAGTGCGCGGATCGGAGGCGTTCGACATGATGCAGGCGATGAACACGGGGCATAATGGCTCCATGTCAACCGTTCATTCGAACTCCGCACGCGATGCCTTGGGACGTATCGAGAATATGATTTTGATGGGAACTGGCAATCTGCCAATGCGAGCGATTCGTACCCAGATCACAAGCGCGCTCGACCTTGTAGTGCATACCGAGCGCATGCGCGACGGCGTTCGGCGTGTTACCGAAGTCGTGGAGGTTATCGGGTTGGAAGGGGAGATGATCACACTTAGCACGTTGTTTACATACAAATATGAGGGCGAAAACGCGGATGGGACACTCCGTGGAGGCTTCGAAGCAACACAGGTCCGGCCGCATTTTCTTCCACGGGTTGAGTATTTCGGACTAGGTTCTGCGTTTCTCCAAGCGCTTGACATTCAGGAACAATCACCCGGAGGTTGACCGCATGCTATCGTTCGCCGCGCTAGCGCTCGTTATGTTGCTATTTGGCGCCTCCGTACTAACGGCGGCGCTCATGATGAGCCGAAGAGCGCGTTTGGAGATAGAGCAGCACGTGAACCTCGTCACCGGCGGCAGGGAGACGCGGGCGCCGTCCGCAATTCTCGGCGGGTTGTTGAAGGTCCGAACCAAAAAAGTTGATGAGCAAGTGCGACGTATATTTACAATAGGAATGAAGTATTCCTGGGCAATGCAAATCACCTCGCTCACGCTCATCTTGATAGCCGCCGTATCGGCTAGCGGGACGTGGCTTCTGACACGCCATTTCTTAGGTCTTTCATTTTTGCTTTCGGCCGTAATGAGCGTAACCGCGTCGTTCTTCGCGCCGCGCTTTCTTCTTTCCCGTCAGCAGTATCGTGGCGAACGCAAGTTTATAGATTTGTTTCCTGACGCGGTCGACACAGTCGCTCGCATGGTTCGGGCGGGGCTGCCAATTACAGCGGCGATGCGGACCATTGCTATCGATGGATTGCCGCCGGTCAAGACCGTTTTTGCTACGATCGCTGACCAGTTGAGAATTGGCGTCCCCATCGAAGATGCCTTGGATGCCAGCAGCCGGGAAATCGGGCTTCCGGATTTCCGCTTTTTCACGGTGGCCGTGTCATTGCAATATGCGACCGGAGGCAACCTGTCTTCGACGCTGGATATTCTCTCCGATATAATACGCAAGCGGCGTGCGGCGCGTCTCAAGGCCAAGGCCGCCACCGGCGAGATTCGCATCACCGCATATACGCTTATCGGGATACCGATCCTAACTATTGGAGCGTTAGCTGTTGTTCAACCGGGCTATCTCCGTCCTTTATTTGCGGATCCACGCGGCCATTTGATTCTCGCTATGGCTGGCGGCGCCATTACGCTAGCGATTCTTTCCATGCGGATGATGATGCGCAGCGTGACCAACGCTTGACGGAAATACGGGCTAAGCCATGAATGCGTCGGAACTCTGGAATTCTCTGACTTTCCCGGACCTGATAGCGCTATTTGGGACAATTGCGCTGGTTGTGGGCGGCGCGGCATTGATCGCTTCCAGCATTCCGATGCGCGCCGAGCTGCTGGCGCGACGCGTCAATTTAGCTCTGCCTGGAATTGCGTTGGCAACGGCTGCAGCGGGGCGAAAAGACCGTCCGTCAGTGATGCAACAGGTCCCTAAGTTTGCGGCGGGCCTTTCGGAGGCGGAGCTGCGACAAATCATTCGGCTATTTTCGATCCTCCGTGTGCCGGCGGATCGGGCCGTCACATATTTCATCATCGCGAGGCTCATTCTTGCCGGGAGCCTTGGCGCGCTGGCCCTGATGGCTACGGGGCGTCTTGGCGCCTTTGCGGCGTCTTGGGCGCCGGCGATCGTGGCTGCGATCGTGGCCGCGATAGCTGGCTGGATCATTCCCATTCTTTTCATTGCATACGTGGTGAGACAGCGGACCAAGGCTGTCGGTTTAGGGCTGCCTGATGCGCTCGAGCTGCTGGTGGTCTGTGTGGAGGCCGGTTTGTCCCTTGAGGATGGGCTTCAGCGCGTCGCTCGCGAACTTGAAGAGTCGCAACCGGCCTTAGCCGACGAACTCATTCTGACGTGGGCTGAGATCAACATTCTACCTAGTCGCGCTCAGGCGCTCGCCAACTTAGCAGATCGCGTCAATGTTCCGAGCGTGCGGTCGGTTGTCGGCATGCTGACTCAGAGCCTCCGATACGGAACGCCGCTTGCTCAATCGCTGCGTGTGGGCGCGGTGGAGATGCGCAACGACCAAATGATGCTCTTGGAAGAGCGAGCAAGCCGGTTGCCGGCGCTGATGACCATTCCAGTTATGCTATTCATCATGCCTACAATCTTTTTGATTATCGGCGGACCAGCGGCGCTGAGATTGATGGACACTTTCAGCGCTAGAATGCATTGAGATCGTTATCGGAAGAGGAGAGCCGGAGCGTCAGAACAATCAACTCGATATCAGGGACGATCGGGCGCCTTCAAGTTCCATTGTTCACCGGATCGCTTGCAAGCGAGAACGGAGCGGAGGCGATATGGACTCGCGTTCAGCGCTTTTCCCCGCAGTGGCGCCCGAAATCGAGCGCAAAACGTGTCGGTGCGCGCCAAACGACGGTTTTGGGACTGACGTCGAACCGCCTTTAGTCAGCGCCGCGACGTTTGGCGGCATTATCACGTCGCGATGCAAGCTAGGGAAACATGCTCAACCTAAGCGCGCATTAGCTGATAATGGACAGCTGACGTTGCGTTCCATTAACGCGCTAGCGCAGTTTATCGCACTTCTGCTCGTTGGCGCTCGTTTAGTCAAATCGTGATTCGTCATCACTTGCAGTGAATCGCTCCCGACGGAGTTTTTCAGCAACACTGGACTAGTTTTCTTGTGATAGCTCTCAGGAAGCTTTCGCCGCCGTTGACACATGCGCTTGCGTCATGACATGGTCGAAAAAGATATATTCACAATTAAATGATGAATTAATATCATGATCCATAGGGTGGCGCCGGTCAAACGAAATGATCCGGCGCAGTGCGTCAAGCTAGAGCGCAGGATTGGATATACATAGCGAAGGAATTGCTCTCGAATTTGACGACAGCTAAGCGCGTGCACGTCTTTCATTTTGATGGGGCGGCAATGTTGTACACTCTTGTGCGGGCTGGTCACTGACCTTGGCGATGCGCGAATGCAAGCCTGCCGCGCCTTAATAGCGTCGTTAAGGATTTAATTAAGAGGCGGAGCATGTTGCACAGGTTGGTAGGCGGCATCAGCCTGGCTCCGCGAGATCGGCTGTCATCAGGCCCTCGAGGACATTTGCCGGGCCGCATTGCAGCGGCATTAACTCTCGTTGCGGTGACTATCGGCTCGGGATTCTGCGGCGTGGGCCCGGCGATATCGCAGCAGGCGACAGTGCCTCAATGTCGGGCCGCGCCGACGCACCCAATACAGGTGACGCTCAACAAATCCCGCACGTGTCGGTTGGACGAGTCATTTATCCAGGCGGTCGTCGGAGGTCCGGACATTGCCGATGTCCTGCCGATGTCGGATCACGTGCTCTATATTCAAGGAAAGAAGATCGGAACCACCAATGTCTCCGTGTTCGATCAAGACAAAAACCGGATCAACGTCCTCGACCTGGAAGTGACGCCCGATATTGCGGTCCTCACCCGGGATTACCAGGCGTATGTCCGAAATATTCGGGAAGCGATTCACACCGCTACGGATAGCCCGGGCATCCGCGTGTCCGTCGCCAACGACAAGATTCTGCTGAGCGGCGAGGCGAGGAACTCCGTGGACGCCGAACGGGCGTTCGCGATCGCCAAAGCAATGGTGCGGCCGCCTGAAGGAGCGCCTGGGCTGGATCCCGATAAGGCTGGCCAATATGTCATCAACGCGATGCGCGTCACCGCGTCGCAGCAGGTGATGCTGAGAGTTCGTTTCATCGAGGTCGATCGCTCAGCGGAGCGGGACATCGGGGTGAACTGGTTCGGCTCCAATAAGGGTCAAACTGCCGGCATCAATACCGGCAACGGCGTTCCCACCCAAGTTGGTCAGAGTCCGAACTCCACGCCTGGCGGAATTCCTTTGTTCCAAACGCTCGGAACATTAGTCCCAGGAGGACTCACGTCCGTGGCTGCGGCGCCCTTCGGCGTTGGCCTTTTTAAACTAGGCGGCAACCTCGACCTCCTCATCACGGCGCTGGAGTCGAAAGGACTTGCGCGCCGGCTTGCGGAGCCGGATCTCGTCGCTCTCTCCGGCGATACGGCGAGTTTTCTCGCGGGCGGCGAATTTCCCGTGCCTTCCGTCCAGTCCTCATCGGGCACTGCCCCCGTGATCACCACACAGTTCTACCCCTTTGGCGTGCAGTTGACTTTCGTCCCGACCGTCCTCGCCAATGGAGTCATCAATCTGCGCCTGACACCGTCGGTGAGCGAACTCGATTATAAGAACGCCGTGGTGATTTCCGGCACCGCCATACCTTCAATCACCAAACGGGAAGCGCGTACGACCATCGAGTTGCGCGATGGGCAGAGCTTCGCCATGGCCGGTCTTCTCCAATCGGACAATTCGCGGGATATCAATCAAGTGCCCTGGCTTGGCTCGGTGCCGGTTCTCGGCGCCCTGTTCAGCAGCAAGTCGTTCCAACAACAAGAAACCGATCTCGTGGTGATCGTCACGCCTCATCTTGTCGCGCCGGCGGCGCCGGGCCAGGCGCTCGCGACGCCATTTGACAAAACCCTGCCGGGCAATGATCTCGATCTATTCCTGATGGGTCGGCCGGAAGTCCGCAAGCAATATACCGACTATGTAACGTCGGGAGGACAGCTGACAGGGCCCTATGGCTACATAATGCCCCTCGAACCGAAATGAGAGAGCGACGATATGGATGGGAAGTCTCGAATGATGAAACTGACCGGTTTGATCGCGCTTATGATCTTGCCGGCCTGTGGCACTGCGTGGGCGGGCGACGACCCGTTTTGGGACGAATGGGCGCGATATTTTGAAAGGATCGACACCGCCTCTGTGGTCTCTGGCGACGCCAGGGATGTGAATGCGGTCACCCATATCATCGACCCCTGGCCGCACTATGTCGGCAACCGGCGCATTCCGGCAAATGGCCGCCGCATGGTCGGCGCGATCGAGCGCTACCAGAATCCGAAATTGTTGGGTGCAAGGGCGCCGACACTTTCTCCAATCGTTATTCAAAACCTGAATGGCAGCAGTCAAGAAGACACCATAGGCACACCCATGGGAGTATCGGGTGGCGGACAATAAGGGCGCGCGGCAATTGCCTGAGGTCTTGGTCGCGCCCGGTTTCTCGACTTGATCCGCGAAGTTGCGGGCTCTATGGGCATAATCGAATTGATGACGCAGGTTTTTCTTCTACTGGCTGCCGGATTTCTGGCAATTGCGCTTGCGGGATGCGAACCCGTTGGCGATGCGCCGCCGGTCGCGAGCATTGAGAATCCTCCGCCGGTCTCGAAGGTTGACGATGCTGGAACGACCTTGACGATTCAAGATCCCGGGGACGTAAAATATTACGGCTCGGACGAACCGTTGCGGCTGGGCCAGCAATATTTCAATCGCGGGATTTACGGAACAGCGGAACGGTATTTTCAACGCGCGGTCGAAAAGGCGCCGAAAGACCCAAAGGCATGGATCGGACTTGCGGCGAGCTATGACCGGTTAGCGCGTTTCGATCTGGCAGACCGCGCATATCGGCAGGCCATTCAGCTCACCGGTGAAACCACGCAAATTCTCAATAACCAGGGTTATTCCTACATGCTGCGCGGCAAATTGACCGCGGCCCGCGAAAAATTGAACGAAGCTTTTCAGCGCGAGCCTGATAACCCGACGATCCTCAACAACATGAATCTGCTGAATGGAAGCTATCGATTCATTGAGCGCGAGCCTTAGAGTCGGTCCAAAAATTACGGCAACTCAAAAGCGCGCCGAAAAATTGCGCATGGCCCGGACGCTCCTGTTGGCGAGCCCCATGCCGGCACCGTCACATTAACGCGGCTCAGGTAGAAGAAGGCGTCTATATGTTACTGAGTGAGCGCTCACGCTGCCAGGCTTGCCTTGGAGATATCCTCCCAAGTCGCAAAGGCTCTCCCGCGCACGGCGCGGCGTGCTGAGGCTGTTGTATACTCTGGGTAAGGGATGTGGAAGAGATTGGCGACCTGATCGTGGATTGACAAGAACCGTTGTGCTTGTCGCGCCGACTTGAAACGCTTCATGATCCGCTCTCGGCGCCGTGTCGGTTGATGTGAATTCTCCGCCC
>Ga0182030_10012009_pt1 | contig 17414 bp, 22 predicted proteins | sample 812S3MmetaG_FD_121299 | JGI IMG/M metagenome (GOLD analysis project Ga0182030, IMG submission 121299) | Permafrost microbial communities from Stordalen Mire, Sweden - 812S3M metaG (Illumina Assembly) | ecosystem: Environmental > Terrestrial > Soil > Wetlands > Permafrost | place: Sweden...
ATTCGGCGATCAAAATTTTGGGATGACTCGAAGGCTCGAAGACTGATGGAAGTGAGGCGCAAATGGGATCCTCAAGGATTCATCTGCGGTTATCTTGACAAAGGTGACAAATCTGGTGTTTCAGGGCTTGAAAATGTTCACGAATGGCAGACTTGATAGTTCTTTAAGCACTCTCTAGCCGATTGTGGATCTGTTGTTTTAACTCTATATCAAAATATAAGGCATTGCTCTTCGGATAAAGTTGCGGCTGTAGTCATTTTCCACCCATGTCTATCTTAGCTAACAAGTACCGGGCAGCGAAAAGATACATGACATTGTGTCACCCCCCAGCGAGTCTGAAAACTATTGTGGCTACACCATTAGTACAGGAAAGCTCGGTCTCATCGAAATACAATGCTTCGGGACCGCAAAGACATTGTGTGGGGTTCCGTGTGGGGCCGGGGTCTTCTCACCAGCACAGCATCGAAGTCTACTATTGGGGAATTGAATTCTTGGGGATATCCAACAATTAAATCACCTACAAACCTTTGGAATAAATCCCACTCAGACGTGCTTGTACCAAGGACGCCTTTGTGGCTTATTTTCCCCTCCTGATCGAATTTATGCTCTAATCTAGCAAAGATTTCTTTTACTCCATTGCGGAATGTCTGTCAGCACGTTTGGAAATGGGATATCTAAAGCCCGTGATTTTGTAAATGGAGGGAGTCACGATGGTCTTCGGATTTTGATAGTTGGTGCAGGGATAGGAGGCTTGACTGCTGCTATAGCGCTTCGGCATGAAGGTCACGAGGTTTTGGTATGAGAAACTACCTTGGCTTAGTTCTCATGACACGAATACTTAAGTCATTTAGATTTTCGAGCAATCTCACTTTGCTAGTGAGGTCGGTGCTGCAATGCATCTGGCACCAAATGCAAATGGAATTCTAAGACGCCTTGGAATTTTCGCCGAATCGTTTGGTGCAAATGCGATGCAATGGGTAAGTGCTTCGAAAGCATCTGAAAGTTGATTGCGTACTCATTCGAATCTTTCAGATGACCGAATATACAAAAGACGGCGCACTGACTCGCAGCATCAGCCTTGATGAACCAAATGAGATATGGCAACATGCACGTGAACCCCTCCTTACTATCGTTGAGCGAGTGCTGACAAGAAATCAATAGCCTTGGCTCCTTGCACACCGAATTCACCTACACGAAGCTTTGAAACTTTCTGCAACTTCTCCCAGCGGACCAGGAATACCAGCAAAACTACATACATCCAGCAAAATTGTCGACGTAAACGAAGGAAATGCAAGTATCACTCTTCAAAATGGGACAATTGTACAGGGCGACATTGTCATTGGCTCAGATGGAGTACACTCTATCACGAGAAGTAAGATTGGACCAGAAGTCAAACCGTTTGGATCCGGCAAGAGCGCCTTCCGCTTCCTGATCAGTCGTCAAGTTGCTCTCGATGACCCCGTGACTTCCAAGTTCGTCCAAAAATCCGGTGAACTAATCATCTGGTATGACCGAGACCGAAGAGTTGTTATGTATCCTACCTCGGATAATCAAATTTTGAATTTTGTTTGCATTCATCCAGAAGCACTTTCAGAGACAGGAAACGATACATGGAATAGCCAAGGGAACATTGAAAGACTTCTGGATATTTACCGTGGTTTTGATCCTGCACTACTGTGTTTACTGAAGAAAGTAAATGTCAGTGATATTAAAGTATGGAAGTTACTTGACATGGATGTTTTGCCTACCTGGGTTAAGGGACGTCTGGCTCTTCTTGGTGATGCGGCCCATCCATTCCTTCCGCATCAAGGTCAAGGGGGCGGAGTTGCCATAGAAGATGCTGCAAGCTTGGCAGTTGTGCTTGAAAGAAGTACTCCGAAGGAAGAGATCACAGTTCGATTGGAATTATACGAGAAGATTAGGATCAATCGTGCTAACCGCATCCAAGAACTTTCTCGAATCGCTGGAAAGGACCTGAATGAGAACATCAAACTTGATAGTAAGCCCTCTGATTTTCAAGTATTTTCAGATGCTGAATCATATAGTGCGAGACAACACAAATTACAATTTCGGTCATGATGAGTTTGATAATTCGACGCAAGAACTTCGAAAATGGAAATGGGCGGAAAAACCATCGCTATATTGGGTACATGCCCACTGTCAATTCCTTACTAACTATGGCTAACATGGCCCTTCAGAGAATGCCAATCGCCTTCGGACCCATGCCAGGTCCTCGACAGACAACAGAGGGGTTGCCTAGACAAGCAACAGAATCAACCTTTAAAACAGCTTCAATCAAGTTCAAAACATCTCGGACTTTGCTCCAGAATCTGTTTCCTCCAAACAGCTCATCTTACAGGTTCAAATCACCAGGCACAGTCGCTTATGCATCATTCTCCCAGACCACGCTCAATAAGATGGAGTGGCTTGGTGGATCTGGTTATAATCACCTTGGGCTGTATATTCATGGTGTTGAGTATGTGAAGAAAGATGGTGAAATCATCAGTGGGACATGTGAGTTGATACCGGCCTTCCAAATATGACGAGCTGAAATCTATTCAGACATGCCGCTCCTCTTCGAATCACTAACAGACCCAATCGTCTCGGGTCGTGAAGAGCTCGGAATGCCAAAACTTTACACTTCAATCGATATACACCGCAGAGAAAAAAGCTACCGTATTAACACCGGCTGGCAAGGAGCGACATGGGGAAACTTCGTCTGGGAAGGACTTGAAGAAAGTGATGCCGCCGCAGAGAGTGGAAAAATCTCAGGTGAAGACGATGATGGTATCTTGGTGTACCGATACATCCCAAGTGTTGGCCATGAAAACAAAGGTAAAGCGGACGCCGAATATCCCGTTTTTGTACCGTTTAAGGAGGACGAACCGAAGCCTCAAACAAAGCGGGTGTTTAAGGCGAGAAAGCCAAGTTTCAAGATTGATGGCATGGACCGGGATGCGTTACCAACGTTGCACCATATCATTTCGAGATTGGCGGAGATTCCAGTTTATGAGATTGTTAGTGGTAAGGTGGTGGAAGGGGTTGGTGTCCCTGATGTTGGTAATGCTCGTAGGATTGAGTAGTCTTTTACTTATTGTGTAGCTGTAGATGAGACATTCAATACTTGTTAAGATCAAATCTACCTACACTAAGAATTTCTTGCTTTAATGCGCGTTTCACTAATGTGAGGCTTTGTCAATGCATGAACAATCCACCACTAGCAATCAAGTGAACGCCATTCAACCACTGGAAGATCGGGGGTTAGCAATTACTTCTTTGACATTGAGTTAGGAATAGAGACATGTCTAACGAGTAAATGTCTCGGGAGCGAGCGTTTACTCATGAAACAGGCTAGAATAGGAAGTTTTCTACTGCCCGGTGTTCGCGTACACTCGCTCTCGGAAGACACAGCATCATCACTGCATACGCAATCTCCTCCTTCTCTGCAAATCTCGCCCCAACAGGCGTCTTTTCAATCACAGGCCCCATCAACTTCATGAAATCCTCCCCAGCAGCCTCAAACCCTTCTGTCCTCGTCGGGCCTGGCGACACACTATTTACCGTACACCCATACTTAGGCGGTAACTCCTTAGCCCATACCCTCGTAAAAGAATCAACCATCCCCTTTGACCCAGCATAAATAGTTTGCATCTGAGGTCCGTCTCTTGCTGAAATACTGCAGATATTCACGATCCTCGAATCCTTTTTCGCCAGATGAGGTAGCGCGGCTTGTGTGAGGAGGAAAGTGCCTCTGCCATTTAGATTGACGATCTGGTCCCAGTGCTCGAGCGTTTGTTCTTCAAAGGGGAGGTTGATGGCAATCCCGGCGTTATTTATTAGGATATCTATTTTCCCATATATTTCGGCGACAGCGTCTATAAGCTTTCGGGGACCAGTGGCAGTCGAGAGGTCGGCTTCGATTGCTAGGCCAGGGGTTTTAAGGCTGGTTAGGACGGCATTGGCACGGGAGACGAGGGAAGGGTCGGAGTAAGGATAATTAATAATGACTGTTGCTCCAACATGGGAGAGCTCACGTGCGATTTGGGCGCCGATTCCAGAGTCTGAACCGCTGATTACCGCTATCTTGCCGGTGAGAGAGTTATCCATTATCAAGACTTGTAGTCGGGAAATTCTGGTCTCAGTACAGTCCCAAAAACCGTAAGCTCACATGATATAGAATTTACGGCACTGAGGGTATCGGTAGATGCAGTCTGGGGTCTCCAACTTGCGGGATCTATTTCGGCTCCACATGAATCGTCCCCAGCGGAAATTAGCCCTTCAGTAAAGCAATACTTGACAAGCCATCGCATCGCATAAGCGAGGGTCACTTCAAACTGCCGCGTAATGATCCGGAGGCTTTATTATTAAGGTTAGTGAGGTGTGGTTGATGATGGTTGAAGATGCATGAGGTCGAGCTTGGTCGAGATTTGAGACAAGAAGTAAGATATCTCGCTTAGTTACCCATTATCGGATTAGGCTGTTACGCAGCTCATTTGCGGGGTTGGGATGAGTTTCAACCGCAAAGATTTTCATTTTCTGTATAGCATCAGAATTGTACTCCTTATTGGTGTTTGTAATCCCCTAATTACTCGGCTGCTCTCCCCAGACGTGTAACTAGTTTATGGTCCGACGCGTTGTCAATGCCTCGAACTCGTGTATTTCAGAAGGCAACAAAGCCATCATGGCCAACTCACTAACACCTTTGGCTCAAGCACAAGGTCTTACTGAACGCGAACCGCCACATAACGATATAGAAAGTGCAAAGAGCAATCCTTTCGCATGCAACGTCTGTGGGAGAAACTATTCACGTGTAGACCATCTTGCTAGGCATTACAGGTCCCGTAGGTCATCTCTACAACCGATCTACCATCCAAATACCTCATTGATTTTGTCCAAAGACCATTGTTAGGTAACTGACTTGATTGGCGTCAGATACAAGGGAGAAGCCATTCTGCTGCGCAACCTGTGGTAAGACATTTGGAAGGGCGTAAGTATGGCCCCTGCTCCCGATGTACTTCGACTCATAACTCTTAGGGATCTCCTGAAGCGCCATTCGACAAGTCACAATGATAGAGTGGACTCGAAGAAACACCATTCCTCGCCTCAAGTTGCAAGAGTAGCTCAGGCATGTGTGAACTGTGCTACCGCGAAATTGAAATGCGGCAATGAGAAACCGTGTCGTCGATGCGAACAAAAAGGCATAGTCTGTAGATTTCCTCCTGCATCCAAGAACTGCATCCGAGCTTTCGAAAAGCGAGATAACTGCAAGCCGCCCAATGGCTTCGTCCACCAACAGTCTCCATCGCAAATGCTCGATTTGGACGGACTTGAGGTAGCGGCGACGTTGTCCACTATGGACGCCCAAAGTCGAATCTTTGAGGCACAGCATGAGAATATTCCAAGCCAAGTGCCAAATAATAGGAGCTTTTCGGATGAAACTATATCTTTAAACTCCAGCACTTCTCAATCAGGGCCAAATATTGCTCCTACTCCCGTTGATGACGATCCGATGTTAGAGATGGACGATTCGTCACTCGCTGAATTTCTCAGAGATGTATGTTTCATTTCCATCAATTTTTACTTGTGTCTAATCATATATTCCAGATCATGATGCCTACCTCACCAAATTCGTTGATGGACTCGAATACTCTTGGAGACTTCGTACCGCAGTCATACCCCGGCAGGGACATATTCAGTTTCGGGATCGATGCCAATCTAGACTTCACTGACCTAGACTTCGGGTGGATTACATCACAGAATACCAAAATTCCCATGTGGAATCTCGGTGTAGCTACTGGGAATGAGTCTCCTGTCGAGAAAGGTCACCAGAATCCTAACATTTCCAACGGAATCACTGCGGGCGCAGAAGCTTTCGAACGGTCTTTATGGCGTTGGGCTCCACAAAGCAAAGAACATGCGTATGCCGAGCAGGCAAATCTTTCACTTCCCTACAAAGATATGCAAACTCTGGAAGCTAGGCATGCGCCTGGTATGCATTCTTTTCACCTTGACCAGAATTCTCGAGATCAAATTCTTGCCATGCTTTTGAACAGTTGCAAACCCGGGAACGGCTCCCGCATGGTGACTTCCTTTCCATCTGCGCCGCTTCTGGATTCCCTTATGCATATTTTTTTCCAATCAGAGCTGCTGAGGACTGATTCTTGGATTCACGTTCCAACATTCCGACCTGAAAACCAGAGGGCCGAATTTAACGGTATAGTAGTCGCGGCTGGAGCCATTTTATCGAAGATTCCAGCCGTTAGAAAGCTAGGCTTCGCAATCCAAGAAGCAGTGCGGATAGCCATACCCCACATTGTACGTTTCATTCCTCATATCCGCTTGCGACTAACGTGCTCCGAAGTGCGAGATGGATAATAGCAGGACGCGAGAACTACAACTTCTTCAATTATTTGCTTTACAATTAAATATAGGCCTCTGGAGTGGCAATAAGAGGAAGATGGAAATTGCGGAAAGTCACTCCCAGCCTCTGATTACGGTAAGAGGAGACATACTTTTTAGATCTAAAAATTTTTTCTGACCCCTTCAGATGATTAGACGAGCTGGGAAATTTCGACGAAGAACTCCTCCAGCAATGCCTGAACCGGGTGATGATGATAAAACCATTGAAAACAAATGGCGCTATTGGATCGAAGCTGAATCATTCAAACGCTTAGCATTCCATGTCCTGATCCATGATTCAGAAGCATCTATGTCGTTTCTAACACGACCACTAATTTCCTATGCTGAGGTCTCTCTTGAGTAAGGAACTTGAGGGAGTAGAATCTCCTATTCGGGCCTGTTTCATGCGTAATGGAGAAAATGCCTGCTCCTGAGACATGAGGGTGCTTAAGCAGTCCTCTGTTTACCCGTGGGACATGTCTCAACGCCTAAATCTGTTCCAAAGAAGCAGTTGCTAACTCCCCGATCTTCTAGGCTTCCTTGCTCTGTCGAATTGTGGAGAGCTTCTTCCGCTCAAGCTTGGAGGGATATTTATATTGAGAAGCGGGCCACATTATCAACCCGCCTTCCATCTTTACTCAATTGTGTACATGATATACAGCCCTTGAACAATGTCCGAGACTGCATTGATCTACGATTCTCAACCTCCATAATTCTGCACGCCATCTGGAGTCTGGTGGCAGAGTATCGCCAACTCGATTTTGTCCTAAAAATTCAGTCAGAACGTCGTTGCAACGGCCCACTAATATCTACATCCTGGCATCAGGAATTGTGTCAACTACTTGAGCACTTTCGTCTCACCGTTTCGGGCTGGGAGGGCGGCACAACTGCGGAGACACTCATCCTCCAGGATCTATTTATGATGAACCTGCATGTATCTTTCGAGGAGTTGCAGCTTTTTGCAGGGAAAGAGGGCAGTGAGGAAGCCCAAAGAGCTTATCCACTTATGAGAGAGTGGTTTGAAAGCAAAAGATCTCGCCAAGCGGTTTTCCACGCAGGTCAGGTCCTAAGAGCCGCAAATCGCTCCCCCTCTGGCCACCTACGGGACTTTTATGCTGTTGCATTGTACCATGCTGGGTTGTGCTTCTGGGCTTGGGGAGTATTCTCGATGGGTTCCAAGCGAGTGTCTGGGCAAGCCAACATGCTGTCTTCCGAGCTGGAAGAACCAATCTGGCTTGATGGTGAAGATTCATCTGAGACTCGGCGATTCATTGCTTTATCACGCGGTGTTCCCGTTGTTCGGGGTTTCTCGAGAGAAGGCGAGCAAGGTGGCGGCTGTCGATTAGATCATCCGAAAGCTGTCACGGAGGCAATCATTGCGATCATGAATAGAAGCTGCTCTGACGATAATATGCTTCCTCCGCTGGTAGAGAACCTTGGGCAATTGCTGCGAGATCTAGGCAACGCTGCACGCATTGTGGGCCAAGAACGTGACTGAGAATGTCTCCCTCGAGTATTCATTATGCAGCGCGATTTCACGCTCTGTGGTACTGAAATTATAGCTTTACAGTCAAACACAAAACTTGACAGGCCCGTTTGTGGTTGGAAGGTAGAACGAGAACAGACGAGCTGATCAATTTATAGCATATCTGATGCTAAATCGGGCTGGATTCTTGCCGTCACAATCATGTTGTATAGTCTACCGCTAGGGGTAGCACTTTATGCATAGGACGCAGGGCTCTAAGTCGTCGCTACTACGATTATAAACAGTTAGAAATTTCCGCCAAGAAATCTTCGACCGGGATTTCATACCATTTTGACCTTAGTCAGATGCTTCTTATTTATCAGCCTTCTCAGGATGTTCAAATCTCATCAGGATGAGCACCATGTATGAACCAAGAAAATGCTATTGACAGTAGCCCCTAATGTACAGATATTAATGCATATCCCAAGGATCGTCGATTGCTTGGAAACCCTTAAGAACGTCAGGGAAATGCCTCGCCCACAACAAAACATTCCGTGAGAGAATCACAGCTCAAAATTCGTTTCAAAGTGCCGCTGATCAGTCTTGTGACCTTCTTTGGTAACGTTCTGGCTGGTTATCTACAATACCCTCCATACGGACCCCGGAAAATCTCCAATTCTTTTCTTTTGCAACCCAGCAGAACGCACCTACGGTTTCAAGGTCGAGTACGCCTTTTCAAATTTCCAAGGTATACCATATATTGACTCCATTCCCCTGCAATTATGCCCCGCGAACGCCGCCCTCAGCTTTTGTTCCTCAAGTTGAGTCCTCATTCTCGGTAGATTATCACGAGAATGATACCCAAGGAGGCTTCAAATCTTGCGGTGAAAATTCTAGAATATCGGCGATGCAGATCCCTGGAAAGGATTTTTTCACGCGACATCGAGATAATTATAACATCCCCGATAGTCCATTTACTATCTAGAGCTTAGGACATCACCGTCACGGGATATTATGATGTTTTTCTAGACGTCCTGCAGAATTTTCAAATTTATGCTCATAATGAGACCAGCGTTGGGCAGAGGGGTAGGGAGGCTGAAATTCTAGACATCAAACAACGATATCGACAACGTTGATTGTTTGAGATGGAGAAGAAAGTAAGAGCTTGGTATTGGATATATACTTGAGCTCACTATCCTGCGACTATGTCCTGAAGATTCGCGGCTAGCATTTATGAGACACGGGAATAATTCCTGCAAGAGACAGAAGTTGAGTCCTGCCGTGTTGAGCGACAATGAGACTGTCCTTGCCCCTCTTTTTCTCGATTTCTTGCAATCTACATGTCCTAACTTTTTCCTGCTTTAATCATGATCACTTTTGGTGAGCGAAGTTTGGAGCATACAATGGATCCTATAATCTTTTGCAGTCGGAAGCTCAGCTACCTAATTCACGGGGATTATTGAAAGCAAATAGTGTATATTTCCTTTTGTCAAATTTCCTGTGGCTTTAGGTTTGTTTTCTACTTTTCCCATTCGCACAAGTGAACCGATATACCTATGCATCTCTGCTTTTCTTAGTCGTAAATCCAACTGCTTTTTAAATCTGGGATACAATACGTCTATAGCCCCACACAGTGCTTGGCCGCTATACTTTGCGATTGGCTCCGATTCAAAGTAATTAAAAGTGCTACAAAGGTCCATAAATCGTACCGGCCCAACCACCATTGATTCCCACGTCTATCAATCAGATTTTTATATTGGAATGCCATGGTAATGTTGTTGTGATAAGTTTGCTATAATAATGCCTTCTCCATATTGTCAGATAGATTCAAGATTTGTCTTCCTTCTGATCGAAATGCTCTCTGTCCGCAGATTAGTACCGGGTCCGAGGTAATAATGAAGGCTAATAGCGTACCGTGCCCATGGACTTCTCCATCTCAAGGTTTCACCTTTGTAGAAGTACACAAATGGAATGGGTAGGAGCAATAGTGAGAGGAAGCCGAGTAGTGAAGTGGCCCACTCGAAGCCCAATTTGTGATACCTGGCAAAGTCAATATTTATGGGGCCAAATTTGAAATATAGCTTACATTTGAGTTCCAAATAGTGGAAAGGCCCCAAACATGTTTCTAACAAACAGTAGCGCAGAAAGTGCTGAGGCACAGTAAGACCCATAGCTATCATATACATAGCTAAGTAATGCCATCAGGATGGTGAAGAACCCGATTCCGAAAAAGGAACTTGCAATGATTGGTACAATCCAGTGCACTTCCAAGAATTAGTTATGACAGAGTGTCGAAACAGACAGAAATACTTACCGCTTCGATAGCTCGTCCACGCGAACCAGAAAAGAGATATCGGAAACAGAAAGGTTCCCCATCGGGCCAAATACATTCTCGCTTCAGGGACGCCTTTGTTTTCTTCCTTGATCCTACGAAGGTAATATCGGTCCTGTAAAGGATTTAATGCTGCGCCTATGAGCGTCCCAGCAAGCAGCCCGAGGAAGCTTAGGCCTTCTTCCCCGGTATTGAAACCATGTCCCTCTGGTCCAAAGACAAGGGTGAAAGAGCCTTGGAAGAGGTATATGATACCAAAGAGGTATCCATTATAGAAAGCGGCAGTCCAGACAATTGGTTCAGTGAAGAGAAAGCGGATGGGGCGAGTAAGAGTGATTTTGAAGAGCGATGCTAAGCTTTTCCGATCTTCGGCTTTCTCGTCAGAGATTGGGTTGTGTAAGCCTTCTGATTCCAACTGTTTACGGACACGACTTGCTTTCTTTTTCAAGATTTTCTGCATATTGAGTTAGTGATAATTATGTATAGTGATAGAGCAATGACCACAGACCGAATGTCGAGTCTCGGGAATTGTGAAGACTTGAAGGAGCCAGAACGCTCCTTGTACGGCAATCATAACCCAAAAACATATCTCCACCCCAAATCTTGTACCAAATAGCCAGTGGTTGCAAGCGTGAATGGTGGGCTCGAGACGCTGCTAATGATATAGGGTACCAAAGCTGGACCACCTACACTTCCATTGTTAGATATTGTTCTGCTAAGAAAAAGGGGTTTGGCATACTCTCATCTCGTACCCACAGATCGTGAATAATACCACCTGTATTAGAAGCCTAGAAGATCGGGGAATCAGTATCTGCTTTTTTTATTTTTTTTCTATTTGGATAGGTTTCAGAGTTGAGAATTTTTTTGATAAGTAAAACAGACAATTGCTTTATCCCTATGTTTCGGGAGCAAGTATTGTTCTACAACTCTTGAAACAATCCGGAATAGGAGATTCTACTCTCGGGTGCTCCTTACTGGTGCCGTCCCCAAAAATATGGCGAGGAACCGAGAAACGATAATAGTAGTAATATTAGGAGCTAGAGGTGGTGCCACCTTATCATCAAATTAGCATATTAAAAAGTAGTTTTCTTTGGGGGGGAGCTGTTTCAGGAGCTAAGACACAAGGACAAACGCAACCCGTTTATATGCTCTCGAGATAGCTCCCACCTCCGGGATTCCCATAGAGAAAAACATGAACTTTGTAAGGAAAAAGACAAACCTGGAATATGAAAAGGAAGAATTGGGAGATATCGCCAACTGGCTTTCTCCCATATCGTTCTGATAGCGGACCAGTGAAGAGAACCCCCACTCCGGCTCCAAGTGTAGCCATTACCAGCCCTGCAAGTGTTGCTACTTCTTCTGAGACGTGGAATGCTTCGGATATGGGTTTGAATGCTAATGATGTTTGTGAGATGGCGATTGAGATCAGGAGGTTCAGTGTTGATGCAACAATGGTAATATACCACTTTCTTGCTAGACTGAAGTTTCGTGGGTTATCTTTGGCGTCGGGTCCGAAGCAGATGTGGAGGGGAAGACAGTCGTTGGGGTGAGCTCGTGCATATTGGAGTGCTTCTTCTCAGTCACCAGCTTCTGCGTCTTCGATGTGATGTTCTTTTCGGAGTCAACCAGGCCGTCGGGGGGAGGTGCTGCAGTCTTTTCCCGAGTGCTTTCGTGGGATGATGAGGACTCCATATTATATTCTACCTCATTGTCCATATTTCTAAGAAATAATATGATGAGGGTAGACACAAATGTTGTCCGTAAGAGTGAAAATACTGCCAAAGATCAAGGTACCCTTCCGTAACATACCGTTGAAACTAAAATTGGGCCGGACATCTCGAAGAGCTGGTCGAAGAATTCCAGTTCAGACCTAAGGACGTGGAGAAGAGGCTATATGAACGGCGGATGTCACTGGTAGCTGGTGATGTCAATGTGTAGATGCTAGTGGATAGACTACTTGGCATCGAATCGCCCGATTAAAAAATAGCCGTCGCCGTCCAGAACCTCTTGATGCTGGCGAAGAAGTTACTTTCATATTTAAGATGTCTGTCGGCAAAATAATTCCAAGAATTGCATAAGTATAGCTCGCTATGGAGCCGAATATATAGTTCCTAGGCGCCGCACACACTCGAATGTCCTATTGATACATCTTTGACATCGGACTCTGGTAATTTCTTCAATCGCTATATGATACCTGATACCTACATTTTCTCGCTGGATGAGGTTTGAGGCAAATAAGGCATCCTTTATGTTGTCTTCTTTGACAATCCGCCTCGTATGCGCCCAATAGCCTATTAATGCATTCTCTGCGCTCATCACTCCTGAGATTAGAGCTTAATTCTTGCAGATACTGGTCAGAATGGTCTCCTGCACTCAGCTATTCGAGTGTCAGTAGCTAGTCGAGAATGAAATCGAAGAAACATGGTGGGAAGACTCGAGGAATGACATACTTCTGGGTACCATTGTGCGATAGTACGCTGCCACTCGCAGTAAAATTTTGTCCTCTCAAAGTTATCCCAATGATAGGAATTCAGATCACCAAACTCTGTGACCAACTCTATGAAGAGCTTACAATCCCGCATCGCCCAAACCGTCCTCCAAGTGACACCATACACATTGTGGTATATATTGTCGTCAAGTCGAGGATCCCCTGATTCCGGAAGATACAAAGTTGAATCTGCGATCGGATCAGAGCCGTGCCCGTACCAATTTCCCCATCTGACTTGCTTCTGGTCAGGGATTATGTATTCCTGTGCCATTTTTCGATTCCGAATATGCCAGCCAACGTTGAACAATGGTACCATTTTCTCTCTCTCTTCTTCTAGAGAGTGTTTTATACTTCTCAAATTGTCTTTCTCGTTCTTCATTTTGTCTCGCTCGTCTTCCAAATCGGATTGTTTATTCTCCAATTCAATTATTCGGTCAATCAGCCACTGACGACTATTCTGCATCCACGGGTTCCGCCTCGTTTCGTTGTCAATATCGACATTTTCCGTTCTAGCTTCTGAGTTCTCTGCCACGATTTGGCTATTATAGAGAGAGCGCTCGACTTGTAACAGCGCTTTTTCGATGTGGTTTGTTTCAGAAGAAAATAATTCTCGAAGTCGCTGTAAAAGTGTTTGTGGTTTGGGAAGCTCCTTCCTCAGTTCCATCTCGATGGTTTCGAGACGCAGTTGGCGTTCAATCAGTCTCGCCTCATTTGAATAGGACTGCTGGTTATCCATACTTGAAACTATGTCTTCAAGGTGGAATGAGAAATCAACGATCTTGTGAATGATCAATGAGAAAGACATTTTAAGAATACAAGAATTTTTGATAACAGTGTTTTAGGAAAGGTATTTAAAGTTAGACTGGAAGATACTCTGAAAGCTGGGACTATCACCGAAGTCTGGGTAGCCACCCCACAACAACCGTCATAATAACGAGAGCAAAGTCCTGAATCCTGTCATGGTTAGAATGGCGGCGGCTTGGAGATCTCGATCTTGCTTTCAATACTTCAGCAAACACTTCAAATGTACAATGCTTAAATTTGGATTACACTACTTCCACAAAACAAAAAGTGTATCGCCCCTAACGCCGAAAAATAAAAATGCTCATCTAAACTTGCTGACAATGACAGCAATGATGAGGAGAACCAAGACCGTAATGATAGCAATCGTTATAATCCGATTTGTAGCCATCCTGTTAAGGCGTTAGTAACATTGCCATATAATGCGGCGACTGAATTCTAGGGACGATTTACCTACGAGCCATCCCCCTCAGTGTCTTCACACTCCTATCAACGTATCCCTCGCTCTCCAAAAGAACATCTCCTGTATGCTGAATCGTCTCCCTCTGTCTATGTAAATCGGCGAGTGTACTAGCTCCGATAGCCTCTGTATCATTTGCTAGAGCTTGACTGGCCTTTAGCCTCTGCGAGCTTCGGTCTAACCTGTCCGTTCCTGACAACAGCTGTTGTCGCTGTTCGAGTTGCACATCGCCAGGATTATCTGAATATCGAGAGCCAAACAGGGCAGCGCGATCGTTGGATAGTGTGCTAAGCTTCCGCTTTGCAACATCAACATCTGATTCGTGGTTGCGGAAACGCTGATTTACTTTCATGCGGGTTGCGGAAGGGATGTTCTGTTTCTCGAGGCGCATCTGATCGAGCTATGCAACGTCAGTTTGGATATTTGGATAATATCGCCATGAGACCCACCAACTCATTTGCTTCTTCCAAAGCTCGTTCTGCTTGACTGACGGCAGCCTTGCGCGGTTCTCCAGAGAGATCCGGAATCTGGTCTAGCTTTTGGTTGAGGTCGGCTTGCACAAGTTTCAGCTCAGCTTCATAGCTGCTGAACAGCTCTGAGCCAACATCAGTATCGAGAGGGCTAGTCATAGTGATTATGAGCTATGTCGTTGGGGAGTTGAAGAATGATGAGGGCTTTGTTTGACAAAGATGGCTGTGTTATCGTGCTGCCTTCGAGGCGTCGCAATCGTTTCGGCTCGGCGTATGCAGCAGGATGTTCTCGTAGCACTAATCGTTCTGACAGCCGACAGATCGTTGTAAATGATTCCTTGGGAGTCTGAGTATACCAGCCGTCATATAAATTGGTCGTTTTGATATCGTTGTCCTATTGTTGATGATTCACAGAGGTCTGGAACTGGGTTCACGATCCTTAGCGGCCTTTTTACTCTCAGCCACAATGACCCGCCACAACCCGAGATGTACAAGGGTATCTAGAAATCCTTGATGATATCAAACATGGGCCTCCATAGCTATGGTTTGAGCTTTGACTGACTGTGTCAAACAACTTCATACAGAATTCATATGGAAACTTTCTGTTCAAAACATATTTCCAATACTTTCATGGTGTCTTGATTCGGAGCGGAATTTCTCACTTCCATCCCGTCTCACATGAGAGGCACTAAAATTGAACTGTACCTACTTCTCCAGCTGCATGTCGAGAAAGCAACGATGCCGTCACCAATAACTCCCCGCTCGGAAGACGAGAAGTCAAATAAAAATATGTGAATATTATCTCTGCTCTTTTCTCTACCTTCACTTTCAAAAGTCTCTCCATTATGGCTCCATTAACGCCTCAATTCCCCAGGAAAAAGGTTGCGATCATTGGTAGTGGTTCAGCAGGGATCGGGGCATTATGGGCATTGAACCGAACTCATCACGATGTGTATATGTACGAGGCGGCCGATCGATTGGGAGGGCATACAAATACCGTGGAATATAAACATGGAAAATATACGACTTTGGTGGATACGGGTTTCATTGTCTTGAATACAGCTACTTACCGTATGTCTGCTCTCCGCCTTCTCCAGTATACGAAGCTAATGCTTGGCAGCCAATTTCATTGCTTTCCTTAAAGCTATCAACGTACCCACAGAGCCAACTGAAATGACATTTGGGGTTTCTCGAGATTGCGGATTATTTGAATGGGCAGGGACATCTCTTTCGGCCGTTTTCGCCCAGCGACAAAATATATTCTCTCCACGGATGTGGAGGATGATATTCGACATAATACGGTTCAACAAATTTGCTCTAGATTTACTGAAGGTGGAAGAAAAGAGCGAGGTATTTACGAATGGGAATGGTGGTGACCATGCAGGAGGACAGGAGACCATTGGCCAATATCTTGAGCGGGGAGGATATTCTGATGCATTTCGGGATGACTATCTCATACCCATGACGGCTGCGGTATGGAGTACAAGTCCAGATAAATGCTCGTTAGAATTCCCAGCCGTGACATTGGTGAGATTCATGTAAGTCTTAAACCTGGCAGGTGAGTTTCTTACTGAGTATTTCCAGGTGGAATCACCATCTTCTATCGACTATTGCAGCGAGGCCAGAATGGCTGACCCTCAAAAACGGAGCGAAAAGTTATATTGACGCTGTCATGAAGGGGTTTCCACCAAACCACATATTTCTCAACAGTCCTGTCCAGTCCATCACCAACGAGGACGACGGCCGGGTTCGAATTCACCTCGAAAAAGGCAAGTCAGAAGTATATGACCACGTGATAATAGCAACTCACGGCGACCAAGCTCATGCTTTAATCCTCCCCGAAGCCGATTTGGAAGAGAAGCAAATAATGTCTGGCTTCCAAACCAGCAAGAACACGGTGATCCTACACAACGACCTCTCCTTGATGCCTAGATCCCGAGAAGCTTGGTCTTCCTGGAACTATATCACAGAATCCTCTGCCACTTCTGCAAACGTTGATCAAGTATGTTTAACGTACAACATGAACATCCTGCAGCATATCCCAGTAGAACAATTTGGCGATGTCCTAGTCACCATGAACCCTCTCCATCTTCCAGACCCGGAGAAAGTTCAAGCTCGATACACCTATTCTCATCCTCTGTACAATTCTGCCGCGATTAAGTCGCAAAGCCTTCTCCCGCGAATACAAAATACCCGAGGGATCAGCTATTGCGGTGCGTGGACAAAGTACGGATTTCATGAAGATGGGTTTTCGAGTGGGTTGAAGGTCGCACAGGATCATCTTGGTGCTACACTGCCGTTCAAGTTTAAGGATAGCACGTTTAGTAGAGGCAGGAAGCCTATGCTTAGGCTTAGAGATCATTTGCTGAGGCTGTTCATCATTCTCATACAAATCTTGATCTTGGTGATAGAGAGACTATTCAGGATCGAAAGAGCTGGGCGAGAGCGGCTGAGAGTTAAGGTGAAGAAGTTGTTGTGAGAGGTGCTAGATAGGCGTTTGGAGTCGAATTCTGGGGAAGTATGTGAAAACCGTGAGGCCGTTCCAGTAGATTTCGCAGAGATGCCGGAAGATATTCCTTCCGTTGATAGAGCAGAGCTGTTCCGCAAAGTGGGTTTCATTAAATCGACCTGTTTTAAGCTCGTAGAGCTCGACCTCGACCTTGAGCCTCTGCACTTTCATTTCATGATATTACCCTCAACATCCCAAATGTAAGGCTTAGTACGAAGCCCGTAAAGACGGCAATCTGTCTCCTCCTCGACCACACCCCATCTTGCCTAATAATCCACCCTACGCAACCAAGCGGCCATAGAAAACCCATGACGTTTCCCCACAGCAGATCATCTAATGCCCCACCACCAAGCCCATCATCCCCGAAATCAAAACCCCCTTCCACAGCTCCCGCCCCAGCATTCCCTGCATTATCATCTATCCACGCATCTTCCATCCGTCGCAAAGTAGACGGAGAAGGCATAGTATCCGGAGTATGAATGTTCGATTG
>Ga0182030_10012011_pt1 | contig 17413 bp, 14 predicted proteins | sample 812S3MmetaG_FD_121299 | JGI IMG/M metagenome (GOLD analysis project Ga0182030, IMG submission 121299) | Permafrost microbial communities from Stordalen Mire, Sweden - 812S3M metaG (Illumina Assembly) | ecosystem: Environmental > Terrestrial > Soil > Wetlands > Permafrost | place: Sweden...
ACCTTCGCACCCGAGCTCACCAAGCTCCAGGCCGTCCTCCTCGATCTGTTGGGGATACCAGAAACCCGCTACCAGTGAGCGATGGGGGACGTGAAACGGTCGTCAGATGTGCGGAAAGGGAGGCCTAACGATCGCGAATATAGTCAATTCAGAGCCGCCCCATGGTAGCTTTTGGCGGTGGGCGTGACGATCGCAGGGGAGCTCGCCGGGATGCCCGAGCAGTGGCGTCTCGAGCGGGTGGAAGGCGGCGGGCAGGTCTTCGTCTACCGAGGCCCTGACCTGTTCGCCCACTACGACGCGGACGACCTCGGCATGCGGAACCTGGCGATCGTCGGGCTCACCAACGCCGGGTTTCCCGGCGGTGAGGTGGCGACCTGCTTCGGGCTCACAAACCCCAGTAAGTCACGACGCTAAGCAAACTTGAGCACTCTAAGTGTTACAGCCACCACTAAGAGTGTTAGGAACATCGTCACATCCGTGAAAGACCGTCGAATGAAGCTTGAGCATCCCTCTGAGGCGGTCACTCCGATTAGGAGGAGAGCCAAGGAAGAACGGAGAAACGCGGACTGTTCGCGCCGACGCCAGCTGTTATCCGGACTTCCGCAGAGATGCCAGGGCACGATCGCGGATGTCTCACGCCGAGCCGGCATCGTTGAGCAGACGGACGGGAACTGGGTGCGTCAGACGCGCATGAACTGCGGTGAGCGCGAAGGCCTCTCCAGCGGGGAGCGGGCACGTGCCACCGAGCTCGAGAGCAGGTGAAGCGCCTGAGCGGCATGTGCTCCAACGATTGGCGGCCTGTGATGTTCCTCGTCCCCCCGAGGTATTGGCGGCGGCCAAGGCACAGCGATGGGAACCGGCCGAGGTGTTGCGGAGCCTCCTCGGTGAGGAGCTAGCCGGCAGGGAGCGCTCGGCGCTGTAGACAACGCGCAAGGCGGCGAGCTTCCCGACAGGCAAGACCTTCGAGGCCTGGGAGGCGAAGGGCTCCTCCATCCCGGCGCCAACCCAGCAAGCGTTTCGGACACACGAGTGGGTGCGGCGTCGGGAGAACTTGGTAGTCTGCGGTCCGTCCGGCACCGGGAAGATGTTCTTCTTGGAGGCTCTCGGCCAGACAGCAGTCGAGGTCGGCATCAAGGTAGCCTGGTTCGCCCTGGAAGACCTGGATGTGCTCGTGCGAGCTCACCGGGCCGACGACACCGTCACAGGAGCTGTAGGACGGATCCTTGGATCAGAGCTGATCATGATCGACGACATCGGGCCGTTGCCCGTGAGCCTCGATGCCGCCGAGGGTCTTTACCGCCTGGTGGACGTCGCCTACGAGGGGCGTTCGGTCGCGGTCAGCTCGAACCTGCACCCGTCCGGCTTCGACCGAGCTCATGCCCAAGACGCTCGCCAGTACAGTCGATCGCCTGATGCATCACGCGCACGTCTGTGTCACCAGCGGTGACAGCGTGCGTCTACAGCAGGCCACGACCGAAAAGGGGGGAAGCCGCTCACTTGAAGTTCACGGCAGAACTGGTGGCCGTCACCGCGCGTTTCTCAATGGCCGTTGGCAATTTGCGAAGGAACGCGCCACCGACATCGCCTCACTGGACAGATGGAAGCCCTAATAAGTCTAGGCTGATCGGTGATTGCTGCTGGCGCTGCCCTTCTCCCACGGGCCATCGCGGCCTTCCTGGGATCTTGGAGACTCAGCAGCAGACTTTGGAGTGGTTGTGAAGGAGATGCTCTATGGTTCGGCTTTCCCAACGTGCAGCGAGTTGTTGTCGCTCGGGATGGCGCTGTTTGGAGAAGGGTTCCAATGAGTGAGGACAGTAGGCGCTGGACGGTCGTACAGGGCAGATTCCTCGTCATCGTGGTGGATTCATGCGAGAAAGACCGCGATTCCTGTGTCAGTACGTGTGTGTGCGACACGGCAGAGCTTCTTGCTTGCCGCGAGGCCCTCCCTACCGAGGTCGTCGGCTTCCGCCCGCGTCAGAACTTGTTGACGCTCGCACCCTCGCGTATCTCGCCGTGATCGGTACGCCGCCTTCTCAGCAGATCCGATCGAGTCCGGTGTGGTTTGGGCCGACCGATTCGCCGCTGTTCGGTCTCGTCGATATGCCTGAGACCCAGGCCCGTGGTGCGATCGTCATATGTCCGCCGTTTGGACGAGAGTATGTGAACGCGTACCCCACCTTTTCTCAGCTAGCAACTCGCCTGAAGCTTCTCGGCTTCGTGGTGCTGCGATTCGACTACCGCTCGACCGGAGATTCCTTCGACAGGACTGCGAACAACTCAGGTGCGCCCGGATTCGTGGATGACGTGCGGTACGCCGTCGACTTCGTAAGAGAGTTGGGAGTCGCTGACGTCGGGATCGTAGGAATGAGGATCGGAGCGACGTTTGCGGGTCGGCGAAGCGCGCTCGATCCAGTCGCCGCCCTCGTCTTGTGGGATCCCTGTCCGAGCGGACGCTCCTTTCTTAGAGAACAGCTCGCACTTGGCCTGCTCATTCGTGAGAAGGGCGTAATCGGTTTGCGCGAGAATAGACCTGTCGGCCTCGAGGGAGTCACAGCTTTTCAGATCCCAGGCTTCAGCTTCTCTCAGGAACTGCTGGAGGAGATGTCTCGACTGGATCTGACGCGTGTCGAGGGTGTGCTCGCTGACAGGGTGCTACTTCTCACGCGATCGGAACGAACTGCTGACCGTAAGCTGGTCGCTCGTCTCGGGTTTGCCAACTGTGAGCATCGCGAGGTGGCAGGACAGCCCGAGCTCCTCGACGTTCAGGCGCCAACGCAGATTGTGCCCGTTAAGGCGGTCGCGACGGTCGCAGACTGGCTGGACCAAGTAATGCCCCAGAGCAGGTATCACGTCACCTTGCCTGTGAAACGGGACGTGACAGTGCAGGTCTTCCGAGGTCATCGCGTCGAGCACAGACCAATCGTTGACAGCGACACACGCGTGATCGAGCGCGGGGTTTGGATTGACCCAGTCGGGCTCTTCGGTATTTTGACCGAGCCCGAGGGCGGAGGCTCAGGCCCAGTGTGCATCTTCGTTAGCGTTTCGAACGAGCATCGCATAGGCCCAGGGCGGCTTTGGGTGGAACTGAGCCGAGATCTCGCCGTGCATGGATTCCAATGCGTCAGGGTGGATCTCAACGGCTTCGGCAATAGTCCGGCACGTGACGGCAAGTCGTGTCAGCCCGTTTTCTCCGCGTCGGCTATTGACGACGTGATTGATACGGCACGAGCAGTATCACCGAGTGACCCGTCTGACGTCGTGTTGTTTGGGCTCTGTTCAAGTGCCTATCAAGTATTGGAGGCCGCGTCGATACTCTCGGCGCGCGGAGTCTGTGCATTCAACCCGGTCGTGAAGTTCCATCCGCCCGAGATAGCCGCGGGCGGTAAGCTGGATTCCAGGCGCCGGTTCTGTATTCCACAAAGGGCAATCGTGAGCGATTCCCAACGACAGGACGTGGTGCGCTGGCTGGCGCGGCGGTATCCGCAGCTGAATCGACGAGCGCGAAGGTTCACTTGGAAAGTGCGGAGACTCACTTGGAAGACGCGTGGTGATTTTCGCACGCTGGGCTGGCAGGCGCGGCGCCTCCTCGGACATTCCGTGGTCCAGCCCGGAAAGCGCCTAGGCGAGCTCGCTGAATCTGGTACCGACGTGCTCTTGGTCGGCGGACGTGAAGAGCTCAGAGCCTTCCTCTACTCGGGCGTTCCTACCGGTCGGCGGGCCCAAGCCAATGGACGACTGCACGTTGAAGAGGTTCCCACGATTGATCACGCGCTGCGCTCTTCAAGCGACCGGGACCTGGTTACTGACTTGACCGTCGAACATGTCGTCAGCCACTTCCGCTCCGCGAGAGCTGGTGATAACCTGCGCCGCACTTGTCTCAAGGACGACCTTCCCGCGGTTCAGCTTGCAGACGTACGTCACCTGAGCACATCTATGGGACAATCCCCTCCGGCAACGGTTCCCATCCTGGTGGTTTCGATGATGCGGGCTGTTGGAACAACCGGGGTGCAAACGCACGTACGTGAAACGTGCAAGTTCCTAGCAGGAAGAGGCCACCCCTTCATTCTCGTAACACCCTTCTCGTGGGGTGGCTTGCTTTCGACTCCAATCTTTGGCGTCCGCCGTCTGCTTCTTGAGCCGGTGAGTGGGGCCGCAAGCGTCGCTTGGTACCGGTATTGGCACTACGTGTTCCTTCGTCGCGCCCTTGAGCGAGAGCTCGCCCGGTTCCGGAGCGCCGTCGTCTATGCCCAGTGCCCGCTGTCTGCGCTGGCCGCCCTGGAGGTTCGACGCGATCCGACCCAGCGCGTGGTACTAGCCATTCACTTCGACGTCTCCCAAGCGGACGAATGGGCAAACATGAACAAGTTACGCCGAGGCGGGCGGGTCTATCGCCGCATTACTGAGCTCGAGCGTCGTGTTCTTCCCATTGTCGATGGAGTTGTCTACGTCTCCGAGTCGGCTCGACAAGGTGTCGTCAGCCACGTGAATGGTGTTGAGTCTGTGCGGAGCGCTGTCATCCCCAATTTCGTGGCCGACCCCCTCTCGGCTATTCAGGCCAACCCAGCAGGCCGAACGATCTCGAAAGCCGCGGACACCGCGGACCTTATCGCCGTCGGCAGCCTCCAGATTCGCAAGAACCAGCAGTTTCTGCTTGACGTCGTCCACACCGCCAATCAGATGGGACGGCGCCTGACGCTCGATCTCATTGGGGAAGGTCCTTGTCGCCATCGGTTGGAGAGATACGCCCGGTCGCTAGGAGTCGCGGACCAGGTGAGGTTCCTCGGCGCCAGGCTCGACGTGCAGACTCAGCTTTCGGGTCACCGCGTACTCGTGCACGCAGCCACCCGAGAGCCGTTCGGCATGGTCTTCATCGAGGCCATGGCGAGTGGTTTGCCGGTCGTCAGCAGCGACGTGGGAGGAATCCCCGAAGTGTTCGAGCCCGGGGTAGAGGGACTGGTGTGGCCTCTCGACGACCCGCCGGCCGCCGCCCGCGTGCTCATCGACTTGCTTGAGGATGAAGAGCGCCTCTTGCAGTTGTCCACGGCTGCCCGCCAGCGCTTTGAGAGGAGTTTCGACGCCAAGGTCGTGGGTCCGGTGCTCGAGGGGTTCCTCGAGTCGATAGCACGAGAAGGCGAACTGTCCTGATGCGAAACGTGAGCCGTGCAGGCGCTTCGTGCGCAGCGCAGAGGAGCGCGGGCCCCACTCAACGTGTCGGCGCCGTGGGTGCTGTCTCGGGGCGGCATCATTAGCGCCGCCGGCGTGGGCAGCGTTGTGGCAGGCGGCGTAGGTTTGTCACGAGGTCGGTGGCACGGAAACTACGCTCGTTGCGGACTGATGGACTATTTGCCGTCGTGTCCGGTCTGGCGGGCTTTTGCGGCTGCGCCGGCCCGGGCGCTCGACCGCACGAACATCCGGCGCAGTTCGAGGACGGGATCTGTCTTCTTCTTCCCGGACAGGACCATGGTGTCCTCGGCCACCCGGTACGAACCTCGTTGCTCGGGCGACTTGGCGGCGTCGCGCTGGGCGACGTAGTCGACGGCCACCGTGTCAGTAAGGTCGCAGCCGGCCAGCACATCGGCCCCGACGTAGGCCTTGGAGGCCGGGGCGACGAAGCTCACCTTTGCCTCGATGATCGCCCGCAGGTTCGGGTAGGACACGAGCTTGGAGTCCCCGACCATCAAGAAGCGACGTTCGCCAGCGAGCTTGGACAGTGCCTCCGTGGCCGGCACGACCTGGGCGACCTCGCCGGCCCCTCCGTCATAGGCCCGGTGCCAGAGCGGGACACCCCCGTCGGCGCTGACCGCGAGGCCGGCTTGGATCTGGACCAGGTCGGGCCGGCGGTCCTTGGGATGCCCGAAGCGGGGCTCGACATAGTCCTCGACAGGCGAGGGGTAAGCGTCGAAGCGGCTGATCGAGGTCACGTCCCAGTGGATGCGGGACACCTCGACACCGAACTTGGCGATCGCTTGGGCTCCGATCGAGCCGACGATCCCGTCCAGTTCGGGGGCGAGCGCGTCCAGGGCCCGGCCGATGCGGTCGTCGTTTAGGACCTCGGGCGGCACAGAGAACACTTCTTCGACGGCCCAGGCCCGTGCCCAGTCCTCCACATGGACAAGCGGGGTCGGCGAGGTCAGCCGGTTGGCCACCAAGGCCTTGATCACCTTGTCATGGGTCGCCCAGGCGATGTCGCGCACCGGGCAGGCCCGGTCGACGGTCCCGGCGATGTCGAGGCGCCGGCAGAGCTCGGCGACGAGGGGAGCGCCCCCAGCGCCTTTTCCACGCTGGGCGGCCCGTAGCGGGACTGACGTCTTGTCACGATGACCTCCTCGGCGATGGCATCATCAGTTGTCTTGAAGCGTATACACTTCAAGACTACAAGACACGGATACCCGGAGGTGGAGACGATGGCCGAACCCGGAGCACGACAACGACGAGCCCAGGCCCGCATCGCCGCTTCACTGGGCGAGATCGGCTTCGCACTGCCGGGCAGCTTGGTGTGGCGCAGCACCGCTTGCGGCAAAGCCGCCTGCCACTGCCAGGGCGATCCGCCCGTGTTGCACGGGCCCTACCTCACCTGGACCCGGACGGCAGGCGGCAAGACCGTGACCCGCAAGATCAGCGAGGACCAGCAGGCCCGTTACCAGGCATGGTTCGACAACGCCCACGTGCTCCACCAGCTCGTGACCGACCTCGAGACCCTCTCCCTGCGAGCCTTCGAGCAGGCCGAAGGGACCTGATCAGCCCCCTGCTCTGCCGTAGTGGGCCTTACCCACCTGCATGTGCTGAAAGCCCGGCTAGCCGGCGCGCGGAACAGGCACGCGCGGACTTCGTGTTACGAAGTTCAGCCAAGATGTCCCAATGGGCGCTGATCGAGCCGCTCGAACTCGTACTCGTCAGAACGCTGTAACGCGCACGGTCACTTTCAGACAAGCTACCCTCGCATAACATGTTGATTGTCCAATAGTAGTCGTCTCGGTTGTTTGGAAAACCGCCATTTTCGTGAGCGGTGCCTCTACGGTGCGAATTGGATCGAACTCCGTAGCTCAAGGGCTTCACCATTGCAGTGCCCGTCACCGAGCAGAGTCGTCGTCGGCACCTTGACCCCGAAGTGGTCAGAGTACCAGCCGAGGATGGGGTCGTACTCACCGCGGTGCATCGACCAACGCAAACTGCTCGGCAGTGTCATCGTGGCCGACTCGTGGCCATCCCACGTGCCGATGTGCCATCGAAGCCGGGCGATGCCTTCGTCGAGCTCGGCCGACACCGCCGGTCCAAGATGGAACGCCATGCGAACAGCGTGATGGCCGACAGTTTTGATGTGGTCCACAACGTCGATGCGGCGACAGTGACGATCCAGTTGGACGCTGCGGAGATGCCACGCCGGCGGTTCCAGTGTCTGGTAGCCGTCGTGCTCGGCCGCCCAGTGTTGGCTTGCCTGACCTTCGTCGAGCTCCAACGTCACGAAGTTTGTTTCGGCATGCCGGACCCACAGGAACGGACCGCCCGAGAGGGACTGGTCCTGCTCAGCCAGCTCGATGGTGTTGTGTCCCAGCGTCGATCTGAAGTAGCGCCGCCACTCGGGCTCGCCGTGGTAGCAGTAAGTACCCGGATCGGCCAGAATGTCGATCCCTCCGTAGCGAACTTCGATCGAGAGTGCGTCCGCGTGGGCGTGGGCCGCGAGCGAGAGGTAGCCGTGCGGGCCCGCGTCGCAGCGACACCAGAGCTCGGGCTCCTGACCAGGCTGGGTTCGAAGCAGCGTCAAACCGGCATCGGCGAAATGCGAGGGTCGTTGGCGTGCTCTGCCGCGAACAGTGGGAGGACGATCCGTCAACGACCCCAGGAGGGTACTCAGTAGGGTCACTTCGGGCCTAGGCCACCACGGTGCCGACCCGAAGAGGGACGCCCCCACCGCAAGCAGTGACGTCCAGCGGTTGGTATCGGGCGGGTCGACCAGAAGAGCCCTACCATCGTCGCTGTCACCTTGCCGAGGAGCCCGCTGGCTCTCGTCGAGCAGCGCGGCGGAGGCGTCGACCGTCAGGCAGAGGCGCTCCCAGGTGTCAACCGTGAGCGCGTGACCGCTGGCTGAAGCTTCGACTGCGGCCAACATGCCGAGCTCGGCCGTGAATCCTTGGTAGTCGGTGGCCTGCTCGCGGTTCATGCCGCTCGGAAAAGTGTTACGGCGCAGTTCACGTTCCAGAAGGGCGGCCGCGCTGACCCGCCATCGGCCGCTTTGAGCGAACCAGGGAAAGGCACAGCTGCCGATCAGCTGTCCAGCCGCTTCGGTGATGACGTGGTTGTTGGCAGAAGAGCCTCGGCTTTGGAGCGCTGCCAGGTACTTCTGGTGCCAGAAGATCTGATCTATCGCCGCATCGTTGTGCTCGAACAATGCGGGCACGCCCACCCAGCCGTCAAGCAGACGTCGGATCCAGACCCAGCTGATCAGGCGTAAACCAACCTCGATTCCGCTTGTCCAGTTGACACCGTAGAGGAAGGGATTCTCCTGCCACCACGAGTGCAGCTGATTCGCCACAAGCGTGGCGTAAGCCTCGTCGCCGGTCACCAACCAGGCTGCGGCCAAGAGTGTCAAGTGCTGATGCCTGGATAGCTCCCACACTTGCTTGACGTTTCCCGTCTCCGTTTCGGAACGCGTGTTGATCCGAAATGAACGCTTCGCTTGCGGAGCTCTTCGGCCGGTGATCGGGTCGAGGAACCAGTCAGGTGCAGCGAGGTCTGTCCTGTGCACACCTAGGAACTCCCAATGTCCCTCGAGCAGCGGGGCGACGGCTTTGACAAGTCCGTCTTGGACACCTGCCGGGACCGCTGAGCGGGTATCGGGTGGCAAGACGGCGGCGAAGCCGGGACTCCGCGGCGGTCGTGGCCTCCTAGACGCTGTACCGGAGGGGGCTTTGCGGAAGGCCCAGGTCCGCTGCCAGGTTGCGTCGTGAAGTCGCCAAGCCACTTCGCTCAGCGACATTCTCCCTAGTCGCCGTGCGTACCACCGCAGCCGGTCCTGTTTCACAGCGGTTCGGGATGGCCGCTCGCTTGGCTGCTCCCGACGAACAAGGTGGCCCGGGTGGTCGCAGCGAGCGAGGGCAAAGTGATGGGCATGGGGCCGCCCGTGCGCACGGCGTCAATGAAGAGCTCGAGCTGCCGACGCTGACCCTTGTCCACGGCGCCCCAGACCCGGCTGACGCGTCGATGGCGCCCACTCCAGACCTGCGCCCGCCGGAAGTTGTCCAGCCGGGCCGTGCGACCGGCGGCAGAGGTCTCGAACATCTCCTTGTGGTAGCGAGAGTTCCCGTTCGTGTAATAGGCGATCGTCGCGACCGATCCGTCGTCGAAGCGCAGGTTGACCTGCAGGTCATGAGTGTCTTTAGCCCCCAGCGCGTAAACCTCAGAAGGTCGGGCTCCGAGCCACCAGCTCACAGTGTCGATGAAGTGCCCTCCTTCTCCGGCGAAGCGAGAACCCTCGAGCGTCTCGTCGACGTACCAGCTTTGTGCCCCAAGAGTCCCGGCGTTGACCGAGTACCTGGCAACGCTGCCTGCTGTCGAGCTGCCGAACCTAGCTCGCATCTCGACGAGCATCGGCGCGAAGCGCCGGTTGAATCCGACCATGAGACGGTCGTTGCCCGTCGCGGCGACGACGTCCAGTACCCGGCGTAGCTCCTCAGAGGAGAGCGCCAGAGGTTTCTCGACGAATACGGTCTTTCCTGCTTCGAGGGCGCGGCAGGTCAGATCGGCGTGCGAATGGTGGCGGGTCACCACGAACACTGCATCGACCGATTCGTCAGCGAGCACCGCCTCGCTATCGGTGCCGACAGAGACAAACCCGAAGCGGCGCTGCGCGTTCAGTGCGGTCAGGGATCGGCTCGTCGCCACGCGCCGGAGTTCGACGTTGTCCATCCGGGCCAGGATCGGCAAGAGCATGGAGGATGCATAGTTCCCTGCGCCGATGAAGCCAACGCGCACCCGGCCGACCGTTCCTCGACGACTGGCCTCCGGTGGGCGATCTGTGGCGAGACGCGGCTGTGAGATCGACTTCGCCTGGGACGGAAGTTCTTCGGTGCTGGGGTACTCGAAGAGGAAGCCCACCCCGCGCAGAGCACCGGTGCTGAGACGTTCGTAGACGTCAACAGCGTCTTCCAGTGGGAACACATCGGACACGAGCGGCTCAACGTCGAGCGCGCCCCGGGCCACGAGGTCGAGGAAGCAGGCGAGATTTCTCCGCTCCGTCCAGCGGACGTAGCCTGGCGGGTAGTCGATGCCCTCGATCTCGTAGCGCTTGTCGTATCGACCCGGCCCGTACGAACGGGAGAATCGGACGTCCAGTTCCTTGTCGTAATAGGCGTTCCACGGCAGATCGAGGCGGAGCTTGCCGATGTCGACCACTCGGGCGCGGTCGCGGGCGAGGCGTGCCGCGGCCATTACCGGCTCGTTGGACGATCCGCCTGCCACAAGCAGCACGTGGTCGGCGCCCAGACCCGAGCCGATCTCGGCCAGGCAAAGCTCTATTCGGTCCAGCCCCTCAGCTGTCGGAGGAGCGCACGCCAGAGCCCCGGCCTGCTCCGCCAGTGTGCAGCGGTCGGCAACCGGGTCGAGTCCGACAACCAGCACGCCTGAGGCGACCAGCAACTGGACGACGAGCTGGCCGACAAGCCCGAGCCCGATCACGCAGGCAGTGTCGCCCAACTGGGCTTCGCAGCGCCGTACTCCGTGCATGGCGATGGCTCCGACAGTGGCGAACGCCGCCAGCTTCGGGGGCACTCCATCAGGGATCGGGACACAGAGGTTGGTGGGGACCCAGTTGACCTCCGAGTGGAGCGCGAACTCATTGCCGGCGCACGCCACGAGTTGACCGACCTTGAACTCATCAGCGCCGGCACCGATGTCGGTGACGACGCCGCTCAGCGAATAGCCCAGCGGTGTGAAGGAGTCGAGGCGGTTCATCACTTTCTTGTATGTGGCCACCGGGCCCTGCTGGGCCACGGTGTCGATTACCTGTCGAACCTGCTCGGGTCGGGCACGCGCCTTACCTGCCAGCGAGAGCTTGGCCTCCTTCACCTTCATGACCTCGGTCCCTGTCGAGATCAGGGAGTAGACAGATCGGACCAGGACGCCACCAGGCTGGCACGCCGGGGGAGGTACGTCGACCACGCTGAGATCTCCGGAGCGGTAATTCTGCGCTACCTGTTTCATGATGTCCTTTCAGGCGTCGTGCGGTTCGTGTGGCGGGAGGACGAGTACCAGACTTCCCGTGCCTCAATCCGCGACACCCTGTGCGTGTGCATTCCGCAGCCACAGCTCCAAGGTAAGCATCTGCCAGATCTGCTTCGAGCGGTCGTGCCGTCCAGTGCGCTCCTCCTCGACGAGGCGTTCCACCGCTGTCTGTCTGAGAAAGCCTGTCTGGACGAGCTCACCTGACAGAAGGACGTCATCGACGAGGGGGCGAAGCTCGTTGCGGACCCAGGCGCGCAAGGGTGCGCTGAACGAAGCCTTCGGTCGGTAGACGATCTCTTTGGGCAGAGAGTGCAGGGCCGCCTCTTTCAGCACCATCTTTCCCCGTCCGTGCCGTATCTTGGCAGACCCGGGTTGCGAGAAGGCCGCCCGGACCACCTCGGTGTCTACGAAAGGGACCCGCACTTCGGTAGATGCGGCCATGCTGGCACGGTCCGTGTATGTGAGGTTCAGTCCGGGGAGGAAAAGTCGGGCGTCCGCAAGGCACATACGGTTCACATGGTCGGTGAGGGTGGTGTTCTCGTACACGGAGCGATGCTCGTCGACGATTTCCCCCACACAGCCGGCCAGGTCCGGGCTGAGCAGGTCGACGAGTTCTTCGGGGTCGTAAAGGGAATAGCTGCGCCGAAAAGCCTCCTCCTCGGGAAGCTCTGCGAAGGTTAGGAACCGCTTGGCCCAGCGGACGTAGCGCAAGCCCCGGCCGAGCGCTGTCACTGGCAACTTGTCGACCGATCGTCTTGTGACGTTGCGCAGGGCGGCTGGCAACCGCTCATAGTGGGCAGCCATGAGGCAGGCCACGTGCTTGCGGTAGCCCCCGAAGAGCTCGTCGGCCCCCATGCCCGAAAGAAGAACCTTCACTCCTGCTTCCCGGGCCGCCTCGCACATGAGGAGGGTGTTGATGGCGGCCGCGTCGCCGATTGGTTCGTCGAGGACGTCCACCATGCGCGGCAGAAGGTCGGCAATCTGAGGTGCGATCTCGATCTCATGGAGATTGATGCCGAACTGAGACGCCACCTTGCGTGCATAGAGGGCGTCATCAGGCATCGCTTCCAGGCGCTGATCCTGTTCCCGGAAGCGGATGGTGTATGCATCGATGTCGGGATTGGCGCGCTTGGCGAGAACTGTCACAAGACTTGAATCCAGCCCACCGCTTAGAAAGCTCGATACCGGCACGTCAGCGACCAGGTGGGCATCGACCGAGGCCTCGATGACCGCTCCGAGTTCCACCGGGCGGCCAGAAGCCGCTTCCGCGGCGACGCTCTCGAGGCACCAGTACCTCTCCAGTCGGGTCTTGCCGTCAGGAAAGAACTCGATCCAAGAACCAGGCTGGAGCTTCTCCACGCCGTGGATGGAACAGCGCTGATCCGGCACCCAGTAATAGAGCATGGAGGCCACAAGGGTTGCGGGCTCGACTCGCAGCTCTCTACCGACGGCGGAGACCAATGCCTTGAGCTCGGACGCGAACACCACCCCACCGCCGCGGCGGAGATAGTACAGCGGCTTGATTCCCATCTGGTCTCGGACGAGGAACAAATGGCCGCTCGCTTCGTCGAGGAGCGCAAAGGCAAACATCCCCCGGAAGTGAGAGAGTGCCTGTGACCCCCATCGCCGCCATGCTTCGAGCACCACCTCGGTGTCGGAAGACGTCTCAAACTGCACGCCGCAACTGACAAGTTCTGATCTGATCTCCCGATAGTTGTAGAGCTCCCCGTTGTACGAGAGTGTCAGCCCTCCTTTGGAAAAGGGCTGATCTGCAGCGCTGCTGAGATCGATGATCGACAGCCGCCGGTGGGCGAGCTGAACCGTGACGCGGCTGTCAGCAAAGGAGTGGAAACCGTGCGCGTCGGGTCCGCGGTGAGCCATGCGCTCGCTCATCACCGAGGCGAGCGATTCGCCATCCGCCTGCTGATAGCAGCCTGCAATTCCGCACATCGCTCAGTCGCTGCGGGGCGTTGGAGAGCTGTTTATTTCCGGTGTTTGCGGGGTCGCTCCGAGCAGACGCTCGTAGACGGCGAGGTAGCTAGCACGCTGATGTTGCCAGGCCAGCTCGCTCTCGACCCGGGAGCGGGCTACCTTCCCCATTGACTGACGCAGCGGTTCGTCATCAAGCAGTTCCACCAGAACCCGTGCGAAGTCCTCGACCTTGTTCGGCACGGCGTAGAGCGCGGCGTCGCCAGCAGACACTCGCGTCTCCCGCAGGTCGAAGGCGACCGTCGGAAGCCCGAAGGCCATGTACTCCATGGTCTTGTTCATCGTCGAGATGTCATTCAGGGGATTCTTCGGGTCGGGCGAAAGTCCGACGTCAGCAGTGGACAGGACGCGCCTCACAAGGTCGTCCGGCGCCCTACCCGTGAACTCGACGTCGTCTTGCAGCCCTAGCTTGTCGCGTAGCGCGACCAGGTCATCGAAACAGTCCCCCGCGCCGATGAGCGTGAAGCTGATGTCCTTCCGTCCCCAGTCGTGGACGATCGTGGCTGCTGCCCGCACAACAATGTCTACACCATCCTGCGGACCCATGACGCCGAGATAGGCGACGAGGAAGCGCCTTCCCCTGCGCAGTTGCGGTTCTGCGCTCTCGCGCCTCAGCTTGTCGGCGTCGGGTCCCGTCCGGACGACGGTTACCTGGTTGGCTCGCTTCTTGCCTCGCCAGAGGGCGATTTGGCGGTAGGACTCATTGGTGGAGATGACATGGTCGGCAGATCGGAACGTGCACCATTCGAGCACCCGGAGACCCCAGTAAGGCATTCGAGCCCCGCCTGGAAAGCGGGACTCATACAGTTCGGGGCAAAGGTCGTGGTGGTCGAAGACGAAGCGGCTGCCGCCGACTATCCGAAAGAGAATGCCTAGAGGCCAGAAAACATCGGGTGGATTGCACGCTTGCAGCACCCGAAAACGCCTACGTCGCCATACTCTTGTGGCCAACCACGCTGTGGCGGTGAATGAATAGACGTACTCGACCAGGAACCCGATTCCTCCTCCGCCGGGCTGATAGGGACGGTACTTGTAGAGTGCGACACCGTCGACGATCTCGCGGACGGGGTCGCCGGGGGCCTTTGGGCAGATGACGGACACGTCGTAGCCCGCCGATCGAAGCGCCTGGCACTCGAGCCAGACGCGCCGATCGAAAGGGACCGGCAGGTTTTGGACGATGATCAGGACATGGGCGCCAACTGGCTCCTTGCTTGTGGTCACGATCCTGGACCGGCGCCTACCACCCGACGCCCTCGTAGCCCTTGAGCGCTTCGACTTCCGGGCCGAGACGACCGCTCAGGTCCAGGATACGAGATGGCGGGCAGCTCAAGAGAGCGCCGATCACCGCCGCGTCGGACGAAGACACCAGAGCCAGGTCGGCTCCTTCTAGGGCTTCAAGTGCCGTGTCAACCAGGAAACGCTGCAGGTGCGGGAGCCTGGACTCTATGTACTGCTTGTTGGTTCCGATCAGCTGCGACGGCTTGACCACGGGATCGTGGATCCGAAGCTCGTAGCCCTTTCCCACGAGCGTCTCGGCAAGCCTCACGTTGGGACTCTCACGCAAGTCGTCGCTCGACACCTTGAAGCTGAGCCCGAGCAGCGCCACGACCTGCCGGGAGCCGGCGGTGACGCGCTCGACCACGTCGATCATTGTCAGCTCGTTTGACGACAGCGTGCCTGACAGGAGCGGAAGATCCACGCTGTTCATGCGGGCCATGTGCAGCAGCGATCGCAGGTCCTTCGGCAGGCACGGCCCCCCGAAAGCGAAGCCCGGTCTGAGGTAATTCGGAGAGATGTTCAGGCGGCGGTCATCGCAGAACAGCTCCATCACTCGACGCGAGTCGATCCCCTGCAATCGGAACAGACGGGAGAGCTCGTTCGTAAAGGACACCTTCGTGGCGTGGAACGCGTTGCAGGCATACTTCAGTGCCTCGGCCGTCCGGACCTCGACGACCTGTACTGGTTGGTCCAAGAACCCGAGCAGCTCGCTCATCGCCTTCGCCACGCGCTCGTCTGCCGTGCCCACGACCGTGAAGGGTGGCGTGAAGAAGTCGGCGACGCCCGATCCCTCGCGCAAGAACTCCGGGCACATGGCCGTGCCGAAGGCGATTCCATTGTCGCCGAGCCTGGCCTGGAGTACCGGAGTCACCGCGTCGTCCACTGTCCCCGGAGGCACTGTGCTGCGAATCACGACGCTGTGGAAATCGGTATGCGACGGAACGACACTCAGAGCCTGTCCGATGTCGTCGACCGCCCTCAGTACGTAACCCAGATCAGTACCGCCGTTCGGGGCCGACGGGGTGCCGACGCACACAAGCGAGACCTCGGCGCTTTTGAGCGCCTCGTTGACGCCGGTTGAAGTGTGCAAGGTGCCCGCGGCGACCGCTTCGGCGACCAGCGTGTCGAGACCCGGCTCCACGACCGGACTTCGACCTCCCGCAATCATCTCGGTCTTGCTTTGGTCGATGTCGACGCCCCAGACGTCATGACCGCGAGAAGCCAAGCAGGCGGCAGTCACGGTGCCGACGTAGCCTAAGCCGAATACAGCAACCTTCACGATCAGATCTCCTGAGATTCACGAGCCGGGCGATCATCCAGGTGGCTTCTGTCTCCACGAGGGCGACGGAACTGAGATGATACCTGGTGTTCGCCAAGTTGCTTCACCCGGCCGGTCTCTGATTGTTTGACCGCACTGAGGGTCGTCACGTTTGCGGCGGCTGGCCGGTCGGCTAGTAGTCCTGATGTCTCCATGAGGTGGCCGAATTCGACTGTCATCCGGCCTTGACGTCGTACGGCTAGCAGCGACTTGCTGTGTCAAGAGTGCTCATGACGGATCGCAAGTTGTGATGATTCGCATGTCGCGGTGGTCGCGTTGCGTCGACGGCCGCAGCTAGCGCCCACCCCGTCTGACGTTCGTGAGGCTTACGACGAGGCAACGGTGCTACTCGCATCCTGGTCGTAAGTGAACTTCCACCTTGACCAACTCACGACCTTGCTCAGGTCGCGGTACATGAAGCTCCACGGACCGGAGTAGGTGTTGTCGGAGAACTCGTTGTTCTGCTCGGTCGTGATCGCGCTCTCGACCGTGGTGCCCTTGTACGGCGACCATGAAGGTTCGCTCCCGTACTGGCTGAAGATCGCGTTCTGACCGCAGCTGTTCGACGACAGGTTGCAGCCTGGGATGTTGGCCTGGGTGAGGTTGAAGGAGTTGCCGTAGATCGTGACGTTCTGCGTCTTCCACCGGCAGCCGTCGTAGTAGTCGGCCGGTGGCGTGCCGCTGTTCGAGCCGGCCGTTGCCCCGATGAGGTCTACCTGGCCACACCCACCGGGGGCTGTGGCTGAGCTGTTGTCGTAGAAGAGCGTCGGGTCGGTGAGCACGCAATCAGCCGAAGGCTGTGACGGCGATGAGCAGAAACGATCTGCCGACTCCCATAGCACGACGCCAGACCAGTTGTTCGTGAACATGTTGTCCGAAATCGAGAGCGAACCGGACGAGAAGCCAGGGACTCGACTGTCGCCGCCGCTCTCGGAGATGTAAACGGCACCCTCTGGGAAGCCGGGATTGGCTGCTCCGGCACCCCATGCGTTATCCGTGAAGGTGTTGTCGGTGATCTGGGCGTTGTAACTGATCTCATACTGGAGAGCAGGGCCGTAGTTGTTGGCGAAGTAGTTGCCTGAGATGTTGAATCCGGTGTTGTCTGTGTCTACCCACAGGCCCGCGCCACCGAAGTTGTTGTGGACATAGTTCCCGGTGACTGTGGCCTCGTCGGTCATCCAGAACTTGCCACCACCCGAGCATCCACAGGAAATGCCGCCGGGGTGGTCGTAACCCCCTGCGGAGTCGTTGTAGCTGATCTCGTTGTCGGTGAGCGTGACATCCAGCGGACCACCCGTCAAAGTCCAGCAGTCCGCACCACAGATGGTCGAGAATCCGTACTCGCCGTTGTTCGTCAAGCAGTTGTCGGTGGTGAGGCTGTTCGATCCCAGGCCTACGCCAGCACCGCCGAGGTTGTTCTCGATGGTGTTGTACCAACCCCGCCGTTGTGGTTGACGACCATCTGACCTTCAGGGGAGTTGAAGTTCTGTAACTATTCAGGTCTCGTAGCCCCATCCACCCGGCGCGCGGCCGGTGCGCGTATCGTCGGGAATTCCGACCGACGACTCCTCCCCGTTCGATGACCGCCCCTCCTACGAGGAGTTGAGCGAA
>Ga0182030_10012015_pt1 | contig 17412 bp, 14 predicted proteins | sample 812S3MmetaG_FD_121299 | JGI IMG/M metagenome (GOLD analysis project Ga0182030, IMG submission 121299) | Permafrost microbial communities from Stordalen Mire, Sweden - 812S3M metaG (Illumina Assembly) | ecosystem: Environmental > Terrestrial > Soil > Wetlands > Permafrost | place: Sweden...
CGAGAGCACACCAAGCCCAGGAGACCCCACCACGCCACGCAGGATGTCAACGGCTTCTTGGACCTGACCACGAAGCGACGACCCGGCGCCCGACTCAACGTGTGGCATATCCATAAACGGTCGGGCCACCAACCGCGTGGTCAAAAAGAATTCAAGACACCTCGTCGCCGGTCACCATCAAAACCAACCCGAACCACCCGGCCCAACGCAGCCCCTACGTAATCGTCTCGACCTGTGTCCCCTGCACCAATCCGGCGCTAGAAGGCGGCGAGGTAAGCGACACATTGATCGTCGGTGTCCCGACGTTGGTATCGCCGTAGTAGAGGGTCACCGAATTCGCCCCAGCCGCCAATACGACGGAGTTGATCGCCGTGCCGCCCGAGGTGGCCGAAAAGTGGCGACCGCTCGAACTCCCAGCCAAGAAGATCTTGATCGCCGTCGCACTGGTGGTCGGGTTGCCATAGCTATCTTCCAGCGTGATGGTGAAGGAGTTGACCGGCGATGCACCCGTCACTGCAACGAACGGGGCGGAGGAGATCACGAGCTGGCTCCCAGGCCCGGGATTCACCGTGATCGACACCGACCCAGAAGTAGACCCCGAGTAGTCGATGGACGAACTGGTAGTGACCGCCGACAACGTGTTGACACCAACCGGCAGTGTCGAAATGGAGCACCAAGCGACGCCACCAGTCAGCGGCACCGAAGCGCACACCACGGAAGATCCATCGAAGAACGCAACCGTTCCAGGCCCAGTCGATTCAGTAGCCGTCAAGGTCACCGAAGCTCCGTAGGTGGACTGCAGCGCGGACGAACCCAGTGTCGTCGTGGTCGAAGCAGCCCCCACCACCTCAGTCACCGTGTTCGACGAAGAAGCGGCGTCGTGCGCCGTTGCCGGGGTCGCCACTGCCGTGATGGCATAGGTGCCGGCGTCGGGGGTGCCGATCGGGCACTGAGCCGGAACGCCGGGGGAGAAGGTCACCGCGGCGCACCCCTCCACAGGTGAACCGTTCTCAAAGAAGGCCACCGCTCCGGACGGCTGGGCTCCGGTGGCGGCGGTCACCGTGGCCGTCTCTACCGGAGAGCTTGGCCACGTGCTGGCGCCGCCATCGCTCGAACTCAGCACTGTCGTGGTCACGGCAGGCGTCATGGACTGGGTCACAGCCGCACTTGAAGATGACACATAATTCACCGATGAACTGGCGAATGAAGCTGTGAGGAGATTCGAACCCAGCGGCAAACTGTTGAACAAGCACGTGGCCGTCCCTGTCCCCGAGTTCACCGGCACATTGGCACAGATGGGCACCACGCCCAGACTGAAGGTCACCGTGCCAGCCGGTGTCCCGACTGCACTCGATACAGCAGCCGTAAACGTCACACTCGACCCATACGGAGCCGGGCTGAGCGAACTGCTGAGGCTGGTCGCCGTCGAGATCGGATTCACGGTGTACGAGACGGCACTCGACGTGGACCCGGCATCGTCAACCGACGAACTGGAGTAGGTAGCCGTGACCGAGTAGCTACCGGCATCGAGGTTGCTGACCGAACACGAGGCAGAACCGGCCACCAGGACGATGTCGGCACACAACGTCCCCGAAGTGTCGGAACTGAAGGTCACTGTGCCGACGGGGGTGTCGGACGAGTCAGATACCTGAGCGGTGAACACCACCGCCGATCCGTAGGACCCCGTACTGACGGATCCGGACAAGACTGTCGACGTTGTCACCGCAGCAACGGTCAGAGAGAGCGGACTCGACGTGGATCCGGCATAGTCGACCGATGAAGAGGTGAAGACGGCGGTCAGGACAGCGGATCCAGCGTCCAGGCTGCTGATGGTGCAGTGCGCCGTACCCGAGATCAGGGCCACGTCGGCGCACACTGGCGCCGAGCCCAGGTCGAAGGTGACGGTACCGGATGGCGTACCGGCCGTGCTCGATACGGTGCTGGTCAACAACACGACCGATTCGGCCACGGTGGGACCGGTACCCGACGTCAAGGTCGTGGTCGTCGACGCCGCCCCCATCCCGAGGGACAAAGGCGCCGAAGCCGAGTTGGCGTAGCTGGTCGACGAGCTGGAGAACACAGCGGTCAACGAGTTGGTGCCGATGGCCAGCGCACTCGTGACGCATGCAGCCGACCCGGAAGAGAGTGCGACCTTCTTGCACAGGACCGTCGAACCGAGGTCGAACGTGACGGTGCCGGTCGGGGTGCCACCGGGGCCGCTTACCTGGCTGGTCAGCGTGACCGGGGAACCGAAGCTGGCCGGATTGGCCGAGCTGGCCAACGTGGTCGTGGTGGCCGCAGCAGTCACCGTGAGCTTGACCGCCTTCGACGTCGAACCGCCGAAGTTGGCCGAACCGCTGGTGAAGGCGGCGGTCAATGAAGCCTTGCCGACCGGGAGTGTTGCGACGCTACAAGTAGCCACTCCGCCCGACGTCGCCACTGCACTACAGAGCGCGGTAGTGCCATTGGAGAAGGTCACTGAACCGCTGGGCACACCGGCCGCCGACTTGGTGGTCGCGGTCAACGTTTCCAGCGCCCCGAAAGTGTTTGCCGTCGGAGCCGCTGCCAGCACGGTGGTGGTGTTTCCAGCCGTGATCGTTTCGGATTGGGTCGCTTCGGTCAATCCACCATTGGATGGTGGCGAGGTCAGGGACGCCGTGATGGTGGGGGAGCCGGCGTTGGTATCGCCGTAATACACCGTCACCGATTTGGTGGCTGCCGGCAAGGTGGTGAAGTTCTCGGCCGCGCCGCCGGAGGTGGCCGCAAAAATGTGTCCGGTCGAGCTGGAGAACAAGTAGATCTTGAGTGCCGACGTGGTGGTAGTTCCAACGCCAGAGGCCGACTCGAGCTTGATGGTGATGGCGTTCGTCGCCGAAGCATTGGCCGGAGCGCTTATCGGGTTCGACGAGATGACCAACTTGGTGCCGTTGCCGGCAATGCTGCCCGCCGCGGCGGCCGCGCCCGCCGGGAGCGCACACGCCGCCATGATCGGGAGGACGGCCGAGGCAACGATCAGCCTGAGTCTTCCCTTTTCCCGGTGGTCGCGTGGTCGTACGTTCCGTCGGTGGAGGCTCAGGCTGCTCATCTGTGTGTCTTCTCCCGGCAACGCGGAGCGTCACGTGAGCGCATGAACTCCTGCGGGGCTAGTACCCCGTAGTCACAGATTATTGATACGGAGGGAGTGGGTCTATGAGGCAAATGGCCCATTTGCCCGGTCAGGATTTGGGCAAAACGTCCTTCCCGAAGGGAACGAGGCCCTTGGCGGCGGCCAATCCCAGGTGACCTTCGCCATCCGTACCGCCGGACGTCAGGCCCAACAGGTCCTCATAACTGCGTAGCGCCGAGTAGTGGTTATAGGTGCCGGTGCTGTCGACGGTGCCCGGGGCGATGTACTTGGCATCCAACAAGAGGGCCCCGACCTGCCCGCCACCGGGATCGGTGTCGGTGCTCAAGCCGGCGTTGCCTGGTGAATGCGTATTGGGACCGGTGGGCTCGCCACAGCAGGCGGCGGCGTAGGACGGATCGGACGGGTCGACGTCGGCTTCGTCGAAGGTGATGACGACCAAGGTGTTGCCGCTTTTATAGGCGGGGGAGTCGAAAATAAGGGGCATCCAGGTTTGCAAGAACTGATCGGCCCCCGTCAATCCGCCGACGTGGCCTCCTGTGCTGTTGATCCCGGCGCACGTGCCGTCGTGGCCGTCGCTGCACAGGTTGGGCGTGACGAAAGCGAAGCGGGGCGTGGTCTTTTGACTCTTGAGGTCCTTGACCAAGTGGCTGGTGGCGTTGGGTTGACCCAGGGGCACCACGTTGGCGTTGCATTCGGCTGTGTTGTCGATGATCGAGTGGAACCAGACGAAAGGGTTGTGGCGGGTGGTGTACTGATCGTTGGCCGTGGCGATCTCGGCGGTATCGGTGGACCCGATGGCCGGGTGAGCACAATCTGTTCCCCCGGTCGGGTCGACCACGCCGCCGTCGCGCGAGGGGGTGTTGCCCATGTCTTGGTCATAGCCGCGCCAGGCCGCCACGTGCGTCGTCTTATTGGGTGGATATTTGGCGTCGAGCTGATTGGCAATGGTCTCGACTCCCGTGCCATACACGCAGCCTTCTCCCACTACTTGCCCCATCGGCGCCGGTGTCCCCGGCGTGACCGAGGCGTAGGCGAACCCGTTATCGGCGCAGTCGGCTTGGGTGTCTTCGGTCGGCGCCTGCCCAGACACTTGAGCGATGTAATTATCGAGGCTGTCGTGCCCAATGCCGTAGTAGTTCTCCAACAGCTCGCCCTTCTTGCGCAACGTGCCGTTGAGGTACGTAGCCACCGAGCCCGACCCGAAAGTGGCCTGGTACCCCTCGTTTTCGAATTCGATCACGATGATGTGATCGATCTTGCCTGGAGGCAACGCGGCCCGGACGGTCGAAGCTGAAGCCGGGGCGAGTCCAAGGCCCAGGGTGATACCGCCTCCGAGGATGCAACCGAGGACTGAGGCGGCCAACCGCCTACAGCTCACCTCAACCACCGGCCGCACCGGAGGTCGATGCGGGAATGTTGGTGGGCTGAATTGGAGCGATCGGGGCCATGCCATTGAGGAAGGCCTGCACGTCGTTCTTGGGCTTCTTGAGCTTCGAGGTGCAGTTGACCTTGGAGATTGAGTAGCCAGTGAGGCTGGTGGCCAACGGGACGTAGACCGGACCCCGGATGGTGTTGGCGGCGCAGGTCGGCACGTTCAAGTTGCCCTTGAGCACCTTGGCCAAGCCTTTCTTGCCGCTGAGGAGGGCCTTGCGGTGCGCCTGCACCCAGCCCACCAAGAACTTCGATCCTTGGCCGAAGTTGGGATTGAGGTTGTTGTCGATCCCTTGACTGACGGCGAGGGCGGGGATGCCTCGGGCCAGCGCGGTTTCGGCGGCACCGACCGTGCCCGACAGGCTGGCCAGCGGACCGATGTTCTGACCGAAGTTGATGCCGGAGACGACCAGGCTGGGGGTGAACGAGATCCCATGATCATCGATGGCCCAGATGACGGTGTCGGCCGGGTATCCGGCGACAGCCTTGGCCGGATACCCACTGGCCGTCGTCGCGGCCGTCACTGTCAACGTGGTCCCGGTGGTGGTCTTGGCCCCGGTCCCGCTCTCATTCGTCAACGGGGCGACCACGGTCACTTTGGTGTTGGGGAGTGCTTTGAGGGCATTGACGGCGGCGTTGATCCCAGGCGCCCCGACCCCGTCGTCGTTGGTCACCAGGATCTGGAGGACCTTCGATTTGGTGGGGGCACCGGCGCTGGTAGATGGGGCGGCGAGCGCCGTCACGGCGAGTCCGGCCAGAGCGGTCAGGCACGCCGCAGTTCGGATGCGAAGTGGCATTTTCATCCCCCTAACGGACCAGCGTCGTCGATCCTGAGGCCCGGAATGTAGCACCGGGGTGCTCATTGTTCGGCGCGCTTGGCGGTGCGAGTCGTACGATTTGTGTATGACTGACTCTGCTCCGTTGAGTGCGGAAGTGCCCCTCTCGCACCTTGAACCCGAAGAAAAGGCTCGCCGAGCTAGGAGCTTCGGCGGGGCCGCGTCGGCCTACGAGCGCTATCGGCCGGGGCCGCCGCTCGCCGCGGTCGAGTGGATGCTTCCGACCCACGTGGCCCGGGTGGTCGATCTGGGGGCTGGAACGGGAGCGCTGACCCGCTTGCTGCCCGACCGGGCCGATGAAGTGGTGGCGGTTGAACCCGACGATCGTATGCGAGCGGTGCTGGAAGAGGAGGTGCCGACGGCCCGGGCGCTAGCTGGCCGCGGGGAGGCGATCCCGCTGCCCGACGGCAGCGTCAATGCGGTGGTGGCCTCTTCGTCGTGGCATTGGATGGATCCGGTGTTGACCTTTCGTGAGGTGCGCCGGGTGCTCGCGCCGGGCGGCACATTGGCGGCGGTGTGGTCCGGACCCGACCCCGATGGTGCGCTGATGACGCAGGCGAAAGAGATCTTGGCGGCTCGGGGTTCGGGTGGGAGCGGCGGCGACGGCGACGGTGACTTGGCCGGTCTCATTCTGGGCGACGGTTCTCGACCAGTCTCAACCCTTGAAGTCCCCTCCGAGGTCAACTTTGCTCGGCCCGATCAAGAGGTCTTCTCGTGGGACATGGCGTTGAGCGCCGATGAGATTCTCGGCATTCTCAGCACAATGAGCTGGATCATCACCTTGCCCGACGACGCCCGACAGCGGGTGATTGACCAGGCTCGTGAACTCTTGAAGGACGTGCTCGGTATTGAAGGGGAGGTCACCATCGACGTGGGATTCAAGGCGCAAGCGTGGCTGACTAGGCCCAATCCAGGGTGATCCAGCGATCCGGGATGATGTCCTGGCGGTCTTTGAACCACGGACGCGGGGCGATCACGAGGTGATGTTCTGGGTGCACTCTTCGTTCCGCTAGCCATGCCCCCCACCAAGCGAACGACGAGTTGGCGATGACGTTGTGATCGGCCGCGGCGATGATCCCCAAATCATCCACGTCGCTTCGATCCTTGCTCGACCCCACGACCGTCGGGCCGAACTTCGAAAGGCGTTCGGCCATGAGTTCTATGAAGTCAAGGTCATCGCCCACCGTCACTAAGGACATATCGCCCAACCGATCGCGCATGAGCGAAACGGCGTGGTCATAGTACGAAGGCGGCAACATGGCGTCGTAAAGGGCGTAGTCGCCTCGACGAAATGACACCGAGACGATTGGGTGTTCCAATCCGAGGAAGACGTCATCGGCCGCCGCCGTGGGAAGTTGGATGGCCCGGTCGATGTCGTCGGCGACATGGGCAAAGTACCGCTCACTCTGAAAGAAACCCCAGAGCACACAGCGACCTCGATGTTCGAACATTTCAGGTTTGAAGTGTGAGTTGATCGACTCCTGGTCGTACTTGGGCCAGCCCCCGAGCTTGGACAGTTGGCGACCACCTCTCCTTCCGAGCCGATCGAGCTTGACTTTGAGACGCGTGCTGTCGGATCGGTCTCCGAGAAGACGTCCAACGGCGAGCATCTCACCTCGACTGGCTTGGGTATATCCGTTGGGCAGGATCTCATTGAGCCGACAGGATCGCTGGACCCCAACCCAGGCGTACGACACTTTCTGACCGGATCGCCACGCCAGCTCCTGCCCAAAGGCATATTGAAAGATCTGGTTGCCCAGTTGCTGGTTCAACTCAATGATCGGGTGGCCGCGGTCGGGCATCAAAGGCTCATCCTGGGGCTGGATCGTACTTGCGGCCACAGCCCCAATGGTGGTTGGCCCGCACCCTCACATCACTCTCGAGTTCAGGCGAGGCCGTGCGATTCGAGCGCTACACTCTCATCCCCTCCCCGGTTCGGCTGTGTAGGCAGAAGCGGGGATTAGCAGTACGGGGCAGATGCTTGCTTCGGGAAAGTCACGGGCTGTGGCGCAGCTTGGTTAGCGCGCTTGACTGGGGGTCAAGAGGTCCCGGGTTCAAATCCCGGCAGCCCGACTAGCTGCGGTAAACCCCATTGGGTGGAACGCTCTTTTGAGAAAACGGCCCGCGATCGGTTTAAGTGTACGGCTTCGTGTTCGTTCGGGGTGAGGTAGCCGGAAACAGTGGCGATGGTAGAGCGGCACATCTGGTGCGGCTGGATCAAAACGCTCGTACTTGTCGAGCAAGGGGATGGCTCTGTGCGGGTCGACTACTCGAAACAACTCTCCGATCGCCTGACCGCGTCCGCGACACGCTCCCAGAGATTCACAACGGACCTGAAGGCGGCTCGGGCTCGCCGGTCGGATTCCCGTCACCTACACTGTCACAAGGGCGGCGTGAACAACCGAGCAAGATTATCCAACGAAATACAGGTCGGTCCCGAGCGCGCACTCTCCGAATCTTCGTGAAGGACACTCATGGATAAGAACTCGTTCATTGAGAACATTACATCTGCGCAATTGCGTGATGCGTTACATCAAATAGGCATCGCAGACCCTACTGCGGCAGCCCTGGTGCACATACTGGGACCTCGCCGAGCGCTGGAGTGGGCACACACTCTCGGCGTTTGTTCTTACCCTGAACTAGCCGGAACCCAGCCCGAAGTGCCACCAGCAAGTCTCCGCGAAATCACGGCCGCTCCAGTGCCAGAGGCGTTCCTCTGGCGAGGAATAAACGACGCTGCGATGTTTGCCGACATCTACTTGCGGAACGGTCCTACTGGTCTGGAACGCCGTCCGCGGTTTCTCGATTTCGCTTGCGGATGTGGACGCATTGCGCGATATATGCAAGCGTGGGATTGCGATCTCTTTGCCTGTGACATGAATCCGCAACTCGTCGAGTGGTGCCAGTCACACTTGCTGGAAACCTCGACGATCCAAAATCAACGAAATCCGCCCCTTGATTATCCCGACGGGTATTTTGATTTTGTTTACGCCTATTCGGTCTTTACTCACACGAGCGAAGCCGCGACGCGCGAATGGATTCACGAATTGCGCCGCGTCTTGATTCCCGGGTCACTCCTCGCGTTCACCACCAATGGTTCACATTGGATTGATTCTGTGTCCAAGCTCGCTCCGGTACTGAAACGAATGAATCTGTCGGTCGAAGAGCTAGCGGACGCCAAGTCCCGTGTGGAGCAGGGGGAATTCGTCTCACACGTGTACAGCGGCAGCCCAGATGGATACGGATTGGCGCTTACCTCACTCGGGCGAATCGCTGATTCCTGGGTTAGTTCGGAATTCGAACTGGTGGATCAAATCCCTGGGGGCGCCAACCATTCGCAAGATATGAGTGTGTTTCGAGCGAAGTGACCGTGATTTATGGCGATCACGGAACTCAGGGCACTCACCCAGGGCGTCGATGGAGTGGTAGTGCTCACGAGGCGGGAGTTGGGCACGGCAGCAGCCGCCCGTTCACGATGGAGCTGTTCCATTCATTGAGTTCATCGCTCGATTGGCTGCGGAACCCCTGGTAGCCGTGACGCACCGGTTGGGGAGCCCATAACTCTACGGAAGAGGCGTGGGCCGCGATGGCAATGTCGATAGAGGTGCAATCGGCCCCCTGGGTGGGATCGTAAGCCTGGAAAGCGACATGGAGTGCGCTGGGTTGTGCGGCAAACTCTCGGTCAATCGAGGCGAACAGCCAGGTGGACTGCGAGTTGGTGGTCACCCCGGCGCGCAAGTCATGGTTGTCCACCACGCAGGTCGGCCCGAAGGGCGGATGCGAGGCCACACAGAGGTCCACCATGTGCTCCGAGAAGACCTGATCGAAGAGGGGCATGCCATTACTGGTCCCGTCCTGAAGCAAGTTGACGGAGAGGTAGACCGGCGTCAGCTCCCAGGCCGCGAAGTCGGGCAGGGCCTGCAAGAGACAAGCCTTCTGGTCACTTGTCGAGTACCCGACGGCGGCGAGGGCGACCGAGTCACGTGTCGAATTTGGCACGATAAATGGCTCATCGGTTTCGCTGTTGCATGAGGTGTCCTGCACGCCCCGGATGAGAGGATTGCCGTCGTAGCGCCGGGCCATGGCCCGCTGGAAGGTAGCCCAGGCAGCGTTGTACCTCTTGGTCCACCAGCGCCCGAGCGTCCCATTGCGAGCGTGGTTCGGACGATCGGCGATTGTGACCGGCCGGCCGCCGAGCTGCTTGGCCCAGTCGGGCGCGCCATAGCCGCCGAATACCCGAACTTTGACCGCGAGTGGATCATGGCTATGAGCCAAATTGTACTTGCGCACCGACGCCAGCGACCGATCGAAAGGACCCCATGTGTAGTGGCCTGGCGCGGGCTCGAGTTGGGCCCACGTCGCATCGACAGCGATGGCAGTAAACGCTGATCCATCGGGCCCAATGACATCGGGATCGGCCACGGGAAATGGTTGATTGAGATTGTAAGGCTGCTGACTGGGCATCACCACCAGCCCTCGGATGATCGACTTTCCCCCGGTACTCACCGACGCGTCGGCGGCGCCGGTCCGAACCAGCCACCCCACAAAGGCAATCGCCGCCAGGAATGTCAGGATCACGGGTCGAGATATTCCTCCCCGCCGTGCCATAACGAAATGTTGCCATGCCCTACGCTTCGTCGTCCGAGCGCTGGTGTCAGAGGTGGGAAAGGAAGGGATCGTCCACTTAGAATCTGACACCTGTGACTGGACTGGACTCGCAAATATCTTCGACTCGAATCTGGGTGGTCGGTCCCTGGCGGCGCGGGGCGATCGTGCTCTCGGCCTGCATTACGGGTCTCGGCGCTCGCCGACTGACCTGGCCGCCTGCCGCCTGGTTCTGGCACTCGAGGCCTACTTCAACTCCGGCGTAATGGACTTCGATAGCACCCATCCTAATGTGAAATCGGGCCTCGATCAGGCCATCAACGGCTCCCCCCATGAGTCCGATCGCTTCACTTTCCATGACCAATGTGCGCTCAATCTGGTCTTCGTTGGGAAAGTGGCCCGACTCGATTCGACCTACAGAGCGCTGGCTCGATGCATTCGATCACCTTGGCAACGTCTTAAACCGTGGCACGATGGCAGCACTTCTCGTGCAGCCGTTGCGCACTGGATCGTGCCGACCTGAACCCATGATAGGAATCCTCGTTACATCAACCACGATGCCTGAGAGGACGCAAGAGGTTCGAGTATGACCGATGCGAGCGCGCGCCCAGTCGAGGAAGCGAGTCAGTACGAATTCGTGATGGCGCTGGTGGAGCGCCAGATTCGGATCAGGCGAAAGCGGGCACTACTGGGTCTGTTGTGGCCGGCGATCGCACCGTACTTCATGCTGGCGATCTATGTCTATATCTTTCATGCCGTTTTCAAGGTGGGAATTCCCGACTATCCCGTTTATCTGTTCGCCGGGCTCTTGCCATGGACGTTCTTCGTCTCTGCGCTCAATGCGGCTAATACGAGCATTTCTGAACAGACCGAGCTAATCCGTCGGCGCTCGTTCTCGTATCAGTTGTTGCCCATCGCATCGGTAGCATCGGTGGCGGTATTTTTTCTGGCCAACACCTTGATCTTCATGGTCTATCTCACGTACCGAGGGGAGTTGGTCTTCCAGCGACTGCCTTATCTGGTCCTGCCGATGATCACACTGGCCCTCTTCACTGGCAGTCTCGCCCTCGCACTGGCTCTGATGGATGTGTACAACCGAGACATGCGCCAGATTCTCGGCAACTTGCTCACCGTCTGGTTCTTTCTGACGCCGATCGTTTACCGACCCAATATGGCCATTGGTTGGGCCACCGCCTTCAAGTCAATTGACCCCATGCAGGTCATTATCGGGGAATTTCGTGATGTCTTTGTCTACGGGAAAATCTCTTACCCACTCCATTACGTCGAGACGTTGCTTGTCACCCTGATCTTGTTCCTCATTGTGAACCGGATCTTCAAGCGATTGACCCAGAATCTGGCGGCCGATGTCTGAAGCCGAAGCGCCACTGAAAGTCCAGCAACTGTGGCAGGGCTACCGGCTGGCGTCCCAGGGTGGGCATCGCCAAATCGGCTTGTACGGCTGGGCGCTGCGTGACATCTCTTTCGAAGTGAAACGAGGGGAGACCTTAGGTGTGCTCGGACCCAACGGGTCGGGCAAGACGACGCTGCTCCAAGTACTCGGTGGTGTCTTACGACCCACGCAGGGCACGATGACGGCAAACGGTCGGGTGGCCGCGCTGGTTGACCTGTTCGCCGCGTTCAATCGAGAGCTCACCGGTCACGAGAACCTCCGGCTGGCCGGTGTCCTGACCGGGTACAGCAGACGGATGCTGCGCAGTCGATACGACGAGATCGTCGCATTCTCGGGACTCTCCGAGGAGAAACTCAACCAACCGATACGCACCTATTCATCGGGCATGGCCCTCCGCCTCGGGTTTTCGCTCGTCGCTTGTTCAGAGCCGGATATTTTGCTGGTGGACGAGATCCTGTCGGTTGGAGACGTTCACTTCAAAGAAGCCTGCGCGGCTCGATGCCAAGAGCTCGCCAAAGGAGGCACTGCGGTCGTCATGGCATCCCACGACCTCAAGTCGATTTCCCAGATGTGCGACCACGTCATGCTCCTCGATACTGGATCAGTGCAGTACAAAGGCTCAGTGGCTACCGGCATTAGTCGCTACAAGAAGCTGCTCGAGAATCGGGACAACGTGGCCGATCCGGAGATCGGGCGATCGCGTGGTGGCCGGAGGGGCCAAGCGGACCAGGACAATAGCGCCGAAGAAGGGGAGTCTCTCCCGTGAGCGAGGTGGCCGAACACGATGACTGACGTCCACATCACTATGGCTACTGGCCGAACGGTGACTTTCAATCTGCCACCCGCGGGCGACGGACCCCCAACCTTTGCCTTATCGGTGCGGAAATGCGGCAGTTCAATCTTTAACAACATGGCCCAGGCATTGGCCGAGCACAATGGTTACGGCTTTATCGACGTGGGAGGGGCACTGTTCGAGCAAAATGTCCGGGCGCTCGATTGGCAGCAAGATCCAGCCTTGGCCGACCTCATCCGCCCGGGCTACCTTTTCGGGGGATTTCGTGACATGCCGACCGCCTGGTTGAAGGATGAGCGGTTCATGCGTCATCCCAAGATGCTCATGGTGCGTGACCCGAGAGACGCACTCGTCAGTGACTACTTCTCAACGCAGTTTTCCCATCGCATACCAGAGGCGTCCGACGGTTATGACGACATGGTGGTCCTGGCCAGTACGAAGCGCAGTATCGCCTCATCCACCCGGATCGACGACTGGGTATTGCAAGAGGCGGCCGGGTTCAATCAGACAATGATGTCGTACGCACCTTTGATGGATGACCCTCTGACCAAGGTGGTCACCTACGAGGAGTACATCTTCGACAAGGAAGCACTGTTACGGCTCATTGCTGAGCATTTCTCCTGGCGAATCGACGACGGTGTCATCGCCGACATCCTTGGATGGGCCGATGTCCGCCCTGATGCAGAAGATCCGCACAAATTCATCCGCAAAGTGACCCCGGGCGACCACCGCGAGAAGCTGAATCGAATCACTCGTTCCCGCTTGCGGATCCGAGTGGGCCCGTCTATGGAGCTTTACGGATACCGCTGAGGTCATGGAGGGGCGGGGGGTGAAAGAGCGCGGCGAGGCGCACTCGGATCCCTCGGCGAGCTGGGCTTCCACATGGTGGGACAAGGTGAGTGGATGGCGTTTCACCGTGCCCGTGGGGATCGTCCTGGCCACCGCGAGCAACGGGCTCTGGGTCCTCCTGCAGCGGCGTGGCCAGCCCTACGACGCTGACGAGGCCGGCTACCTCAGTATTTCGTTGCGCGACTTCCACGCGATGCAACACGGTGGCCCCACGGCATGGATTCGAGAGATTCTGATGCAGTCGAAACAGGCACCTTTGGCACCCGCTTTGGCATCGGTTGTCCATCTCGTGTCGGGACCCAGCGTCCTCAATGCGTATCTGATCTCGATCTTGGCCTATGGAGTCGTGCTGTGTTTTACCAATGGTGTGACAAGGGGTTGGACCCGGGGGGCTCAATTGCTCACACTCCTCCTTGTGGCATGTGCGCCTGTTCTTTTGTTGTACAGCCGTGGATTCATCTTCGCCACGCTCGCTGCCGCCTGTTTGACGGGCGTCCTCTATTTTCAGCAGCGCAGCCAGGTGTTCACGCGTACGCCTCCAGCAGTGGCGTGGGGGATAGCTCTGGGGCTACTTCCACTGGCCCGGACAATGACGGTCGCGTTTGTCCCTGCCCTCGTTCTCGGCGCGTTGATACCTGTGTTGGTGCATCGACAGAGGGCCAGCCTGTTGCGATTCGCCGTGGGCATATTGATCGCAGTTGGAGTGAGCGCGACCTGGTACACCCGCAACGGGACCTCCGTCTACAGGTACCTCACCAGTAATGGGTACGGCTCCGGCGCGGCACAATTCGGCAACGCACGAAGTCCGCTGTCCCTGAACGATTGGTGGAACTTCCTGCAATCTTTAGTCAACTTCGACCTTTTTGGCGGTCTGGCTGCGCTGATCGTCATCGGGTGGGTCATGGCCCTAGTCGTGGTCACAATGCGCACTTCGCGATGGCGTCGCGATGGCGCTTCCTCTACACGGGTGGTCGCTCGGTGGTGGGAGCTGGTGGGCCATGGCCCGGCAGTGGTGTCGTGCGGCATTGTGAGCGTGGCTGGATTGGTTGCCCTGATGACGAGTCGCAACGAGGGCAGTGGCTTCGTGGCACCATTGATCCCACCCCTTGTCGTGGTCGGCGTATGGGGGATTGTGCGGGCACTCGGCGCCTTGGCCTCGCGGCACGGCCCCATTTTCGGGCGATTGAACGTGCTCACGAGGGGACTGATTACCCTTTTGGTCGCACTTGTAGCCTTTGCCGCGGGGCTGACATTCCTGCCGCAAACTAAATCGGTCAACGCACGGATTTCGTTCACAAGCCGGATCAAGTTCACGATCTGGAATTCGGAAAGTCGCTATGCGTTTGAAGTGGATGCGGGCAAAGTGCCGCCTCGTGTGGAACCGCATCCCCTCTCATCGACCACCGGTCGGGCATGGGTCGCCACCTGGGTTCGTATCGCCGAAGTCATTCAGCGCAAGTCTGAATTTGAACCAAAGGCACCCATAGTCATGTTCGCGTTCAATGACCGTATGGTGACGCCGCCACAGATAGTGGCCCAGCTCCTCCTCCGCGGGCAGCGCGAGATCGAGGTACTGCAGATGCCGCCGCTGCCTCCTTCAACGAAGATTGGGCGGTACCTCGCGCTCGAAAAGAAGTATGACCCCTCGGTGAACTTTATTCTGACGACGACCAGCGGGCCTGACAGTGTGGGCTATCCGCTGCCGGCGCACCTTGGGGCGGTGTATGCCCACGGTCTCCATTTTAAGGTGGTGGCCCGTTTCCCCCTCCCAGACGGACGCATCGTATATCTCTGGGCATCACCCAATATTCTCAAGGCTGAGGCTCACTGACGCCGATCAAGTCACGGACGGAGCGACCAGCCTGGCGAGGGTATCGCTCTCAATCATTGCGGAAAGGACATCGAACTCCTCGAGCCATCGGCGACCGTGACGCCACGGGTAGCGGGTGTCCCATGGTTTGGGTCGCTGGATGTAGTGCAAGACGACGGGAGAGGGTGTGTCCCCTTTTTGGTCGGGACGGAGAAATTGGTTGAACGTCTCGGGTAGCAGCGCCACGTCTCCAGCGAAACCGAGGTTGAGTGCGCATTGGTCGTGAAATGTGAGACGTTCGGGCTCGTGCAGTGCGACGGCAATGGTTCGGTCGAGCCCTGGGATCAAATTGGGGTGCGACCGGTCAAACGCCAAGACGCCGGAGTTGAAGTAGGCGTTCGGATTGAGACCGAGTGAGCGGGCAGCGCGGTCGACACTCGCGAAATCTCGACTGCGCGATCCTCGTTGTTGATGTTCGCTGCGCGCGGCCAGGGGATGGCCGTCCAAATTGACGAAAAACGCACCGCCGAGACCGGGGCCGATACAGGTGTCGGAATCGAGATAGATGATCCGACCATCGTGTGACTCTCCGGCCATGGCGCGGGCGGCGAAAACTCGATAGTAGGCGGCTTCGGAGAGGGTATGACCCGGTGTGAAGAGGCCATACGCGCTTCGCAGTCGGTGGGTATCGGGGAGGAGGTCCTTCGCGTCTATGACGTCGATTGTCACACCGCTGGCTCGTGAAAGCTGACCTAGCGCCTCACGGGCCAATTCGAGCCCCGGTCGGTCGACCACCACGCGGTAGCCGCCACTGGGTCGGAGCTCAGGGTCGTGGCGCAGCAGCGAGGACACTGAGACGCAGGTGCCAAGCAGGTAGGCAAGATCCGAGCACCAAACCACGGTGCCGTTGACCGGCAGGGTGGGGATCTGCACCGATTCGAGTGTCCGGGCGACCTCACCCTGGAGCGCCCTGGTGTACCTGTTGAGTCGTTCAGCAAGGAACGGGTCGGAGACGGGAATTTCGGGGGGATTGGGCCGCAGCCCCACTAGGTTCAACACGGATGCCTCAACATTCAGGGCGTCGCGCGCTTGCGTGATGGTGCGGCTGCTCGGTGCGCGGCTGAGGAGATCAATGACTTCGTCGTGCCGACCGGTGCGGCGGGTCGCTTGGGCCACGGCTTCCAGCAAGAGAGCATCGTCGATGTCCATGTCGCGGTCGAGCCGGTCAGCCAAGAACGCAATCAGGTCGCTCCACCGCTGCCGCGTCGCGAGGAGGCCGGCGGCGGCGGGGGAGGCGTGCTGGGTAAGCGTGGACCACCCTCCCCAACCATCAACGAGAGCTTCGGCTTCGCTGAATTGGCCTCGCTGGCACCGAATCTGGAGCTCTCGCGTCCGCCACGCTGGGTCAGCCCGCCCGCTCCATACAGGGCCTGCTAAGTCAAGCACCCGTTGGGCCTTCTCAAACTGACGGGTAGCGAGAAGTGCCCCGAGCACTGACGTGGCCCACCAACCCATAAGCGGCCGATGGAGCACCTGACGCCGATGACCCTCAGGTGCTCCATGTTCGAGGGCACGCCATATGCCCGTGAAGAGGGGCGTACTGCGGGCAACCATCGGCTGCAACTCCGAACTATTGGTGGCGCGGAAAAAGAGGCGCTTGGCGGCGCCAGTTGCGTGGGCCTGCCATGCCAGCGGACCATGTGGGCGCTGGCTTGGTGAGCGCCTCGACATTAGGGTGCGTACTTCATGGCGACCATGACGGTGAGGCTAACAAGCGGCCGAGAAGTTTCGATGGTGGTCGACGTGGGCAACGACGGACCGTCCTATTTCGTCTTGTCGATGGTGAAGTCCGGCAGCACCATGCTCAATGAGATGGTCACCGCACTCTCGTTGGCCAACGGCCATCATTTCATCGACGTATCCCGTGTCTTCCTCCCGGCCAACGTGTCCGCCCCTACCTACTCGAAGGACCCAGCACTGTCCCAGATGCTCCATCCGGGAAATGTGTACGGCGGCTTTCGCCGCATTCCGCAAGGGCTGACCTTCAGCCCACAATTCATCAATGGCGCCAAGGTCCTCCTCGTGCGCGACCCGCGGGATGTGCTGGTCAGTCTTTATTTCTCCGACGCGTTTTCCCACGAAATTCCAGCACCCGCCGGCACTCACGATGATGTCCACCGCCTGATGACCGCCCGACGTCAGCGAGCTCGTGAGATCGATATTGATACTTTCGTGTTAGAAGAAGCTCGGGGCCTCTTTTTGAGCTATCAGAATTACGTTCCTCTTCTGGGCTTTGAGAGCACCGCCCTGATTCGTTATGAGGACATCATCTTCGACAAGGCATCCCTCATCGATACCGTGGTGCGGCATTTCGGATGGCAATGTGACGATGAACTCTCCCGGGACATTCTCAAGGCTGTTGATGTCCGGCCAGCTGATGAGCAGCCGGAGCGATTTATCCGTCAGGTAAGTCCGGGCGACCACCGGGCCAAACTCCAGTCTTCGACGGTGGACTCATTGAGTCGCTGGTTCTCGCCGATCATGGAGGCG
>Ga0182030_10012016_pt1 | contig 17411 bp, 12 predicted proteins | sample 812S3MmetaG_FD_121299 | JGI IMG/M metagenome (GOLD analysis project Ga0182030, IMG submission 121299) | Permafrost microbial communities from Stordalen Mire, Sweden - 812S3M metaG (Illumina Assembly) | ecosystem: Environmental > Terrestrial > Soil > Wetlands > Permafrost | place: Sweden...
AGGATCTTGCGGCCGAGCGGCGTTTCCACTTCGCGTTGAATCGCGCGCTTGAGCGGCCGCGCGCCGTACGCCGGCTCGTAGCCGACGCGGGCGAGATGCGTCTTCGCTTCGTCACTGATCTCGAGCGTGATGCGGCGATCGGCCAAGCGACCGCGCACGCGATCCAACTGGATCTCAACGATCTGCTTGAGTTCACCCTCGGTGAGCGCGTGGAACACCACGATCTCGTCGATGCGGTTGATGAATTCCGGCCGGAACGAGCTCCGTAACTCATCGAGCACGGTCGCACGCATCACGGCATAGTCGGCACCGCTCCCATCACCGCGATAGTCGAGAATGCGATGGCTGCCGATGTTCGAGGTCATGATCACGACGGCGTTCTTGAAGTCGATCGTACGGCCCTGACCATCGGTCAGGCGTCCATCGTCGAGAATCTGCAAGAACACGTTGAACACATCCGGATGCGCCTTTTCGACTTCGTCGAATAGGATTACCGAGAACGGGCGCCGGCGCACGGCTTCGGTCAACTGACCGCCTTCATCGTAGCCGACGTATCCCGGAGGCGCACCCATCAGACGTGCGACGGTGTGCTTCTCCTGATACTCCGACATGTCGATGCGAATCAGCGCGCGTTCGTCATCGAAGAGCACGACCGCCAGCGCCCGCGCGAGTTCCGTCTTGCCCACGCCCGTCGGACCCAGGAAGAGAAACGAACCGAGTGGCTTGTTCGGATCGCCGAGACCCGAGCGCGCGCGCACGATCGCCTCGGCAACCAGCGTGACGCCTTCGTCTTGACCGATCACGCGCTTGTGCAGTTCTTGGTCGAGGTTGAGCAGCTTCTGCAGTTCGCCTTCGAGCAGCTTCGACACGGGCACGCCGGTCCAACGGCTTACCACATCGGCGATGTCGTGTTCGTCGACTTCTTCTTTGAGCAAACGCGATTCCGACGAACCGAGCGCGCCTTCTTTCGCAGTGAGATCGCGTTCGAGCTCGGCCAGGCGGCCGTACTTGAGTTCCGAGGCCTTGGCATAGTCGGCGCTTTGCGAGGCGCGATCGACATCGAGTTTGGTCGTGTCGATTTGTTCGCGCAGCGAACGCAGCGAATCGACCGCATCTTTTTCTTTTTGCCAGCGCGCACGCAATCCATCGGTTTCCTCGCGCAGTTCCGCGAGTTCTGCGTCGATTTTTTCGAGTCGCTGCTTCGAGGCGTCGTCGCTTTCCTTGCGCAACGCTTCGCGCTCGATCTCCAGCTGCATCATACGGCGCGAGGCTTCGTCAAGTTCGGTCGGCATCGAGTCGATCTCGGTGCGCAGTTTTGCACCGGCTTCATCGACCAGATCGATCGCCTTGTCGGGCAAGAAGCGATCGGTGATGTAGCGGTTCGACAAGACGGCCGCCGCCACGAGCGCGGAGTCTTTGATTCGCACGCCGTGATGCACTTCGTAGCGATCGCGCAGTCCGCGCAGGATCGAGATCGTATCCTCGACCGACGGCTGATCGACCATGACCGGCTGGAAACGGCGCTCGAGTGCGGCGTCTTTCTCGATGTACTTGCGGTACTCGTCGAGCGTGGTCGCTCCGATCATGTGCAGTTCGCCGCGCGCCAGCAGGGGCTTGAGCAAATTGCCGGCGTCCATCGAGCCTTCGGTCTTGCCGGCGCCGACGACGGTGTGCAGTTCGTCGACGAACAGCAGCACGGTGCCGTTGGAACTCTGCACTTCCTTGAGCACGGCCTTGAGGCGTTCTTCGAACTCGCCGCGATATTTTGCGCCGGCGATCAGCGCGCCCATGTCGAGCGAGATGATCTTCTTATCTTTGAGGCCTTCGGGAACGTCGCCGCGCACGATGCGCTGCGCGAGTCCCTCCACGATGGCGGTTTTGCCGACGCCGGGTTCACCAATGAGGACGGGGTTGTTTTTCGTGCGGCGTGACAGCACTTGAACGACGCGACGGATCTCTTCATCGCGACCGATGACCGGATCGAGTTTGCCCGCTTTCGCGGAACGCGTGAGGTCGATACCGTAGCGCTCAAGCGTCTGATACGTGCCTTCGGGGTTCTGCGTCGTCACGCGCTGGTTGCCGCGCACTTCGCGCAACGCCGTGAGCAGCTTCTCGCGGGTCAGGCCCGCGTCGCGGAACAAACGCCCGACGCCGCCCGTGTCTGCGGCCATGGCAAGTAAGAGATGCTCGACCGAGACGAAGTCGTCGTTGAGGGCCTTGGCCTCGCCGTCGGCCGCCGCCAGCAGGCGCGTCAGGGCCGGAGAAACCGTCACTTGCCCCTGGTCGGCGTTGGCGCCGCTATGGCGCGGCAGGGCGGCGATCGCAGCATCGACCTTGTTGCCGATGGTCGTCGGGTCGAGGCCGGCCTTCTGCAGAATCGGCGCGGCGACGCCCTCCGGCTGGTCGAGGATCGCCGCCAAAAGGTGCTCGGGGGTCGTTTGGGTGTTGCGCTCAGTCAGTGCCCTGGTGTAACCGGCGTTAAGGGCTTCCTGTACGCGCTGGGTCATGCGCTCGACGTTCATATTCGCAGTCTACAACCGAGAGTGCTAAGGCCTCGGTTGCACTGAAGTTGTTCCCCGCTTTCGGGACTGCTACCCGAAGTGCCGAACGACCACGCATGACTCCATCCAGCGCGCCGCCGGGGATTGCGAAGGCGTTCTTCCGCGCCTTCTTCGTCTATGACGTTGCGGACACGATCGATCTGCGGTTGTTGCGCACCGTTGGCGGCGAGGGTGTCGCTCGCGCCCCGCTCCAGCTTCGGCCCGAGGCGAGTTCCGAGTTCATTCAATATCCCGTGGTCCCGCTGATCGTCCGCCTGCCGAACCTCACCGATTATGGTGCCTCGATGCGCGCAAAGATCTTCGACTACGGCGTCGTGTCGATCCGCATCAGCGTTCCGTTCGAGGGTCCCTGGGACGACTACGCGGCTCTCGCGCGAAGGTTGCGGCGCGACCCGCGGCTCGAGGCCCGCGCGAGAGCGGCCCTGGAGGACGTTCTCACCGAAATCGCGCCCGCACTGGACGAGCCGCACGATGCGCTCGTCGAGGACTATTTCGTCCTCGAAGTCGACCGCTTTGACGACCCGCTGGAGGCGAGTACGCTCACCACGAGCCTTGCCGCCCCGCTTGCGCAGCTTCTGCTCTTCGAGGATCGGGAGCTCGTGGCCGCCGAGGAAGCCGAAGCGCTCCGCATCGCGTTTTCCTATTACGCCGACGACCTCGCGGTCGTCCAGTGGGACGCCGCGTTTGTTTACGATCGCGCGGAGGGCGCCGAGGCGATCATGGACATTTTAGAGTTTGCGAACTCCCAATTGGTCGAATTCCGCACCTATGATGCCCGGCTCGACGAGGAACTCGATGCGATCTACGCACTCCAGCCCGGCCGCTCCGTGCGGCGTTTCCAGCGCGGACGTGAGGCGGCTGGGCGCGCCGATCGCGTCCGCTACCTGCTCGTTGACATCCTTGAACTGACCGACCGCACGTCCAACGCCCTCAAGATCATCGGCGACGCGTATTACGCGCGGCTCTACCGCGCTGCCTCGAGCCGGCTTGGGCTTGCCGACTGGCAGCGGCAGATCGATACGAAGCTGCGCAGCGTGTCCGAGATCTATCGCGTTTTCCAGGACCAGGCCCAGTACGCGCGCAGCGAGTTTCTCGAATTGATCATCATCGCGTTGATCGCCGTCGAAGCGATCATCGGGATCTTCGCGCTACATCATTAGCGACTGCGACTTTTAGCGTACCTCGTCTGCGACTTTTCACACATGTTCGGCAGGCGTTTGCGCCCTTAACTGCGGAAACGGAAGAAAGATTGCTCAGTCATTGGGCAGCAGCGCCTTCACGCGCGGAGTGACGATGATTCTCAACAATATCGAAGTGATGTTCGGCGGCCAGGCCGGTGACGGTAGCCTCACGACCGGCGACCTCATCGCGGGCGTGTTCAAGCGGATGGGGCTCGAGGTCTACACGTACAAAGACTTCCCCTCACGCATTCGCGGCGGACATACGAACTACGTGATCCGCGCCGGCACGATCGAGAACTACGGGATGGCCGACTTCGTCGACTGCCTCGTCGCATTCGATCTCGAGGCGGTGCAAATCCACATCGACGAGATGCGGCCCGGCGGATTCATCATCTTCGATAATACCGACGAGAAGATTCCGGCCGAACTCCGGCGCGACGACATCAACTGGTATGAGATTCCGATCGGCAAGATCGCGAAGGAAGACCTCGGGCTCGAACTCGTGCGCAACACGATCGCAATCGGCGTGCTGGCCGCGCTGATCGGCATGGATCCGGTCATCGTGCGCCGCGACGTGACCAACGTCTATAAGCGCAAAGGCGAGAAAGTCGTCGACATCAACGTCCGCGCGGTCGAAGCGGGCGAGAAATACATTCACGAACATTACGCCTCGACGCCTTCGGGTTACACCTTGGAGGCCAGTGTCGACGGCGATCGTTTGATCATGATGGGCAACGATGCGATCGCCTACGGCGCGCTCGTCGGCGGTTGCCGCTTCATGGCCGGCTATCCGATCACGCCGGCAACCGACGTGCTGGAATGGATGGCCAAGCATCTGCCGGACTACGGCGGCGTGGCCGTTCAGGCCGAAGACGAACTCGCGGCGATCAACATGATCATCGGTGCGGCCTTCACCGGCGTACGCTCGATGACCGCAACCAGCGGGCCGGGACTCTCGCTGATGACCGAGGGCATCGGTCTTGCAAGTTCGCTCGAAATTCCGATCGTGATCGTCGAGTGCGCGCGCGCCGGACCGTCGACCGGGCTGCCGACCAAAACCGAGCAGAGCAACTTGAACCACATCATCTTCGGCGGGCACGGCGAATTTCCGAAAATCGTGCTCGCTCCCGGAACGGTCGAAGAATCGTTCTACTTGGCGATCGACGCATTCAACCTGGCCGAAAAATATCAGATGCCGGTGTTCATTCTCTCCGAACAAGCACTGTGCCAGAGTAAAGCGACGCTGCCGCATCTCTCCTTCGAGGGCATCGCGGTCGATCGCGGCAAGCTCATCAACGATCCGGTCGTGTTCGGCGAATATCGCCGCTTCGCGTTTACCGACGATCACGTTTCGCCGCGCGTGATTCCGGGAGTCGAGGGCGGGATGCATCTCGCACCGGGTTCCGAGCACAACGACGGCGGCGTGATCACCGAGAATCCGAAGAACCGCAAGCGCATGATGGAAAAGCGCATGGGCAAGATGGTCACCGCCGGCCCCGATCTGCCCAAGGCGAAGCTCTTCCGCACGGAAGGCGCGCGCGTCGGCATCATCGGCTACGGCAGCAACCGCGGTCCGATCGCCGAAGCACAAGACCGTCTGAACAAGATGGGCGAATCGGTGAATTTCCTGCAGCTGAAAACGCTCTGGCCCTTCCCGGACGACGACGTCAAGGCGTTCGTCGAAGAGAACGACCACGTGTTCATCGTCGAGAACAGCTACACGGGCCAACTCGCGCGCTTGATTCGCGTCGTGGTCGGCCCGATCGAGAAACTGCACGACGTACGCAAGTACAACGGCCGGCCGTTCCGTCCGATCGAGATCATCGACGCCGTCCGCATGGGCGCCGCGGTCCAACTGGTAGGAGTATAACCATGGCGTTAGTGATGAGCCCCAAAGACTTCGCGACGGCGACGCCGTCGTGGTGGTGCCCGGGCTGCGGCGACTTCGGCGTCCTCGCCTCGCTCAAATCCGCGTGTGCTGAACTCGCGCTCAATCCGAAAGACGTCGCGTTCATCTCCGGCATCGGATGCTCGGGGAAGATTTCCGGCTACCTGCACTCCTACGCATTCCACGGCGTACACGGCCGGGCGCTGCCCGTCGCCACGGCAGTGAAGCTGGCGAACAATGGACTGACCGTAATCGCCGCCGGCGGCGACGGCGACGGTTTCGCGATCGGCGCAGGCCACTTCTTACACGCCGTGCGGCGCAACGCCAACATCACCTACATCGTGATGGACAACCAAACGTACGGTCTCACCAAAGGACAGTCATCGCCGACGAGCGATCTCGGCTACGTGACCGGAACGAGTCCGGGCGGCAACCCCGACGCGCCGCTCAACGGCATGGCGGTTGCACTCGCGGCCGGCGGAACGTTTATCGCGCGCGGCTTCTCGGCCCAACCAAAAAAATTGATCGAGCTGATTAAAGCCGCGATAGAACATCCCGGCTTCTCGGTGGTCGAAGTGATGTCGCCCTGCGTGACCTACAACAAGCACAACACCTTCGCGTGGTTCAAAGAGAACGTGTTCGACGTAACCCAAATCGAAGGCTACGACAACACGAACAAGCAGCACGCATTCGACGCACTCACGGCCGAGGGTAAGATTCCGCTGGGAATCATCTACCAAACGCAACGCGCGGCGTTCGACGATCTCGTGTTGGGCGACAAGCCGCCGTTGACCACCGCCGACGTGTACGACACGGGCCGCTTCCACGGCATCCAGGACGCGTACCGCTAGGCGCGAACGAAGCGGAGCGCTTCAGGACGACATTAGGAGATCTTTATGTCCGACCCCATCGTTCCGCTTATTACCTCGGATGCATCCGGCCCGCTCGGCATCCTGCACTTGCCTCGCCTCTGGACCAAATTGACGCTGGGAGCGGCCGGACGCCTGTTTCCCGGATACGATCTCTGCGGAGACGGCTTCGATGGGATGACGCTCGGCGCGTTCGGCCTCGATCGCGCGAAGACGATCGCATTCGTGAACGAAAAACATCCGACGTACGCGGAATTCGAAGCGTGGGTGAAGCAGAACGGCAACGTAACGCCCGAGACCGTCAAGAAGCACAACGACGCGATCCGCGGCTACAAACACTCCGACGAACTCGGCGGCAAGATGCGCAACGCCAGCGGTATCGCCGACCACACCGTCGGCGACGCCGTCCGCCTGAACATGGTCGAAGATCTCGACGAACTGCGCAAGCAGCTTTTCGCCTAAACTATCATCTATAATGTCATCCCGAGCTTGTCGAGGGACAGCCACTCAGCGACGACGATTGACGATTGAGGCGGTCCCTCGACAAGCTCGGGATGACAGTTAGGGCGGCGTAGCCCTTAAACCGGCGGCGGCTAAGCGCGGTAATACTTCGGCGCGGAAGTATGGTAGTTCGTTAAGATAGTTGACGAACGAGATCGCAAGCCCGTCGAAGCCGGCGGCGTTCACCTCGGCCAGAACGCCGGCGACGCGATCCGGGTCGCCGATGATCGGGAAGCCGCGCACGTGGTGTTGTTTGCGCGCTTCGAATTCCGGCGAACCATCGTCCTTGACGCCGAAGATTGCGAGCTGGCCTTCGACCGCACCCCAGTCGGCGTTCTCGACGGCGGCGTGACGATAGTAGGCAAACGCCTCTTCTTGCGTCGGGCGGCAGTAGATCTCGGCGCGGCTGAACACGCCGATTTCACGGCCGAGGGCAGCCGCGCGCGAGCGAATGCTTTGCGCGGTTGCGACCGCGCGATCGAGATCGGGAACCATCACGCCGGTGCGCTCGTCGAACTCGGCGGTGCGGATCGAGGTGAAGTTCGCATCGCAGTTGCGGATCGCGAACTCTTGTCCGCGCGGCGACGCGCCGGCGTTCATGATCAGCGGTTCGGTCCCACCCCACGGTTTTGGTTTGCCGCGCACGCGCCGCAGATGGAACGACCTCCCCTCAAAATCGGCGTCCTCGGTATCACTCCAAAGAAGTCGCATCGCGCGTAACCATTCATCGCCGTGCGCATAGCGATCTTCGTGGCCCTTCTGCTCGATGCCGAACATCTCGAATTCATCCTCGTTCCAACCGCAGACGAGGTTGAGTCCGAAGCGGCCTTCGCCGATGTGGTCGGCCGTGACGATTTGCTTCGCTGCTATCACCGGATGGAACAACGGCGCGTGAACGGTACCGAAGACCGTGATGCGCTTGGTCGCACCGAGCAGACCGGCGGCCCACGTCAGCGTCTCGAACGTCGTACCTTCGTAGTCGGTACTTCCGCCGTAGCCTTTCCAGCGTCCGATCGGCAAGAGAAAATCGATCCCCGCATCGTCGGCTTGTTGCGCGAGCGCCAAATTATCGCGCCACGTCGCGGGCCACCGTTCGTCGACCGTCGTCGCGGTGCGGCCCGAAGAACAGTTGGCGGCGAACAGACCGAGTTTGAGGCGGTTGCCGTAGTGCATCCGCGTGCGAGTAGCGCGCGGGTTCGTAGCCGGCATCAGACCTTGACGATCAACTCGGCGCCGGTAACCAAGCGCGGAATGAGATTCGCCTTTGCCGCCATCGCCAGCATCGGATCGAGTTGCGCCGGTGTTAGCGTTTCGGAGAACGTGCAGCGCACCATGCCGCGAACCGTTTCGAGCGGCAGTTTCGAATACTTCGCGAGGATTTGGCCCGACTTCTCATGGTTGGCGCCGATGTTGGCCCAGCGCGCGGTTTGATAGATCACTTGCGCGAACCGATTGGCGACCGGCGCGTTAGCGGCGTACCAGCTCTTGGTCGTAAACCAGCCACTGATCAGGAAGCGCGGTGAGATCGCGTCGAATACCTTGCCGAAAGACCGCGCTTGACCGGCCGCAATCGCCGCGCTTAGCGATGGCTCGGAGATGATTGCCGCGGCGATTGTCCCGCGCTGCAGCGCCGCGCCCATTTCGGAAAACGGCATCTCCGTCATCTGGACTTTGGTAGGATCGGCGCCGCCTTGTGCGAGGAATGCGACCGTCGCGAGATAGGTGAGATCTTTCAGCGTCGGGTTGGCAACCGTTTTGCCTTCGAGATCTTTAGCGACTCGCATCGGCGAATCCTTAGCAACGACGATCACGGTCGCGGGCGCGTTGGTGCTGTACAATCCGCCGCCGGCAAAGTACGCAAATGGGATGTTGCTCGCGACCGCGTGGGCAAGCTGAATGGGATTGGTGACTCCCACGTCGAGCGCGCCCGAGGCGACGCCGGCTGCAACGGCAGCACCGTTGGAGAACGTCTGAATCTGAACGTCGAGCCCGGCCTTGCTGAAAAACCCCATGTCGACCGCGTAATACGCCTCGCCGTAGGTATCGTTGGCGGTGGCTCCAACGCGGACGACCGTCGCTTGCGCGAGCGCCGGCCGACGTAGCGCAAGCGCCGCAAGCGGGAGCGCGGCGAGGAAGGCGGACCGGGATGAACTCAAGCGCATCATCGCGGCACCTTACGTCAACGGCGCGCGTAAGGCCCGCTGGTCGCCGTCGCGGATCGTAACGCCGGTTGCGTCGAAGAACTCCAGCAACGGAACGATATACTTGCGCGATGTTCCGACGACGTCGCGGAAGCGCGCGGCAGTGATGCGCCCTTCGGCTCGCAGCATGCGGACAAGATGCGTGCGGATCTCGCCGAGTTGCTCGCCACGATAGATGTGGTCGCCGACGCGGATCAAGCGACCGCCGGCAATGAGCGTATCGAGCGCGCCCGAGATACCGGGGATGCGCGAGCGCCGAATTTCCGTAACGAGCAGATCGAAGGGTGCGGGGACGAGCGGTTGCGCCGGATCGAGCGGGACGAACTGCTTAAAGAATTCCGCCTGTTCGGCCGTGAGCTGCGGCTCGAAGCCGAGGTTCGCATAGTAGCCGCTGCGAGCCGTTAGCCGTTGCCGTTCCGCGGCGGCGGTGAGGACGCCGACCAGAAGGTGCTCGCCGATGTCGAGTTCGCGGGAGAGCGCGAGCGATGTGGCGCCGAGCATCCACGGTGTCTCAGTCTCGCGGCGCGTCAGCGATGCGAGTATGCGTTCCATCAGCGCTTCGACCGGCGCGGCAGCAATGTAGGCGACGGGACGGGCGAGCGCCCATACGCGGTCATCCGCCGCCTCGTCGGCGAGCAGTTCTTCGGCCCGCTCGAGCGTGATGTTTGCAGCGGCTGCAATTGTTTCGGCGGCCGTCGCCGCAAGGCCGCGTGCCGCTACCGCGTTCCGCACGGCGACCAGATCCGCCGGAACCGAGGGCGCAACATCCGCAGCTACGGGAACGCCGATTGTTCCGCCGCCGAGGACGGTCTTCGGCGACATGCGGCGCACGACGAAGCGTTGCCCGGGAACCGCCGCCGCCGGTTCGCGCAGATGCAACGTCGCGTCGACCAGCTGCGCATCGAGCGGACGTTCGGCGAACACGAGCGTGCCGAACGATTCGCCCGCACCGAGATGCACGCGCACCGGCATGCGGCGGCGCAAGATGCCGGGCGCGTCCGGAAGCGGATGGAAACGTACGGCATAGCTCGTTTGCGCGCGAATCTCCGGCGCAACGAGCGCGCGCCCGCGCTCGATCGCTTGCAACGATATGCCGCCGAGATTCGCCGCGACCCGTGACCCGGCATCGACGCGGAGCCGCCCCTCGCCGAAGACTTCGAGACTACGCACCCGCGCCTCGATGTCGCCCGGCCGTACGACGAGCACGTCATCCACCGCGATCGAACCTTGCATCAGCGTGCCGGTTACGATCGTTCCATGGCCCGTCATCGTGAACGCGCGGTCGACCGGCAGGTAGGCGGGCGCGTGTTCCGCACGCGGCGGCAGTCCGGCGAGCGCCGCGTAAATCTGCGCGCGTAATTCGTCGAGCCCCGCGCCGGTGAGGGCCGATACCGGCACGATCGGCGCAGCCGCTGCAACCGTTCCGGCAAGGGCCCGTTGCACGTCGTCGCGTACCGCGACAAGTTCGTTCGCATCGACGAGATCGGCCTTGGTCAACACGACGATCGTTGCCGGCACGGCGAGCAGCGAGAGGATCGCGAGATGCTCGAACGTTTGCGCGCGTGGTCCTTCGTTGGCCGCGACGACCAATAGCAACACGTCCATGCCGGTCGCGCCGGCGAGCATGTTGTGGACGAAGCGTTCGTGACCGGGCACGTCGACGATCCCGGCTTCGACGCCGTCATCGAAGCGCAACCGCGCAAAACCGAGATCGATCGTCATCCCGCGGCGACGTTCTTCTTCCCATCGGTCGGGCTCGGTACCGGTAAGCGCGCGCACCAGCGCCGACTTTCCGTGATCGACGTGGCCGGCGGTGCCGACGACGCGCATCAGTTCGCGGCGAACAACGCGGCGAGCGCGCCGGCAACGCGCACGTCGTCGGTCGGGTCGATCGTGCGTAGATCGATCACGACGCGCGCATCGTCGATCCGCGCGACGAGCGGCGGCGCGGCAGCGCGCAATCGCGCGAGCGCGGGCGTTGCGCCGCCGGCAGGCAGAAACGCGACCCCGGCCGACGCGATCGGATCGAGCGGCAGCGAGCCGCCGCCGGCAAAAGCCTCGGTATCGACCACGGCCAGGGCTGGAAACTGGCGCTGCAGCGCCCGCGCGCGTTCGCGCAGCGCATCGACCGGAGTCGCCAGCATCCGGTAAAGCGGAATCCGCTCGCGCGTCGCCGGATCGACGTGAAGCCGCAACGTTGCGCCGAGCGCAGCGAGCGTCGCTTTGTCAACGCGGAGCGCGCGCAACAGCGGGTTCGCGCGCAAGCGCGCGATCGCTGAGGCGCCACCAACGATGATTCCCGCCTGCGGGCCGCCGAGCAACTTATCGCCCGAGAACGCTACCAAATCCATCCCGTCGGTAATCGCTTCGCCCGCGGTGCGCTCGTGCGGCAACCCATACGCGCGCAGATCGAACAGCGCGCCGGTACCGAGATCCTCGACGACGGGAACGCCGGCACGACGGCCGAGCGCAACAAGGTCGGCCGGCGTAACGTCGGCGACGAACCCGCTGATGCGATAGTTCGACGGGTGCGCGCGTAAGATAATCCCGGAGTTCGGCGAGAGCGCGCGCGCGAAATCCGCCGCATAGACTTTGTTGGTCGCGCCCACTTCTACCAGCGTCGCGCCGCTGCGCGCGAGAACGTCCGGCAGACGGAAGCCGCCGCCAATTTCGATGAGCGCGTTGCGCGCCACGATCGCCTCACGCCCGCGTGCGAACGTATCGAAGATCAACAGCATCGCGGCCGCGCAGTTGTTTACCACCAGCGACGCCTCGGCACCGGTAGCCACGCGCAGTAAGCCGCCCAGCCGGTCGTAGCGCGAACCGCGTTCGCCGCTCTCCAGATCGAACTCGAGATTCGAATATCCGGCGGCGGCGTCGCGAATCGCGTCGAGCGCCTCGTCCGCAAGCGGGGCACGCCCAAGGTTCGTATGCAACAGCACGCCCGTGCCGTTGAGCACGCCGGTCAAGCTGCGCGCGGCATCGCGCGCCAACCGTTGGGCGGCCGCGGCAATCACCGCTTCCCCGCCGGCGTCGTCGTCGCCGGAAAGAAACGCCGCGCGCTGCTCGTCGAGAACGGCAACGACGTGAGCCTTCACCGCACCCGCGCCGAGAACGGGAACGAACCGCGCGATGCGCGGTTCGTCGAGTATCCGGTGGACGGCCGGGGGCCGGCCGCTTTTAGGCGGTGACGAGATGCTTGGAAATCATCGACGTGATCGCGGACTTCGGAACGAAGCCGACGATGCGGTCGACAACCTCGCCGCCCTTGAACAGGATCAGCGTCGGAATACCCGAGATGCCGTACTGTCCGGCGATGTTGGGGTTCTCATCGGTGTTCAGCTTGACGAACTTCGCCTTGCCGACCAGCGTCCCGGCGACTTCCTCGATCACGGGGGCGAGCATTTTGCACGGCCCGCACCACGGTGCCCAGAAATCGACGAGAACCGGCTGATCGGAAGCCAGGACATCGGCCTGGAACGTGCTCTGGGAAACCTCGGGAATTGCGCTCATAGTAGTGCCTTAGACCCGCCGCCGACGGGGTCGGTTTCGGCCCAGGGGAGCAATCGGCCGCACAGTCTGTTATGACCGCAGGTTAGCGGGTAGGTACGGTAGCAACAGTCCGCCGGAGGTCTGCTCTTTGCGTAGGCTCGTCTCCACGACGGACCGCTGGGCTCCCGTCCTTATCGCAACCGTCTTGTTGGCCGCAACCTGGTTTGCTTGCGCCGCCCAGATTTCGGCATTGAACGAGCGGGCGACGGCGGACGCGGTGTCGCGCGTGAGAGAACTCTCCAGCTCGTACGAGAACGATGCTGCAGCGACCATCGTCCTGGTCGACAACATGCTGCGCTTTATCGCCGCCTACGACGCCGAGAACGGGCCGCAGCGAACCGCGACGCTCATCGTTCGGGAGAAGCTCTATCGCGGCCTTAGCGGCAACGTGGCGGTCGTCGACACGCACGGTCACGGCACAGCCATCGGTGTGCGCGGCCGCGCGCCGATTTCCGTCGGCGACCGGCCTCACGTGCAGGCATCGTTTCATAGCAGCGCCCTCATCATCGGCACACCGCTTATCGGCCGCGTCAACGGGCACTACTCAATTCCGTTCGCGCGCGGCGTACGCCGGCCCGACGGCACCCTCGTCGGTTCGGTAAACGCGGTCGTCGACGTCAACGCGTTCAGATTCGGCTACGACACCAACGATTTCGGGCCGAACGGCGTCGCCGAAATCGTCGGGCGCTACGACCGCATCGTGCGCGCGCGCCTACCCGCCGACGAATTGCAGCTAAATTTGATCGGCCGCAAGCTGACCGGCCACACAAGCTGGAGCCGGCCCAATGCGAAACAGTCTGATGTTTACTGGCTGCATAGTTCGCTCAACAACACGCTGCGTGTTTTTGCCTACCGGCTCGTGCCGGGGTATCCGATCGTCGTTATCGCCGGCTTGGCAAATGACGATATCGTCGCTAAGATCGCCGGCATTGTGCGAGGGACAGTCGCGACTGCGGCCGGAGCCAGCCTGATCATTCTGATCGTCCTCATAGCGTGGCTACAGCAACAGGCGGTACGCAAAGAGTTACACCATCTGCAGATCCTCGAGGCTGCGGCCAAAGAAGAAGCTATGGAGGCAACGGAGGCGGCCCTGCGCGCGACTGCGGCCAAATCCGAGTTTCTCGCCAACATGAGCCACGAAATCCGCACGCCGATGAACGGCGTGATGGGGCTTACACACCTCACGCTGTTGACCGAGCTTACGCCCAAACAACGCGACTATCTCAACAAGATCGACTACTCGGCGAAAGCCTTGCTGAATATCATCAATGATATTCTCGACTTCTCGAAGATCGAAGCCGGCAAGCTCAATTTGGAAGATATCTCGTTCGATCTCGGGTCCGTGCTCGACAATATCCGTAGCGTCGCAGAAATGCGCGCAGGGGAAAAAGGTCTAACGTTTGCGATCCACGTCGCCGCCGGCGTTCCGGCCGAACTCATCGGCGACCCGGTGCGGTACGGACAAATTCTCTTGAATCTCGTCACCAACGCGCTCAAGTTCACCGATAGCGGCGAAGTCATCGTGACCATCGCCGTAGCGCGGGAGAGCGCTCGCGAGATCGAGTTGATCACGACGGTGCGCGACACCGGCATCGGCATGGACGAAGCGGCTCGCGCACGCCTCTTTCAGTCATTCTCGCAAGCCGACTCCTCGATCACGAGGCGCTTCGGCGGCACCGGGCTCGGACTTGCGATCAGCAAGGCACTCGCGGAAAAAATGGGCGGCAGCATCAGCGTCGAGAGCAGCCCCGCCCTCGGCAGCACGTTTACGTTCAACATTATGCTGCGCCGTCCCGATCGCCGCTCGCCGGTTCGCTCATCGCCCGAAGTGGTTGGGCTGCGCGTCATCGTCGTCGATGACGATCCGATCGCGCGCGAATCGCTCTCCGCGGTTCTCGCCGCCTGGAAGATGAACGTCACCACCGCGGCATTGGGAGCCGAGGCTCTCGACGCGATTCACGCGGCGAGTGTTCGCGGCGAACCGATCGAGCTCGCGCTGATGGACTGGAAGATGCCGGGTCAAAACGGGGTCGAGGTTGCCGAAGCCATTCGGACGGCCATGGCCGGCACGAAGCCGCCGATCATCGTGATGGTCAGCGCATTCGGACGCGCCGATGTTTTCGCTTCCGCGAAGCGGGCCGGCATCGAGGGCTTTCTCGTCAAACCCGTCGATCCGTCGGTCTTGCTCGAGACGATTCAATCGCTCTTTTCGACGACGGTCGCAACGCGCGAAAGCCTGCCGGCTACGGCTGTGGCCGATCAGCTCAAAGGCGCAAGGGTGCTGGTCGCCGAGGACAACGACATCAACCGGCAGATCATCGACCATCTGCTGCAGCGCCTCGGCATCACGGTTCAGTTCGCGACCAACGGCCGAGAGGCGATCGATGCCGTGTTCGCGGCGGGCGCGCATTTCGACGCCGTCCTCATGGACGTGCAGATGCCGGTCATGGATGGGCTAGAAGCAACGCGCCTCATTAGAGCGCGCATCGACGCAACGCGGCTACCGATCATTGCCATGACGGCGCATGCCATGGAACAAGAACGGCAGATGTGCCTGGACGCCGGCATGAACGATCACCTCACGAAGCCGGTCGACCCCAAGATCATCGCCCGCACGCTCGGCCAATGGATCACACTCGGGCGATCAGCTCCTTTGCGGTGACGCGGCGCTCGGTGAAATTCACGCGTGCCGACCAATCCAGCGTCGGATCGAGTTGCGCGGCGTCCAGACGTTCGGCGTACACCGAACGTGCCATGTGCGCCACGGTCGCGTCGTCGACCTTGGAATACTTCTGGAGCAGCTCGCCCGATTTCGCGTGATTCACGTTCGCCCACCGCGCCGTCTCGTACATGGCAGCGACGAACTTGCGCGCTGCCGGCCGATTCGCGTCGAGCCACGTGGTCGTCGTAAACCAACCTGCCAGCAAGAACTCGGGCGAGAGCGCGTCGAGCGGTTTAGCGAAAACGTGAACGTCGTTCGCCGCGAAGGTTACGAACGGCTCGACGAGCACGGCACCGGCGACGGTACCGCGCACGACGGCCGGCGCCATCAGCGGGTACTGCATCTCGATGAAGTTGACTTTGCCCGGATCGATTCCGTTCTTCGTGAGATACGCTGCCATCGCAAGATGCGTGCCGTCCTTGAACGCCGAGATCGCGACCGTCTTTCCGACGAAGTCGGCCGGCGTCTTGATGGTCGAGTCTTTTGCAATCGCCAGCACGGCCGATGGCGCCGATGCGACGTACATCGAACCGCCGGCAATATAGACGTACGGAATGCCGTGGATGACGGCGTTCGCGATCGAGTTGACGGTTGAGATGCCGATGTCGATCGCGCCGCCCGCAGCCGCCGTCGTCGTACCCGATCCGTTGTTGAACGTCGTGATCTCGACATTCAGTCCGGCCTTATCGAAAAACCCCATGTCTCGCGCGTAATACGCTTCGGCAAACCCGTCGACCGGCACGGCGCCGACGCGTATCACCGGTGACGTTTGCGCGCTCGCGGTCGCGGTCGCCGCGGCGAGTCCGAGGAGCGGAACGGCACCGAGAAACGCACTGCGGGAAAGATCGGTCGATTGCATTGGGTGCTTCTTTCTAGTAAGCCGGAAAGCCGAAGAGCTCGGCGGGGTTGTCGACAAGCACGCGCTGCCGCGTTTGCTCATCGGGAATCCACGCCGGGAGCAGATCGACCAGATCTGCGTCGTTGGGCATCGGTTCGAAGTAATTCGGATGCGGCCAATCGCTGCCCCACAATAGGCGATCCGGCGCGCGTTTCACCAACGCGTGGATGAACGGTAAGACGTCGGAAAATGGCAGTACCGGCTGCTTGGAAAAACGCGGCGAGAGCTTCACCCAGCAGCGCCCCGTCGCGAGACATTCCAGCACGAAGCGAAACTCCGGACTCTCGACGCCCTTCTCAACCGGCGGATTCCCCATATGTTCGATAACGAACATGTTGGGGAAACCGAGGATTCGATCGCGCCAAGCCGCGATCTGCGCCTCGCCCTCAAACATAAAATGCGCTTGCCAACCGCGTTCGGCAACTCGCCCGAATAATGCAGCATCAATCGTCGGCGAGGCCGGGTAGGCGAACCTCGCTCCAAGTACCCCGGCCCCGGTGAGGATGTCGAGCTCGCCGTCGGTGATGTCGGGTGCCGGCGACGCCACCCCGCGAAAGCGCTCGGGATAGCGCCCGAGCGCATTCAACATGTACTCATAGCTATAGCCATGCTGGAACGACTGCACCAGCAGCGCGCGCGACAAGGCAAGCGCGTTATGCAAGGCAACGAGATCGTCGCAGGTGCAGTCTTCGACGTCGAGCCGCCGGCTAGGAAGCAACGGAAAGCGCGCCTGCGGACCGAAGATGTGGACGTGCGTATCGCACGATCCGGGCGGGAGCGCTAGGCGCGGTGAGCGGAGTTGGCGATCGGGCGGCGGTGAAACGCGGCGTTGGGCTTCGATCAAATTTGCCTCCGGGCAGGTCGAGCCGACTTGCGCGAGCGCCGCACGCATCCTCCTTCGTATTCATCGTGGAGGCCGGCGTCCGAGGGGGGCTTGCACGCTTGCGAGAACGCGCCTTCGTGGAGGCTCTGCAGATTGCGTAGAATCTTCTCGAGCGCCGATTACTGGGGAGCCATCCTCGTCGCCGCAGTTATAAT
>Ga0182030_10012019_pt1 | contig 17406 bp, 14 predicted proteins | sample 812S3MmetaG_FD_121299 | JGI IMG/M metagenome (GOLD analysis project Ga0182030, IMG submission 121299) | Permafrost microbial communities from Stordalen Mire, Sweden - 812S3M metaG (Illumina Assembly) | ecosystem: Environmental > Terrestrial > Soil > Wetlands > Permafrost | place: Sweden...
CCGATTGACGAGGCGAATGTCGAAGTCGTCTGGGATCCGCCCTGGAACCAAGGCATGATGACCGAGGCGGCGAAACTGCAGCTGGGACTGCTTTGAGCCACAGATGGGCACAGTCTGTTGCATTGATTCAGACAAAGGGAAATTAGCAGATTGTTGGTAAAACTAAAGACTATTTGGTTTAACTCGCCAGAATTTTCGGCTGCTGGCGGCTGCTTTCACTGGCACTTTCACTGACAGTGTCAGTGCATATTTTCAAGCGATGGATTCCAAAGGTTGCAACCTTTGGCGCGGGTTTGGGCTGGCGTAAAGCCCAACGCCTGACTGGCGGCGGAACCGTCAGAGGTTCCGCCGCGCGATTTTCAAATTCAATCTTCATCCGGCAAATGAATGGTGATGGCGGGTTGCGGGTCGTCCACGTCGAGCGGGCCGCAAACGGCAATCAGTTTGACCAGACGCGGGGCGCGGTGGTCGTTGCGGACATAGAGCGCAAACGGCAGGCGGGACTGTCCGGGCCGCGCTTTAAGGATGGCAAAGCGCAACATCCAGACGACATCCCAAAGCCGTCCGGCTTCGTCCTGGCCGATGATACCGGGCGGCACGGTCACATAAGCGTCAAACGCGGCGCGGGTGATAAAGACCGGAAAACTGATGCCGGCTTCCTGCGCGGTCTGGATGATTTGAACCTGCCCGCCATCGGCGATGGCTTGGGCGCGGGTGTAGGTGTAAATGACTTCGCCGAAAGGTTTATCTTGGTTGGTGTTCATAGGGTCACGCAAAAAAATAACCGAGAGCGCGAAGGGATGAAAAATTGCCGTGGCCGACGATGACGTGGTCAAGCAATTCAAGTTTCAAAAGCTGGCCGGCGCGAATTAAATCGCGGGTCACTTTGATGTCGGCCTCGCTCGGCGTGCTCTCCCCCGATGGGTGGTTGTGCATGACAATCAGGGCGCTGGCGGCGGTCAAAATCGCCAAGCGGAAAATTTCGCGCGGATGCACTAAAAGAGTGTCCACCGTGCCAATGGAAACAAGATGATGGCCTTTGACACGTTTGCGCGTGTTCAAGATGAGCACGGCCAAACATTCGCAGTCCGGGTTAAAATGCGGATGCGTGGCAAGGTGCATCCGCCAATAATCGGCGGCCTTGTCGGGCGTCTCGCAGTGCTGCAAGTTCTCCGGCGTGGGACATTCGCGCAAGGCGGTCACTTTGTATTCATAGGGGCTGGCGGGAAACTTGAACGGCTTCACCAGTGATTCCAGACCGGGCAAAATGGACGTGGTATTCATGGCAGGATTCAAGCGGGTTGCACGTCGGCGGCGAAATAGCTGCCGTATTTGGTGCGCGGATTGCCGGGATGCGCGGCAAAAGGTGCGCACGCGCCGCAAGGGTGCTGCCAGACGCAGCGACGTTGATTCCAATGGAAGCCCAAACGATAAAGAGTATTGGCGGCGGCGCGCTGGCTGGCCTTGGGAAACTCCAGCCAAATCCATTTGCCAACAATCTCGGCCAATTCATATTGGCGCGGAAGCTGCGCGTTTAACAAAGCCAAAACGGTTTGCGTCGGCAGTTCGCGGTTGTGGTTGTAGGCCATCGGTTTTCCGTTTGGTGATAGCTGGCTGGCGTTTGCTGGAGCCGCTGCTTCAACTGATAATTTGTTTTTCATAAGCTTTTTTTTTGATGATCGCCGTCCGTGTCTCGCCGTATGCCGCTTGCTTCACCTCTGGCGGAGACATTTTTTGAACTGAAGTCGGTTTTTTGCCGGCGTGCATGGGGCATGACAGCGAAAGTATCGGCGTTACCTGATAGCCGTCTCGCTGGCGTGGCCCATGCCCTTCGTCGCCGGGAAAAAAGCGCCCCGTGACAGCGGGAATCAGGAGCTTGAGAAAAATGGTGTAGCAGCAAGCGGCAGGCGGTGAGACCTCGGCGGCGTGCCCCTTAAAAAACCGCGCCATGTTAAAAACCACAAACCAAAATCCTCTGGCCTCGCAGAGTCGCCGACGGCTTCAACCAACCAATCAAGTTCCCGGCTCGCTGGTGAAATTTCCCGGACGTGAGCGCAACGAAGCGATGGGGCCGGTCGCCCGCGCGGGGAGAACGGGGCGCGGATCAGCGGACGGAACCAGGAGCGAAGCGAAGCGGCGGCCGGGAAAATTCAGCCAGGGAGCGTCGTCGGGGGAGCGCGAGTCTGGCGGGATTACAAGGCGTAGTCTTAAAAAGGGGAATTGCAATCCGGCCAGTCTCGCGCGACGGGGAAATATCCAATTCGCAACAACGGTTGCTGTTGGGTTCGTTTGACTTTATAGCACCTGCTTTTGCATCATAAAGCGTGCAACATCAACCGCCCCAAAACCGCCGCCCTGGGTGGGTGATGCTGCCGGTGTTTTTGCTGCTGGCCCTAGCCAGCTTTGCAACTGAAAAAACTGTTGCCGACTTGACCGGCTATGTTGGCCCGCAGAGTTGTCGTGGTTGTCATCCGGTGGAATATCAACGGTGGTCGCAGTCGGCACATGGTCTGGCAGAGCGGCCTTTGCGAACGGCCATTGATCAATCTGTTTTTGTTCCGCCGCGTTCCATCAAGCACGGCGGCGAAACTACCACCGTCGGCACCAACGGTGGTGAATTTCAAATCGTCACCCTCGGCTTGGAAAGCAATCGCCAGCCTTTCCGTGTTGAGCGCGTCATCGGCAATTCGCCGCTGGTGCAATTTCTGACGCCGTTTCCCGGTGGCCGGTATCAGGTGCATGAAGCCTCCTACGATCCCAAATCAAACCAGTGGTTTTACGTCTATGGCGACGATCTTCGCAATCCGGGTGAATATGGACACTGGACTGGCCGGGGCATGAATTGGAATTCCCAATGCGCCGAATGTCACAACACCCGGCTCAAAAAGAATTACGATGCCGCCACAGACAGCTACCACACAACAATGGCGGGAATGGCCGTTGGCTGCGAAGCCTGTCATGGCCCGCTCAAAAAACATCTGGACTGGCAGGGAACACATCCGAAATCCACCGTCCATGACCCAACGGTAGCGCCCTTGTCATCCGCCCGTATCATGGGGCTGTGCGGTTCCTGCCATTCGCGCAACACGGATTTGACGGGTGACTTCGTGCCCGGTGATTCCTTTTACGACCATTACTCGCTCGAAATCCTGGACAATGCCCGGCGCTGGTATCCAGACGGACAGATCAAGGATGAGGATTACGAGTTCGCTTCGTTCCTCGGCAGCAAGATGTATCAGGCCGGTGTGACGTGTCTGGATTGTCATACCCGCGACGTGACCAAGCCGCAGCTCACCGGCAACGCCCTGTGTATGCGCTGCCACACTGGCGGGTATTTCAAAGCTCCGGTGATTGACCCCGCCGGACATGGACATCACCAACTCAATGACAAAGGCAGTGATTGCGTTGGCTGCCACATGCCCATAACGGTGTATATGCAACGGCATCCGCGTCACGATCACGGCTTCACCATTCCTGACCCGCTGCTGACGAAAGAATTGAACATCCCTAATGTCTGCAACCGCTGCCACGCGGACAAATCCACAGATTGGGTGTTGAAATACATGGATGAATGGTATGGCACGAAGATGAACCGGCCCCGCCGGGAACTGGCGCGGTGGATTGCGGCGGCTGAAAATGGGGAAGCCGGCGCAAAAGACAAATTGCTTGGCTTACTGGCCGATACGAATCAAAGTCCGTATTGGCGGGCGGTGGCGGCAACTTTCCTGTCACAATGGGCGACTGAACCGGCAACCGAAACGGCATTGCTGGCACAATTAAAGAATGAGCATCCGCTGGTTCGTGAAAAGGTGGTGCGGTCGCTGGAACCGGCGCTACCGGATACCAATGTCATTGTGGCGTTGAAACCGATGCTGTCTGACCCGCTGCGGAATGTGCGAGTAGCAGCGGCTTGGGTGCTGCGGGCGACTGTGGATATGCAGGGACAAGCCGGACAGGATTTGCAACGGATGTTGGATTTGGAAGCCGACCAGCCGACAGGACAATTTGAAGAAGCCATGCTGTTGTTATCTCGCCAGCAACCGGCGGAAGCACTGGTGCATCTCAAGAAGGCGACGGCTTGGGACAAGCTCTCGCCGCCGTTCCTCTGCACACTGGCACAAGTGCAAGATCAGTTGGGACAGTTGGCGGAAGCGTTAAAGACGCTCGATCAAGCGGAAGCCGCTGTGTCAGATGATCCCCATATTCCGTATGTGCGGGCGGTGATTTTGATGCGCAATGGGCGGAATGGTGAAGCGAAAACTGCCGTGAACCGGGCGTTGAAGTTGCAACCAGATTTTCAACCGGCGCGAGTGTTGCTACAAAAACTGTGAGACTTCATCTAACTAAATCATTATTTGGCTCGTGGTATGCTTCGTGTTTTTTATAAAGTTCCAAACGCTGCTTATCATCAGAACTGGAGCCGTCCAAAGCACTTTCCTGCTTGAGCTTTATAGCATCTTGCTGATACTTAATTGCATTGTCGAAATCACCTGCTTCCGCATATGCTGCTGCAAGTGTGCCGATAAAGTTCCACTTCTTCCAATCCGCCAAAGCGCAGGCGCTATTTGCTAGTTTAACGGCTTCCTTGCCGCTGCGGTTTGTTGAATTTGAACAAGTCGCTAGTAACCAAGCAAGATCGTTATAAGCCTCGGCATATTTTGAGTCAATTTGGATGGTTCTTCTGAAATCGCTTATAGCTTCATTATATCGCTTAAGTTCATAATAGCTTTCTGCACGTCTGTAGAAAGCTGAAGCAAACGTCGGATTTCCTTTCAAAACAAGCGTTTGATCGTTGATTGCATTTGTATAATCTGCTACTGCAAAATAGCTCAATGCACGGTTTTCTAGTGCGGAAAAGTTCTCCGAATCAATTTGGAGTGTTTGTGAAAAATCATTGATGGCTTTCTTGTAATCTCTATTATACAAGAAAATAGTCCCGCGTGTGTCTAATGCCAATGCATCATTGGGCAATAACTGAATAGCTTTATTTAGATCAAGGATTGCATCATCAAGCTTCCGTTTTCTGTAATAAGCATACCCTCGACCACTAAAAGCTAAACCGTCTTGAGAATCAAATTGAATAGCGTGGTTAAAATATTCTATCGCCTTGTCATAATCAGCTTTTCCCACATAGGCATCCCCGCACCATCCATAGGCTTTTACATTATTTGGATCATTTTTAATTGCTTGTAGAAAATCAACAATAGCAGCATCGTAATTTCGTTTTCTGAAATTCGCCATTCCCCGATAACGGTAATTTTCACTCAGCATCGGATCAAGTCTTATCGCCACATTCAAATCATTAATTGCCTTGTCATATTCTCTATTAAAGTAGTAAGCGTATCCACGATCTCCATAGGATATGGGGTCGTTTGGGTTCAACTGAATGGCTTTTGAGTAATCATCTATTGATTTCTGCCATTCGCCTATATTGCTATAGGCAAACCCGCGATAAATATAGGAAATCGCGCTATTGGAATTAAGTCGTATTGATTCGGAATAATCATTTATTGCTTTTCCCCAGTCACCAGTTTTGGCGAACGAATACCCGCGATAATTGTATGCAGCAGGATCATTAGTATCAATACCTATCGACAAAACGTAGTTAGTTTGTGCTTCAATGACAGATACATTTACAACCATACTAAGACTAAAGAAAAGAACTATAATGTTAATTGTTTTCATTTTATGGCATTGAGGCTTCGAAAGCAGCTGCGGCGTCAGCGTTCGGGAAAGGAGCCCAAATATTAAATATCTCGTTAGGAGGTTCAGTGGTCGGCAAAACAATCGGCGCGTTTGCATAGTTATTAATTGGACCGGGAGGAGCTGGAGCTGGCGGTGTATATTGTGGCAAATCAGATTTCGGGCGATTAGTAAACTGGTTAATACTCCAGAGTGCATCTGGTGGTATATGTATTGGGGACACTGACTTGTTTGCTTTATAATTATTAGGACAAGACTTATTTGACGTTTGTGTATCCACATCTACCGGACTTAATCCAAATCTTTCCGAATTGTCTTTTACATCATTGATGAGTTTCGCCTGTCCGGTTAACGCATCTGCAACGCTATTGCCAGATATAGCCTGCCTTTCCAACGGATTTCCCGGTTCGAAGGTTGGATCTACTATTATTGTATTTTTAAGTTGGATGGTATTGGCCGGAATATACTGATCGGCAGGGACAAATTCTGGAAAAAGTATGCTAGGCGTGCTTCTAACAGATGGTTGCAAACCAAGCGGGTCAACGTTGTTAATGGGATTATTGCCGACAAATCCATGTAAGGGCGTGCCACCGCGTTCGCCGATGGGGTCAACGGTAAGGAACTGATGCAAGCCTGACGTATATGGACGACGTGGGAAGTGGTAAATGTCGGGTTCGTCATATAACTCGCTGGAAAACCAATACGAATTTATTCCCGCTTTTGCACCGCTCACAGACAATGTGTTTCCATAAGGCCCATAGAGTTTTCGCCCCACGATGTTTTCTGTGGCATCCATCAGTGCTGTTATATTTCCACGGCCATCGTGATGGTAGAAATAGTTTGCGCCAGTTCCGTCCGTCATCGCCAACAACCCACCGATACCGCCAGCGCCTTGCAATGAGCCAGATAAGTCAAGCCCCCGCGTCAGCGTGAGTGTCGGCACGTTGTTGGAGTCACGATGCTGAATAATGACATTGCCATCGTAAATAAAATGCACCTCATTAGTTTGCAACCATGCGCTATTAGTCCAGCCAAATTCCCGTTTGATCCGCAGCCGATTTAGTCCGTCATAGACAAAATCTTTTTTGAACTTATTGGCAACCGTGACATTGGTAAGCTGGTTCTCGGCGTCGTATCCAAACGCCCGCGTGCCATCGTTCGTCAGGCTGCCGTTGTTGTCGGAATTCAACGTCACGCTCGACGGCAGATTCAGCGAGAGGATGTTTGTTGCCCTCACGCCATAGACATTCTGTGCGATGGTGGAAAAACTATTTTGTCCGTTCGTTAAGGTAAGATTTGTGGTCGCAAACGTGAAATCGCCATAGGTCTGAGCAACCAGTCCGTTTACTGTCACATTGGTTGCCGGGGCGGGAGTAGCGCCGCTCAATGTGAATGTTCCGGTGCGAGAAACGCTGTTCAACTGGTTGGCCGCATCCGTGGTGAACGTCTGCGCCAAGTTGCCATTGTTGCGCGTGTGCAAATTGTGCGCCGCGTCATACCCAAAACCTAGCTGCTCATTCTGCCGCAATACTCCGCCGGCTTCGGTTGCGTTCCATGAAGTTAGTTGCCCGATGTTGTCATAGCCTGCCGTCACGGTGGAAAACGTCAGTCCCAAATTGCGCACGATATTCGTCCGTAAACCGAGCGCGTCATAACTGTTGGTATAACTGTCCAGCGGATGCCCCCAATAATTGTTCAAACTCGTTTGGGTCAATCGCGCCAGCGAGTCGTAAGCGTTGACGATCTTTGCTCCGTTCGGCAGGGCGATTCCAGTCACCAGTGCCGATGCTGGCTGGAAGCCGTAGCTGTAACTGAATGTGCCTGCGGGTGACGTGATGTTTGTCATGCGCCAGCTTGAATCATATCCATAGCTCTGTGACCAATTTGTGCTGGCCTGCAACAAGTTCAAAGCCGTCCGCAAATCCTGCACATAGGTATTGGACACGGTATCGCTCGTCCACGGCCCGTTTTCGCTCGCCAATTGTCCGGCGGGCGTATAGCTGAAAGCGGTCGTGCCAACGGCGTCCACCATGTTGGTCAACCGGTTCAACGCATCGTAGGCAAAGCTGTTGGTTTGCTGCGGATATGCGATGGATTTTAGGTTTCCGACGTTGTCATACGCGTAGGTGGTGTTGCCTTTCTCCGGTGTCCAGCGGCTTGTGAGCCAGCCGTTGACATTGTAGCCATACCGGAAGGCGTTCCGATTCAGCCCGTCCACCTTGTTCGTCAGCCAGCCATATTCGTTGTATTGCCATGTCGTTTGATGTTGCAATCCGTCCGTGAGGGAAGTCACGTTGTTCAACGAATCATAGGTGAACTGTGTTGTTTCCGTGTTGGCGTTCGTCACGGCGATCAACCGTCCCGCCCCGTCCCGTCCGTAGATTGTGGCCTTCTGGTCGCGGTTGGTGTAGGCGATCAAACCGGCGGCACTGTAACCGTAGCCCTCGCTGATGCCATCCGGCCATGTCCGTTTAACCAATTCATTGATGGCGTCGAACTGATTGGTCACACTGATGCCATTGGCATCCGTGACACTGGTTGGACGATTCAAGGCGTCGTAAAAGGTCTGACGAAGCTGCCCATTGGCCACGGTGACTGTGGTAGGCAATCCCTGATTGTTGTAAGCCAATTGCACGTTTCGGCCGGCACCGTCAAAGGCATTGGTCATACGCCCGGCAAGGTCATATTGATAGGTGAGACTGCTGCTGTCGGGAAAATAAACACTGGTCAGGTTGCCCTGATTATCATAATTCAGGGAAGTCGCGTAGTTCAACGCATCAGTGATGGTCGTCAACGAACCGCAGCCGCACCAACTGTAAGTGGTCACGGCATTGTTAGCATTGGTGACGGCGGTAAGATGCTGCAAGCCGTCATAGGCGTAACGCGTCCAGTTGCCAAGCCGGTCTTTGGTGCCAACTAAGTCCAGCCGGTAGTAGGTATTGGAAATGGTCGTGCTATCAGGGAAAGTGGTGCTGGTGAGGCGGTTTAGGCCATCCCAAGTGTTGGCAATCGTCAAGCCACGATCATCGGTAATGTTGCTGGGCAGTCCCGCACTGTAATTATTGTTTGTGAATGATCGCCCCTCGGGTGAAATGCTGACTTGTTTCAACAAGGAACCGGTGCTTGTTGGCGGATTCGCCGAAGCATAATAGCTTAAACTTATGCTCTTACCTCCAGGAAATTGGATGCCAGTCAGATTCCAGGTGTTGCCCTCGTCCCAGCTAAAAGATGTCACTTGATTGAGGGCATTGGTGACATACTTTATTTGGTGGCCGCTGTTGTAGCCATAATTCACATACTGGCCGGCAGAATTGTTGATGCTCACCAAATCAATATTGTTTGTCGCGTAATGAAACCAGTTGGTTAGCACGCCGACACCTCCACCCGGCAGCGAATAGGTTGATTCACTGTCGGATACCAATCCGGCTCCGGCGGGAGGACTTGGGAAGCCCGTCAGGGAATAATAATTGTAGGTGGTGTATTGGCTGGAGCCGTCCGGCAATAACCTGGCAACGCAGCTTGCCTGTGGGTTGCTGCCAAGCAATTCTGCCGACGGCTTGCCTGCGTAGTTATACCAAGTCCGCAATCCCGGATATGCCCCGCCGGAATCTGGTGACGGATCAACCTCACTCGACAAGGCTTCCGTAATTGAAAGGTCGTCACTGCTTGACATCAGCCAGTGACGTATCCGGGCCTTGTTAAAGTCAGCGCCAGTCAAACTGCTTAAGGCTTGTGAAAACCAACTGGAAACTTCGGCGGGATAAACAAAACACTCGTAAAGGTCTGACTGCACCGTTGAGGACAAAGCCGTAAATTGTCTCCGATCCCAATGATAGGTATTGCGGTAACTTAACGCGTAGTGCAATGTCGAACCTGAATTGCCGTCATCAAAGGCTTGGCCAGAGACCGATGGGGCTATATCGGCGGAAGCGACTGTTGAGTTATTGTGAATGTAGCAATACAACTGCTGCGCGCCTGCCGGCTCATTGATGTAAATTGCCCGCTGAACGTAGCAGTTGGGCGCGATGGGTGATGGGTCTGGCACGTCATAATAGCTAAAGCTTGTGTTGCCATAGGGTGTGGTTAAAGCCGAAATGGAGCCGCTGCCCCCCGTCAGATAGGCAAATGAATTAGTCAGTTTGGCGGCATCAACGATGCTGTTCAAATAATTGCTGGTGTAGGTTAGTGAGGTTTTTCTCCCGTAGGGATCATCGATTTCTTTAACTAAGAAACCACTGCCGTTGGCATTATTGGTGCCGTTGTAGAGAAACGAATTTGTGCGACCGTCAGGATCAACCACATAACGCACACGATAAAATGGATTACTAACATTGGTTTTCCACTCATAACCTATAGACATTGCTCGTCCTTGCGAGTCAATCCGCTGGGTGAGGAGAAGTCGCGAAGTTGAGGCAACCCCGCTGCCGCTCGGGGTTGTCGGACTGCCCACACCTACACCCATGGGGTATGCTGACAAGCCAAAAACAGCCTGGCTGCCATCAGGATATACCAGCTTGACGCCGATACCCGGATCGCCCCAATAAATGCCATTAGTGTCATGTTGCGGGATGTTAATTAAGCTCAAGTAACCGACAGGGGTTGCGCCGGTTAAATTGATGGCATTGATATAGCCGCCCATGCCGGCACCGGCCGCCGTTTCCACCACCGGATAGCCATTGGTTGCAACCGCTATTAGCTTAACTTGGCTTTGAGGGTCTGTGGCATAAGAGCTTCCAGAGGCGACCGTGAAATAATTCATGCCGCCTTCTGGACGCCAGACCAAAGCCTGATAACCCTGGCTATAAGGGGCGTAGTGTGGATATTCAGTGTATTGATGGATACCGCTAGCGTAATACCAAATTCCATCCCATGTGGAATCCCATATCTGGATACTCATTGTCCAGTTATTCCCCCATGAAGCATTTGTGCCACAGTTATAGCCGCTGGTTGCTCCTAGATATGAATATTGGTCAAAAAGATTTACCTGGCTTGAATAGGAGACTTCATCACTTCCTGGCAACTGTGTGCGTTGAGCATAATAAAACCGGAAAGCCATTTCCTGGCCGGAAGACGTGGTGTAGCTCAACGGGGCGTCTTCCATATTGAGGCTGATATAGGGTTCGCTTACCCACCAACGCGGCATACCATGTTTTGAAGCTGAACTAGGAGGCGAGCAAAGTCCGGTCGGACAAATCGTGGTTATTGTGGGGCCGCCCGCCCCGGCAAAATTCTGATTGCACCCCATATTGTTCCAGTCATGGAACCGTGCTGATACACAAGCCCCGCTTGCCCCCGCTTCACGCGTCATCATCAATGACACCGCCGCCGCCGCCAGTAAACACCATTTCGTTTTCATTTGATTTTAAGGAATGCTGGATTGCCCGCTCGTGGTCCACACGCCAAAGCCTTCCGAGACCGTTGGCCGGGTGCCGTATCGATATTCTTGGTAGTTCTTCAACCCGTCCAAATCCGGGTCAAGTAAAGCCGACGAAACACTTAATCCATTTTGGATATACCACGCATACGGCACGCCGTAGGCGTCGCTTTGCGCCGGTGCATCAGGATCAATATGCGCGACCAAACGGGAGTAGGCATCGGTGATCCCGTCGCCATTGGAATCCCATGCCGTTCCCAAAATCAAAAAGGCGTTCACGCTGGGAATATTGACGGTGTAGGTGTTGCCGCGAAAGCCCTGCCCCAGCCAGACCCAAATCGAGTTGGTGAGGGGTGTTTGCAGGTATCCGGTCACGAAGGCATCGTAGGCAGAATAATCCAACCCGCCGGCAATCGTGAAGGTCATGCTCGTTACCCCGTTGCTGGGGGTTGTCGCCATGGTGCTGGTAATCCACACGTCGCACGCGTTGGAACCATACGGGACATCAGCGTTGGCAACCCATTGCAAATAGCCCGCCCCGGTGATGGCGGAATACGAGTTCGCGGTGAACGACGGGCTGGAATCGGCCGAAATCATTTTTACCATCGCCGTGTTATACGGATTTATCGTGTAAACGCCGTATTCCTGATTAAAGGTTGATTGAATGGTGCCCGCGTCCATGGGCACGCTGTAAGTGACGACATTGTTGAACAACCCTTGGGCCTGATAAATTCCGTTGCTGTCGCTGCCGATGAAAAATCCGTTGGCGAGAACGTCTTGACCGGGATAGACCGTCAACGGCGGGCCGTTGGTCGCCAAGACGCCATCCAAATACAACGCCGTGTTCGTGGCGCAATATGTCAGGGCCACGAAATGAAAATAATTAGTCGTCCAGGCGATGGGAACGGCAAGATAGGTGGTGACGGTGCCGGACGAATCGTTGGTCTGCGCTGAAAAATAGAGGTTGGCTCCCGCCGGGTCAACGTAGAGGCTCCACCAGCCGAAACTTGAATTTGTAGTGTAGGCACCGGCTTCCAGCAAGCGCCCGTATTCACCCGGCCCGGTGCCGCCCTGGTTGGTGCCGGACCAGCTAGGGGCAAACCAGAACATCACCGAGCCTGCGTCAACAGTCAGGTTCGTCGCTCCGTTGATTTCCCTGACGTTATATTGCAGCCATGTCGGATTGTTGCTGTTCACGACCAGCGATTCCCAGTCGCCGAGGGGTGAATAGGCTAGGTTGGTGAAGGAAACGGGCGCGTAGCCTTTGTTGCTCGTCCAGTTGGTGTTGTTTTGGGAAAAGGCCCACGAATCGAGCGCGATATAGGCCGGGCCGAAATTGGTTCCGCCGGGTCCCGGCCCCATTGAAACCGCGTGGCTCCTTGGCGTCAGGGCAAATAAAAAACCCGCGACGATGAGGGCGCGGGCCAAGACACGGTTAAACGTGTGGGGAAAACTTTTCACTCCTTTTGTAATCTTCATAATTAGCCCGGTTTATTTTGTTTAGCTACGCTTCTCAAAACGAACTGAATCGAGATTAGCGGCTTATGGGAAAAGGTCAAACCATTTTTATAAATTGTGCTCACGTCGGAAACAGTTGACGCCCTGAAAAGTCCTTACTGTGCGGTCATTGATGAAGATCGGACTCAACGTGGTTGGCCGGCAGGTGCGCAAATGGCGCGACCACCGGGGGTGGTCGCAGGAAGCAATGGCGTGCAAGCTGCAATTGCTGGGCTGGTCCATCAGCCGGCATTCGCTCGCCAAGCTGGAACTGGGGCTGCGCCGCGTTGCCGACTGCGAATTGTTTTTTCTGGCAAGGGTGCTGCGCATTGATCTCCGTGATTTGTTTCCCAGAAAAATGCCATTGATCGAAATCGGGCCGGCTTTTCAAAGCGGAAAACGGAACTCCATTTTTCCGACTCGCGGGGAAAAATAGGCGTCACAACCAAAACTTCTTTGGCGGATGATTCTCGAAAATTTCGCCAAAACCTGTCGCCATGCGACAAAATCAAACCGGCGGTGTTGAACCATGGAAAAAATGCGAAAAATTGAATTATCACGAGCGCCCAGCCCGGCTGACGAGCAGACGGTGAAGGAATTTTTTTACGCGATGCCCCTGATCGAGCGTGGCCGGCCGATCTTGGCGGAAATGATCTGGGCAATCTCGGGCCGGTCGGATTCGGCGCGGCCTGAAAAAATCCTGCCCGACTATTGCCACCACATCTTTGACGTTTTCCAGAAAACCTACTTCAAGGGATTTCCGTTGCTGGGTGAAACTGTGCTGGTCACCAATCCAGCAGGGCTGAAAGCGGCCAAGACCATTGAAGCGGCGAAAAAAGTGGTCCGGCTGGACTGGAAGAATTTGGGGAAGTTGTTTGGCATTGGTGCGCGTGGCGTCCGGTTTGTGGAACTGGAATCGGCGGACGATTTGAAAAATGACGGTGGCGCAGTCAAACCCGACAAAACCGAGGAACTGTTCACGTTGATTTTAGGCCGGAAATGGGTGGAAGAGAACCGGGCGATGGTCACCAGTGAGCCCGCAGAAATTATATTTAACCGGATGCTTAATGAATTTCTCGCGCCGAACATAGCGAGCTTTCAGGCCATGCAACCCAGGATAAACGAGGGCGCCTACCAGTGGAGTCCGGCGGCGATGCTGGAGTTCAACGCGGGCTTTACGGAAGGATTGGATTCATTTTTGACGGTGGACGGTCAACTGGCCGGCGAAAGCGCCCGGTCTGGAATTTATGGTTTTCTCCTGCTGGCATGGCCGGAAATCAAGGTCATGCTCGAAGCCAGCCCCAAAAAAACGCTGCGCGATCTGCATGAATGGATGCAGCCCTTCATGCGCGTCGGCCTCACCGCCTACCTTGAAATTGATGCCCTCCGCGACGTGTGCGCGCCGCCGCCCAGCGGCATCGGTTTGAGTCTGCGTCCGTTGAATTCCCGCCCCCGCCGGTCATCTGCCTAGTGGCAGTTTTTTCGACTCGTTAGTTGTTTCCCGTCCGGTCTGTCAGGATGCAGGCGTGATTATTGAAACCAATCGCACCTGGAACCGAACCGGCACCATGCTGGCGTGTCCTGACATCGAAACGGCGCAAGCCGCTGGTGTCAATCCCGCCATCCTGCCCGGGTCTTCTTTCCGTGGGGCGCGTTTTCAAAATCATTTTCCTGACGCGCCTCCGCCGGCATTGGGGAACCAACTTAACCTGGCGGAGAAAAAAAGAAAGGCAGTAAAATGGTAGTTAAACTCGAAGTGTTCAAAACCGTTCACAACACGTGGCCGGCGAAAAAAGACATGCCAGCGGGCGAATCCTACGACCTGTTGTGCATTGACGTGAGCAACCCGCCGGAGCATCGCATGGAGGAGATGCTGTATTATAAAACCAAGCCGGAAGAGCGCGAGGCGTATTACGTCAACGGCACCGGCAAGGTCATCACGGTCGGCGTGGCCAAGATCCGGCACGCGGACAAGGGCGGCAAGGCCACCATTATCGGGAGCATCATCCCGGACGCCGTAAAGAAGTAAGCTTATGGCGAAAAATCCTCGGATAGACAGAGACTGGCGGGAACCGATCCGCAAATCCGAGATCGCCACGGACTTTGGTATTTCACTGGCGCGAGTGCAGTGGGATTTTTTTGCAACTCCGACCTTCGCGGGCAATGTCCCAAAACCTCAAATTGCGTATGGTCTAGCTTGGCGCTGGTTGCAGGAATTGGCCAAAGTCTGTGGTGTGCCCTATAAACGTCTTCTCATAGCACTGCGAGGTGAAGAAGGCGAAATCAATGGGCGTTTCCACTTCCACTGTCTGGTGGGGGGAACTGCTGCTCGCAACTATCACACGCTGCAACACCAGGCTGAATGGCTGTGGAAGATCCAGACCGGTGGGGCGCGCGTAGATGTTCGACAATACGACCGCGCACTGGCTGGCGCGGCCTACGTCTGCAAATGCCTGGGGGCAAATGCGTATGAGCTGAACAAATACAGCTTTGCGAACACGGTGACGCTGTCTTCGTCGGTTATTCGCCTGATAGCGGGTATCGACGAGAGTGGAGACAGACGCTGCGGCCGGGACACATGAAAAAACGGGCTGGTGCTGAAAGCGACGCGGGTTTAACCAGGTTGGTTCCCGTTGCGAGTAGGCTTTACGATGAGACAGCCTCGGCAATTGCGGGCATGGTCACGCGGTTCCGGCCTAAGAGGACTCGACCCTTGAGAAGGGTGTAAAGCGGCCCACGGTGGAACAAAAGACGCGGTGGCTGACAATCCGCCAACGGTTTGCCGATCAAACGCCAAAGCTACTGTGGCGCGTGTCAAATGTAATGGATTCCTTGGTCGGGGGCCGGTGGCGGGGGAGCGGGCGCGGAGCGCCCGCCCCCCGCTGCCGGACTCCGGCTAAGGCTCCTTGTAGAACTCTATTGCCTAAATTGGACGGCCATGCTGGCGGCTGAACCGCCGGCTGATTGAATGAATATGCGTGACGATCAACACAAATTCTTGATGCTGCTGGGCCAGTTGCCGGCCCGCCTGACGGCGGAGCAGGCGGCGTGGGTGTTGAATTGCCAACCGCATGACATCCCGGCGCTGATCGCCGCCCGGCTCATCAAGCCGCTGGGCAATCCGCCGGCCAACGGCAGCAAGTATTTCGCCACGGCGGATGTATTGGAATCCGTGAAAGACCGCAACTGGCTGCAACGGATGTCGGCGACCATTTACCAACACTGGCACAAGAAAAACACGCGCGGCAAAGCACCTGCCGGTGCGGCCACCATCCCACCATTGACCTTGCCGGCGGACGGAAAGGTGCGCGCCAGCGAACCGGCCAGCGCGAGCGGATAACCGGATTCCAAAGGGCATCGCTCTTTGGTGCCCGTCCGGCATGAGGACTAAAGACAGGGTGCGGAGTCGAGAGGTCGCAGACCTTTCGCGCACGGGGCTTGGGGACGGCGCAAGTCCCCAAAAATAAACAGCGGTTGAGTCGGCAGAGACTCAACCGCCGAATTTTTTCAGGCCATCACCAGCGGCGGCGCGGTGCGCTGCGCGTAATCCTCAATCGTCGGCGCGACGATGACCGCCTTCTTGGCGTAGGCGCGATGAATCGCCCGGCTGTTGTGCCCCAGTGCCGCCTGCGCAAACCGTTCCGGCATCCCCACCATTTTGGCGCGTTCCGCCCAGCCGTAGCGATAACCATGCAGCGTCAAGCCCGTCAGGCCGACACCGTGACAACGCCGGCGAAAATGGGTGCCGCGCGCACTTTGCAACCATTGGGACAACTTGGGAAACAGCGGGCCGGTCGTCGGCAACTGGTGTAAAACCCGCTCCAAGGCCATGCTGATGGTGAATTGCGCCAGCGAACCGGTCTTCTGCCGGAAATATGAAATTGTCCGGCTCTGCCAGTCAATATCCTCGGCTTTGAAGTTCGCCGCGTCGCTCTGCGCCGCGCCGGTTTCCCATAGCGTTTCCAGATACAGTTTCCACTCGGCGTTGCGCTCGCGGGCAAGGATGGTTTCGTGTTCCTCGCGCGTGATGCCGCGCCGGTCTTTGGGTTCGTATTTGGGCCAGAGATACGGCGCGACGATGGGCAGGGCAATCCAGCCCAGATGCAGGGCGAAATTATGCAGCCGCTTCAAAAACTCATTGATGGCAACTTTGTTCTGTTTGAACACCGCGAAGAAATCATCGGCGGTGGTTTCCAGCAATTTCTTGTGCCGCACTCCGTCAAAGGCTGGCGACTTGAACACGCTGGCGTAGCGTTCGCGGCTGCTGTCCTTGCCGCGCGTTTGCATCTGGTCCATGACGGTTTGCCAGGTGCGTGCCACGAACGCGGGATCGCTGGCCGTCAGGTAGGCGCGGGCCAGATGCAGGTTCAAGACCGGCTGGCGCTGCGCCTCGTTGCGGGCGTTAAGCAGGCTGCGCGCCTCGGTTTCATCCTTGGTGCGCAAGCTGGTTTGCTTGCCAGTGGTGCTGTCTTGGCTGTAATATACGGCACCGCGTCGGAACAATGTGTATTTTGTTTTCATGGGCATGGGTCTGAATCATGCACCAGAACCGTCGCGACACGTTAAGGTGTAGTGGGCGAGTTTCAGCGGAGTTCTGCCGAATTGTGGCGAATTGTGATTTCATTCGCCGCGTTGCTGGCAGTTCCACTGACAGTGGCCGTCCATCGCCTCAAGAAACCCTTTATTTATGCGGGCTTTGACAACTTGAACACAGATGGACACAGATGAAACACAGATAAAATCTGGATTTTAAAAACTGTGGCCGGCGTTTTGCTATTTGTGTTTCATCTGTGCCCATCTGTGGCTAACTAAATTATTCCATGAATAACACC
>Ga0182030_10012020_pt1 | contig 17406 bp, 14 predicted proteins | sample 812S3MmetaG_FD_121299 | JGI IMG/M metagenome (GOLD analysis project Ga0182030, IMG submission 121299) | Permafrost microbial communities from Stordalen Mire, Sweden - 812S3M metaG (Illumina Assembly) | ecosystem: Environmental > Terrestrial > Soil > Wetlands > Permafrost | place: Sweden...
CCCTCCCGGCCAGCCAGGCATGAGTTCCAACCCCGCCACCCCTGCCCCCTCAACCTTCGTCAACCCGCGCGCCAAGTACAATTTCCAAGGCCGCACCTGTTCCATCACCGGCGTGGGCTCCTATGTCCCCGCCCGCATCCTCACCAATGCGGAGTTGGAGCAAATGGTCAGCACGTCGGACGAGTGGATCACCAGCCGCACCGGCATCAAGGAACGCCGCATCGCCGCCGCGGATGAGTTCACCTCTGACCTCGCCGCCCACGCCGCCCGCCGCGCGATGGCAAGCGCCGGGGTGACCGCGGACCAGATCGACCTTATCATCGTCGCGACCATCACGCCGGACATGCCGTTCCCTTCCACGGCCTGCCTCGTCCAGCAGAAAATCGGCGCGCGCCGCGCCGCCGGCTTTGATCTCGAGGCCGCCTGCGCGGGGTTCATCTATGCGCTCGAGGTCGGGCAGCAGTTCATCATGTCCCGCACCTACGACACGGTGCTCATCATCGGCGCGGAGAAACTCTCCTCCATTGTGGACTGGCAGGATCGCAACACCTGCGTGCTCTTCGGCGACGGCGCGGGAGCCGCCATCCTGCAAAACCGCCCTGATTCCCACGGACTGCTGACCGCCGTCATGGGGGCGGACGGTTCCAAGGCCGACCTTCTCTTCATGGCCGGCGGTGGCAGCCGCTGCCCCGCCACCGTGGACTCCGTCACCGCCCGGCGGCACTACCTCAAAATGGAGGGCAAGGAGACCTTCAAGAACGCCGTCCACGCCATGCAGACCGCCGCCCAGGAGGCTATGGCCCGCTGCGAGATCGACATCTCCCGCATCAAGTGCATCATCCCGCACCAGGCGAACCGCCGCATCATTGACGCGGTGGGCGACCGCATCGGCGCGAAGGAGGAGCAGCTCTTCATCAATCTCCACCGTTACGGCAACACCTCCGCGGCCTCGGTCGCCATCGCCCTCGACGAAGCCGTCCAGCAGGGCCGCATCGAGAAGGGCGACCTGCTCCTGCTGATGGTGTTCGGCGCCGGCTTGACCTGGGGTGCGGCCGTGATCGAGTGGTGATCTGGCCGCGAACCCGGCATCGAACCGCCTGACCGGCCCATCCATCGCCGTGGTGGGGCGGTTCGCACCCCGGCGAGCCATCCCAGGCTGGGGTGCCGACGCGCTGCCAGCCCCCATGAAGCCTCCCGAACGGAGGCTCATGGAGGGTTGATTCCGGGTGGGCTGGCTGGTAGCCTCGGACACACACCGGATGAAAACCCTTGGTTTCGCCGATCTCAAACGCCTCCCCTTGGTGGCGTTTTACGAGGACGCATTCCAGAAGGCGACCGGGGTCCCGCTCAAGGTGGTCCCGCCGGGGGAGGTCACGAGGCGGATCGAGTTCGGCACCCCGGAGAACCCCGCCTGTGCCTTGTTCAACGGCACTCCGGAGGGATGCTCCGCCTGCCTCGAAACCCAGCGCCGCCTGCTCCGCGGGGCGGTGAAATCCACGGGGGCCTCGCAAACCTCGTGTTTCGCCGGCCTCACCGACGTGGCTGTCCCGGTGCAAGGCCCGGGCGGCCCGCTGGCAGTGATCCTAAGCGGGCAGTTCTTCCGCCGACAGCCGACCGAGCGCGACTTCACCATGGTCATGCAGATGATCCGCCGGCACGAAGGCCCGGAGTGGGAACGCGAGCTGCGGCAGGCCTATTTCGCGACCGCGGTGATCACCGCGGATCGGTTCGAGGCGGTGCTCCACCTGCTCGAGGTTTTTGCCCGGTATCTGGCGGAACACGGCTCGCGCCAGGCGATGGCCTGCGCAGACCATGAACCCGAACCGGTGACGAACGCCAAGCTCTTCGTCCAAGCCCACGCGGAAGATCCCATTACCCTCGATCAGGTGGTTGGTCATGTCCACGTCAGCCGGTTCTATTTCTGCAAGCTCTTCAAGAAAGCCACCGGCATGACGCTCACGGAATACGTGGCCCGCGTGCGGGTGGAGAAGGCCAAGACTCTACTCGGCAACCCCTCGATGCGGATTTCCGAAATCGTGTTCGCGGCCGGCTTTGGTTCCATCCCACAGTTCAACACAGTCTTCAAGCAGCAGGTCGGCATGGCCCCCAGCGAGTTTCGGGCGAGCCTCAAGACCGGCCAGTCCGCGGATAACGCCGACGCCGGTTCCCCCATCCCCGCAGTCTAGCCCCATCGCCGCCGTCGGTGGCGGTCCGCCCCCCAGCCCCCCCCCGGAAGGCGGAAGGCGCGGATCACCAACCATCCATCAGCAATTGGCAACCGGCCAGTGGCGGCGACCTCGTGCACCGGATAAAACCAGAGCATGCACGAATTCATTGTCGGCCAGGCATGCGGCAGAGCCACCGGACCGGCCGGTGATCTCGCCTCCGGGACCTGGACCCCCGGCCAGCCGCCAGTGCCAACCGAAATCCTCAATCATCGTATGACCCCAAATAGTGGATGGAAACTCCCGTTCCAAGCGGGTCTGGGCATCCTGGCCGCGGCGGCTCTCGCCTGCTCGACCTCCAGCAGCCCGGCCGGCGGGGCGGAAAAACCGGCGGAGACCAACAGCGCTCCCCAGGCCGCGGTCGCCCCCAAGGAAGGCCCGGCACCGGCGGCCAAGCCAGCGCCCGCGAAAAAGGAAACCGCCAAGGCCCCCGCCAAGATCAAGAAACTGACCGGAGCCGACCTCTACTCGATCCACTGCAACCGGTGCCACCCCGAGCGGTACCCCACGGAGTTCACCGCCAGCCAATGGAAGACCATCGGCACTCACATGCGCGTTCGCGCGAACATCCCCGCCGCCCAAGCGCGGGAAATTATCAAATACCTCCAGGAAGACAGCGGCAACTGACCCCTCCCCCCCGATTACCATGAGTATCCTCCCAAAACAGCTCCCGTGGGTCACCGCCGTCTGCGCCGCCGGGGTCGCCTTCCCCGCTGCGGCCCAGGTGAGCGAAGCCGAGTTCAGAGCCCTCAGAGACTTGGTGACGCAGCAGGGACAGCGCATCGAGCAACTGGAACAGGGGCATCAAAAGGACCTCCAAGTCCATCACCAGGACCAGGAGCAGATCCAGAACTTTCAGAAACAGCTCATCGAGGTCCAGACGGTAACCACCAACACCGCCCGGAAGGTCGAGACTGCCCAGGTCCAGCCCGCCAACCCGGTCCCCTCCGGCCCGGCCGCCTCCCACAATTTCGCGATGGTCGGCGACGCGGAAATCCAGTTCGGCAAAGTGGACGGTTCGCACGGGGCATTCGGGCTGGCGGATTTCGCCCCCATCTTCCTTTTCCGCGCCGGCAACGATGTGCTCTTCGAGACCGGTTTCGACTTCATGCTGCAGAACAACGCCCCCGGAGGGTCGGGTTCCTCGTCGGTGTTTGACGTGAGCTTCGCGCAGTTGGATTACCTGATCAACGATTACGCCACCTTCGTCGGCGGGTACATGCTCCTCCCCGTGGGCACCTACACAGAGCGCAGCGCGGGCTGGCTGAACAAAATCCCCGATGATCCGATGCCCCGTGCGCTCCTCCCCAGCAGCGGGGCGGGCGTGCAACTCCGCGGCGCGGTGCCGGTTGGCGCCACCGGCTCCTCCCTCACCTATGCGGGCTTCGTCGCCAACGGGCCGGGCTCGGCCGACGGCACCTCGACCGCCGCCGCCCTGGATGTCACCGGCAACGTCGGCTACGACTCGGCCGGCAACCGCAACAACCTGCACGCGACCCCCTCGGGCGGCGGCAGGATCGGCTGGTTCATGCCCTTCAAACCCCACTATGACGTGGAACTGGGCGTGTCCGCCATGGGCGGGCCCTGGGACAACGCCGGCAGCCATACCTGGACCGGGGTGGTGATCGATACCTCCGTGCACGTAAGCCCCTTCTTCGAGGTGAAGGGCGAGTACATCAACTCGTGGTATGGGAGCAGCGACCTGGGCGAGGTGCATCCCAGTGGCTGGTGGACCCAGGCCGCCTACAAACTCGCGGGCCTGGATCTGGAACTCCCCTACATCAACAACCTCGAACTGGTGTCCCGCTACGACACGCTGCGTGACGGCATGGGAGGAAAGGCGGACCGCACCACACTCGGCTACGTTTATTACTTCACCAGCACCCTGCTCTTTGAGGGCGACTACGAGTGGGTGCACGGCGCCCATGACCAGTTCGTGCTGCAAATGTCCTACGGTTTCTAACCCTCCCCCCAAACACAACATGATCACATCCAGAACAATACTCGCCCTCTGCGGCGCTTTGACGCTGGCCGGCGCCGTCTCCATCGCGCGCGGAGACGACCAGCTCGACCCCGAAACCAAAGCCCGCGTCGAACGGTTTGAGAAAGGGCCGGCGACCGTGGACGTCTCCAAGTACCCGGACGGCATCAAGGAGAACTACGAGGTCTTCAGCCAGAAGTGCTCGCAATGCCACAAGCTGAGCCGCCCGATCAACTCCGATTACGCCCTGCCCGAGGAATGGTCCCGCTACATCAAGCGCATGATGCACAAGCCGGGCTCCGGCATCAGCAACGGGGAAGGGAAGAAGATCTACGACTTCCTGGCTTACGACGCCAGTGTCCGCAAAAAGGCGATGGTGGACGAAAAGCTGGCGAAAGCCACCGCCGCGGAAAAAGCGGACGCCGAGGCCAAAATCAAGGAGTTGCACACCAAATACGACAAGTAACCCTCCGCAACCTCCCCACAGCGATGGCCGCCTCCTATCCCGTCGAGATTCCCGACGTCGCCTACTTCACCCGGCAAGTCCTCTGTCGCGAGGCTTGCCCGGTGAAAACCGACTCGGGGGCCTATGTCCAGGCCATCGCCCAAGGTCGTTACGAGGACGCTTACATCATCGCCCGGAGGCCCAACCCGTTCGCCTCGATCTGCGGACGGGTCTGCGCCGCCCCCTGCGAAACCAAGTGCCGCCGCGGGGCCTTGGACGCGGCGGTTTCCATCCGGGCGCTCAAGCGGTTCGTTTGCGAGCGGTTCGGCGTCGAATCAACCGACTTCGATCTGAACCGTGTCTTTCCCGGCCTGCGCGATCCCGCCCGCGAGCGGGCGGGCGAAGGCCGGAAGGTGGCGATCATCGGCGCGGGACCCGCGGGCCTCTCCTGCGCCCATGAACTCGCCCTCATGGGGTTCAGCCCCACCGTGTTTGAGGCGCAGGAGATCGCCGGGGGCATGCTGACACTCGGCGTGCCCGAGTACCGGCTGCCGCGGGACATCATCCGCGCCGAAATCGCGGCCATCGAATCACTCGGCGTGGAGATCCGCCTTAAATCGCGACTGGGACGCGATTTCTCCCTCGCCGAGCTGGGTGCCCGGGGTTACGAGGCGGTATTCCTGGGCATCGGCGCGCACAAGAGCCGGGAGTTGGCGATTGAGGGGGTGGGATTGGATGGCGTCCTCCGCGCCATTGAGTTCCTCCTCAACGTCAACCTCGGCTTCCGCGCCAATCTGGGCCGCAAGGTGGTTGTCATTGGCGGCGGCAACGTCGCCTTTGACGTCGCCCGCTCGGTCGTGCGGCAGGCGGACCGCTTTGCGGCCATGAGCGAGGCGGAGCTCCGCACGGCTTTGCACCAGGCGGCCTCGACCCTCGAGGAACTGACCAACCGGGACGCCGAGCCTCCGGACGAAGTCCGGCTCGCGCTCGACGTGGCCCGCGAAGCCATCCGCAAGGGTGTGCCTCAGGTGCACATGTACTGCCTCGAAAGCCTCGATGAGATCCCCGCCGCGCGGGAGGAAATCGAGGACGCGGAACGCGAGGGAATCCACCTGCACACCCGCTGGGGTCCGAAGCGCGTCATTGGCCAGGACGGCAAGGTGACCGCCATGGAACTGATCAAGTGCGGCCGCGTGCTGGATGAAAACCGGCGGTTCAACCCCCAGTTCATCGAGGGGAGCGAGGAGCAGATCGAGTGCGACACCGTGGTGCTGGCCATCGGCCAGTCGGCCGATCTCGCGTGGATCCGCCCCGAGGACAATCTGAAGCTGACCCCGCGAGGGGCGCTGCAAACCGACCCAAAGACACTGGCGACCTCGCGGCCTGATGTGTTCGCCGGCGGGGACGTGGCGTTCGGCCCGCGGATCATCATCACGGCGGTGGCCGAGGGCAAACGAGCCGCGGCATCGATCTCGCGATACCTCACCGGCCGCGAGCCGGCGTCGCGGGGTCACGTCCGGGCCACCATCTTCGACCGCCGGTGGTACTCGATGAAGCGGGATTACGAGAAACTGGACCGGCGGCCGCCCCCGACCCTGCCCATGAACCGCCGGATCGGGATCGCCGAGGTGGAGTTGGGCTATGGCGAGCAGGAGGCGCGCCGCCAGGGGGACCGCTGCCTGAGCTGCCACGTGGGGCCGGTCTTCAACGGCGATGAATGCGTCCTGTGCGGCGGCTGCGCCGATGTCTGCCCCGAGTTCTGTCTCCGGCTGGTGGACACCGCACGCCTTCGCGGGGATCAGAACCTTCAGACCGCCTTCGTCGCCCGCTATGGCCGCGCCCCTGGGGCGGGCGAGCATGGCGCGATTCTAAAGGACGAGACCCGGTGCATCCGCTGCGGGCTCTGCGCCGTACGCTGCCCCACCAAGGCGATCACCATGGAGCGGGTTGAATGGATCCCCGATTGATGGGTTTTATGAATAGTCCCACACCCCAAACCGAGTCCGACTACAGTCGGCGCGGATTCGTCCAGCTCGCCTTCGGCTGGGCCGCCGGAGCCTTCGCCCTCGCCGCCTCCGCGGCGGGCGCCCTGCGTTTCCTCGTGCCCAACGTGCTGTATGAGCCCAGCCTCCAGTTCAAGGCGGGCCGGCCGGACGACTACGCGGACGGCTCGGTCACCTTCCTGGAGGAGGAGCGGGTGTTCTTAATCCGCAAGGGCAACACCTACCGCTGCCTCTCGGCCACCTGCACCCACCTGGGTTGCACCGTTGACCGGGCGGAAAAGGGCTACCACTGCCCCTGCCACGGCAGCGTCTTCGACGAGCAGGGCATGGTCAGGGGCGGGCCCGCCCCGCGTCCTCTCGCCTGGTTCCTCGTCACGCTCAGCAAGGACAACCGGTTGCTGGTGGACAAAGCCCAGACCGTAACCCCGGACAAACCCCTCGTCACGTGAACCTCCCCTCACCCCTGGAGCTTTGGCGGCGCTTTCAACGCTCCGCCGTCGGCCGCTCGGTCTTCCGTGTCGGCCTGCCGCAGAGCAGCTTGGAACGGGCCCAGGCGATGGTGTCCAGCTTCGTGCTGCACATCCAGCCGGCCAAGACCCACCGCCACTCCCTCAAGCCCGGCTACAGCCTCGGCCTTGGCTTGATCTCCCTCTACCTGTTCTTCCTGCTCTTCGCGACCGGACTGCTGCTGATGTTCTATTACGTCCCCAGCACCGAACGGGCCTACGATTCGATGAAGGATCTCCAGTTCGTCGTCTCCGCCGGACTGCTGATCCGCAACATGCACCGGTGGGCCGCCCATTTAATGGTGCTCTTCGTCATGCTCCACCTCTGCCGGGTCTTCTACACCGGCTCCTACAAAAGCCCCCGGGAGTTCAACTGGGTCATCGGCGTCTGCCTCTTTCTCCTCACCCTCGGACTCAGCTTCACCGGCTACCTGTTGCCCTGGGACCAGCTTGCGTTCTGGGCCATCACCGTGGGGACCAACATCGCCGCCTATGCGCCGGTGATCGGGCCGAAGATGAAATACGTGATGCTCGGCGGCAACGCCGTCGGCCAGGAGGCCTTGGTCCGGTTCTACGCCCTCCATGTCATCGTCCTGCCCGCCATCGCGGCTTTCCTCATCAGCCTCCACCTCTGGCGCGTGCGCAAGGATGGCGGCCTGTCCCGGCCCGCGGAACTGGATGAGCCGGTCACGCAGGTCGAGGCACCCCGCCTGCCAACCGCAAAGACCTACGGTCTCATGGAACTCGCGCGCGGCACCACCCCACAGGTCGGCGCCGATCCGGACGAGTTCGTCCTCTCCTGGCCGCACCTCATCTTCCGCGAGCTGCTGCTCTTCCTGCTCGTGGTGGTGGTGCTCCTGTTTCTGGCGATCTTCTGGAACGCGCCCCTGGAGGAGATGGCCAACGCCATCCACCCACCCAATCCCGCCAAGGCGCCCTGGTACTTCCTCGGCCTCCAGGAATTGGTAAGCTACTCGGCCCTCTGGGGCGGGGTCATCGTCCCGGGCCTCCTCGTCGGAGTGCTGGTGCTGCTCCCCTACTTGGACGGCAAACCCCGGGGCGTCGGCAAGTGGTTCGCCCATGAGCGGATCGTGGCCAATTCCGTGTTCACCGTCTGCCTCATCACCGCGATCATCCTGACCATCATCGGTACCTGGTTCCGCGGACCGAACTGGGCCTGGCAGCAGCCTTGGAAACCGGTCGCCGCCCACACTGAAGCCCACTGACGTCATGCGCACCGAGCCATCGCTCCGCAAGTTCTACGGCTGGTTCACCGTCCTCGGGCTCCTCATCGGCAGCCTGGTCGTTCTGGGCTACTACAAGGACGAGTTCCGGGAATGGAAGATTTACCAGCGCCGCTACTTCCAGGAGGAGGCACGCCGCGCCAACACGCCGCAGCAGCACCAGAACGCCCAGAACCTCGAACTGGCGATCCGCCAAATCCAAGTCCCCGACCTGAACCGGGTCGACCGCTGCACGACTTGTCATCTGGCGGTGGATGACCCCAGCTACGGTGGCTATCCCCAACCGCTCGCCTACCACCCCCTCCACGAGCAGCATCCCTCCGAGAAATTCGGCTGCACCATCTGCCACCGCGGCCAAGGCCGCGCCACCACCTCCGCCGAGGCCCACGGCGCGATCGAGCATTGGGACGAGCCGATGCTCCCCCTGGCCTTTATCCAGGCCTCGTGCGGAAAATGCCATCAAGCCGCCGACAACCCCGCCGCACCCGAGCTCGCCCGCGGCCAGCAAGTGTTCGACGAGAGCGGCTGCCGCGGCTGTCACAAACTGGACGGCACCGGTGGCATCCTCGGCCCGGAGTTGGACCGGGTCGGGGCACGCCGCTCGCCCGAGTGGCTCGCGAAGCACTTCATCGCCCCGGCGAGCGTCACCCCCGGCTCGGCGATGCCGCCCCAGAAATTCTCGGAGCCCGACCTCCACGCCGTCACCTTGTTCCTCCTCAGTCTCACCGGCGGCGGCGCGCCCGGCTACTACGCCTCGATGAAAGTGATCCCGAGCGCGGCGGAGGGCCAGCACCTGTTCCAGCAGAAGGGCTGCATCGGCTGCCATTCCCTCGGCGGTCAGGGAGGCAAAGTGGGCCCCGCCCTCGACGACGTGGGACTGCGACGCTCCGCCGACTGGATGGTCGCACATTTCCGCGACCCCCAATCGGTCACCCCGGGCTCGGTCATGCCCAAGTTCGGGTTCAGCGCCCTCGAGGCGCGGGCCTTGACGGAATTCCTGATCCGGATGAAGGACCAGCACCTCTCACTCAGCCTCCCCTCGCTGATGGGACCCGTGGAGCGGGGCCGGGAGATCTTCCGCAAATATGGCTGCGCCGGCTGCCATGGTCCGGCGGCGAAGGGCGGAGTCCCCAACCCGAATTCAAAAACCGCGGAGCTGGTGCCCGGCCTCCTTTACGTCGCCGACGGCTACACCAAGGCTGAGTTGAAGGCCCGGATAGTCAAGGGCCAGCGGGAGATCCCGGCTATGGACCCGAAACGCCGCCCGCCGCCGCTCTACATGCCCCCCTGGGGTGGCATAATCAAGGACGCGGAGATGGACGATCTGGTCGCGTACCTGATAAGCCTGAAGCCGAAGGGCGAGGACGTGGGGTTCTGAGGCACGCCTGATGGCCGGACCCGGGCCTCTGGCTCGGGAGCGGCAACGGCTCCGGGGATGAGCGGACCGGGCCTTCACCGGAACCCACACGGCCTGAGTGGTCCCGGGCGGGAACCCGCTGACCTGGGGCACGACCAAGCTTTCCTGCTGGCGGGGGGCGGGTGCCGGGGCAGACCCGCGGAATCTGTCGGGCCTAGGCAACGCCAGCACCACGGAACAGCAGCGCCGGATACGGCAGCAGATTTCCAGGACCGGGGACTTGGCCCGGCCACCCGTGCCGCAGGTCGTCGGGGTCCATAGGCCCGGCAATCACCAACCCCAGCCGGGGTGGAGCCGAGGCCGGGGTTGTCCTCGCGATGGCTTCCAGCCCTGGGCCGCGCCATCCCGCCCCAACGCCCGCCACCGAACGACGACCGAGGTCGCCGCCTCTCTCCCCTTCCACCCCGCACCCCCTCCTCTGCCCCCGCCCAGGCCTCCCCCCTGTGCGATCTCGGTCGGTCCGGCTCCTCCTTGACACCCATATACTACATAGTGTATCTGTAGCTACATTCTAATGATGAACATCCATCGCCTCCTCCGCGGCATATCGGTGCCGGCTGCCCTCGCGTCCCTCTGGTGCGCCTTGGGCGGAGCCGCCGCCGGCCAAATAGGCCCCGTCCTCCCCGCCCCCTCGACCAACGCCAGCCCGACAACCCCGGCGGCATCACCGCCCCGAACCACCCCGGCGGAGGGGACGAATGCTCCCGTCCAACTCGAGCCGGTGATGGTCATGGGCGAGTTGGACGCCGCCCGCGAGCAAATCGCCCCGAGCCTGGGGGCGGTAACCTATCGCATCGGGCCGAACCAAATCCAAGCCCTGGGCCAGGGCGAAAACACTCCCTTCCAACAGGTGTTGCTCCAGGCTCCCGGGGTGGTCCAGGACGAGTTTGGCGAGGTCCATGTGCGCGGCGACCATGGCGACCTCCAATACCGCGTCAATGGCGTGCTGCTGCCGGAGAGCCTCAACGGGTTCGGCCAGGAAATCGACACCCATCTGATTCACTCAGTGACCATGATGACCGGCACAATGCCGGCGCAGTTCGGATTCAGAACCGGCGGCATCATTGATGTGACGACGAAAACCGGCTCGCAGCTTGATGGCAACGAGCTCTCTCTCTACGGCGGAAGCTACGACACCTTCCACCCGTCGCTGCAGCTTGGGGGGACCACGACCAATCTGGACTACTTCATCAATCTGTCGTACCTGCACGACAACCTGGGCATTGACAACACCACCTCGAGCCCGCGGCCGATCCACGATCACACCGACCAGGAAAAGGCGTTCGGTTACTTCTCGCACCGCCTGGACCCCGCCAGCCGGCTCACCCTGCTGCTCAGCGCCGCCTACGCCGGGTTTGAGATTCCGAACCGGCCGGGACTGGCCCCAAACTACACCCTGGCTGGAGGCCCGCCCGCCGACTCTGCCGCCGTCAATGAGACCCAGAACGAACAGAACTATTACGCCGTGATCTCCTACCAGCGGTCAGTGGAGAAACTCTCGTTCCAAGTTTCGGGGTTCACGCGTTACGCGGACATCCGGTTCAACCCGGACCGCGCGCAGGATCTTGAATTCGGGGGCGTGGCGGCGGGGGTGAAGAACGACGACCTCGCCAACGGCCTGCAGGCCGACGGGTCGTTTGAGTTGAGCGAGCGGCACACGCTGCGCGGCGGGCTGCTGGCCACCTACGACACCGAACACCTCGCCACCGCGGCGGATGCCTTTCCCGGCACCACGCAATTTGCCCCGACTCCCCCCGGCATGAACCTGCCCGGGCCGACCCCGCAGGCCGGGACGACTCCCCTGTCGATCGCCGCCAACAGCGGGAACCAGGGCTGGACCGCCGGGCTCTACCTCCAGGACGAGTGGCGCTTGAGCGACCACTTCACCCTGAACTACGGGGCGCGGTACGACCGCTTCGACGTCTCCTTCGACCACGAGGGCCAGCTCAGCCCCCGGGTGAATGTCGTCTGGCAGGCGGACGACGCGACGACGCTTCATGCGGGATACGCCCGCTATTTCATGCCGCCCACGCTCCAGTACCTGCCGCCGTCCGCGGCGCGCCAACTCGAGTTCACCAGCGCCGCGCCGTTCAACGGCCGGGACGACCCGCAACGGTGCGAGCGCGATCATTACTTCGATGTCGGACTGTCCCGGCAGATCACCACCCCCTGGCAGGTCACCCTCGATTCCTTCTGCAAAATGGCCAGGAACCTGCTGGACGACGGCCAGTTCGGCAATGCGGTGATTCTCAACAACTTCAACTACTCGGATGGAAGCGTTTATGGGGCCGAACTGAGCAGCACGTTCAAGCAAGGCCCGTGGGCCCTCTACGCCAACCTCTCGTACGTCCAGACCTGGGCGCGCGACATCAACTCAGCCCAGTTCGAGTTCCCGAACAACGAACTTGCCTACGTCTCAACCCACGAGATCCAACTGGACCACCAGGGCCGGATCACCGGGTCGGGCGGCGTGGCTTGGACGTTCCTGAAGAACACCCGGATCCACTCCGATTTCTTGTATGGGGACGGCCTGCGGGCGGGATTCGCGAACCTCGAGAAGCTGGGCGATTATTGGACCGCGAACCTGGGCATCGAGCAGGTCTGGCGGATCCAGGCCGGCGGCCTCCACGCTTTGAAATTCCGTCTCGACTGCCTCAACCTCTTTGACCGGATCTACGAGATCCGCAACGGAACGGGCATCGGCATCGCCGCGCCCGCCTACGGCCCGCGCCGCGCCTTTTACGGCGGCATCACGGCGACCTTCTGATCGCCCGGACGCGGGCCGAGTCCCCTGCTCACCCTTTTCTCTGGTGCTTCAGAAACCACTGGTAGAGCTCCGGGTTGCGATAGCTCTCCGACCACGCGTCGTGCTGGGCCTCGGGGTAAACCGTCAGTTTCACATCCCGCACCCCGTGGTCCTTCAACCAGTCAACCATCCGGGTGGACTCAGAGACCGGCACCACGGGGTCCTTGGCGCCGTGAAACGCCCAGATCCCGAGCGACTGCGCCGCCGCCGCCTTCGCGGGCTCAAAACTGGTGAGCAACGGTGTGATCAGGTTTGCGCCGCCGCAGATCGGCGCGATGGCGGCGAACCGCTCCGGATGCGACAACCCCAGTTCCCAGGTGCCATACCCACCCATGCTCAGGCCCGTGAGATAGACCCGCGAGGCATCGACCGGGTAGTCGTGCGAAACCTGGTCGAGCAGCCCGAGCAGAATGTCATTCGACCAAATCTGGCCGTCGGGGCACTGCGGCGCGACGACGATGAACGGGAAGTCGGGATGCGTCGTGACCTCCTTGGGGGGGCCATGCACCGCGACCTTCCAGACATCCGTCCCGCGCTCCCCTGCCCCGTGCAGGAAGAGGATCAACGGCCACTGCCCGGGCCCCTTCGCCTCGCACCCCTTGGGCAGGAACAGCAGGTAGTTCACCGTGGCCTGCGTGGTGTGGCTGAAGTTGAACTGGCGGGCGGTTTCCACTTTTTGGGGGGTGGTGGCGGTTTGCGCGGAGGTGATCGCGGACCAGGCCAGCAGGCCGGCCGCGCCGAGGGCGGCGTAGGAGGAGATCTTCATGGGGTGCAGGCAGCTACATGATTTTGAACTTGGGCAGGTCTTGTGAATCCACCAACCCCACCGGCTCCCCCTTGGCGTTCACCACTATCAAATCATCAATGTCACGCTCGTTGAAAATCTTCAACGCCTCGACCGCCAGCGCGTCCTCGCGGATGCGGATGGGCGACCGCGTCATCACCTCGCGCAGCGGCCGGGCGAGGAGGCCGTCGTCCTGCGCAATGTGGCGGCGAAAGTCGCCGTCGGTGAACACCCCGGCTAATTTTCCGCGCCGGTCCACCACGCTGAGGCTCCCCGATTTGGCCTGGGTCATCACCAGGAGGGCTTCCTTCACGCTCAAATCCTGCGCCGCCACGGCGTTGCGCCCGCCGGTGCGCATGATGTCACGCACCCGGGAGAGGACCGCGCGGCCGATCGCGCCGGAGGGATGGAACTTGGCGAAATCCTGGCGCCGGAACCCGCGCGCCTGCAGGACCGCCATCGCCAGCGCGTCCCCCAGCACCAACATGGCCGTGGTGCTGGCGGTAGGCGCGAGGTTGAAGGGGCACGCCTCCCGCGGCACCTTCACGTTCAAGACTAGATCCCCGAACCGCCCCAGCGACGACTTGGGCGCACCGGTGATCGCGATGATCTTCACCAGGAAGCGCTTGAGTGCCGGCATCAGGTTGATCAGCTCCTCCGACTCGCCGGAATAGCTCAGCGCCAGCACCACATCCCCGTCGCTCACCACCCCCAGGTCGCCATGCATGGCATCGACACTGCTGAGCACCACGCTGGTCGCGCCGGTGCTGGTGAGCGTGGCGGCGATCTTGTGGCCGATGATCCCCGATTTGCCAATGCCAACCACCACCAGCTTGCTCCGCCGGTGGAGCGTCTCGACGATCAAATCGACCGCGCTGTCAAAGGACTGATCCAACTGGTCGCGGACCGCCTTCAAGGCGGCCAGCTCAATGTCAAAAACGTCCCGGGCCTGCGGCAGGTGGCTCATAGGTTCACTCGGCGTTCGGATACGACCCCAGCACCTTCACGTAGCTGCAATGCTCGGAGAGGAGGGCCAGGGCCTTCGCCACCTTCGGATCGGTGGCATGCCCGTCGCAATCAACGAAGAAGAAATACTCCCACGCCTTCCGCTTGCTGGGGCGCGACTCGATCTTGGTCATGTTGATCCGGTAGCGCCGGAACGGCGAGAGCGACTGGTAGAGCGCCCCGACCCGGTCCAGGATGCTGAACATGACGCTCGTGCGGTCGGCGCCCGTCGCGGGGCCGCATTGGCGTCCAAGCACGAGGAACCGCGTTGCGTTCGCGGCGTTGTCCTGGATGTCCTGCTCGATCACCGGCACACCGTATTTCTCGGCTGCCAGCACCCCGGCGATGGCGCCGGCGGTGTTCTCCTTCGCCGCCAGTTCGGCCGAGCGGGCGTTCGACGACGTCTCGATGATCTCCACCCGCGGCAGATGGGTCTGCACCCAGACCCGGCACTGCCCCAAGGCCTGGGGATGCGCGTAGAGCCGCTGCAGATCGCCGCGCCGGCCGTGGCCCACCAAACAGTGGCGGATCGGCAGCACGATTTGCGCGACGATCTTCAGATCACTGTCCACGAACATGTCGAGCGTGTGGGTGACCACTCCTTCGGTCGAGTTTTCGACCGGCACCACGCCGTAATCGGCGCGCCCCTTGCCCACCTCGGTGAACACATCACTGATGGTCTTCTGCGCGGAATAGCGAAGGCTGGCCCCGAATTTCCGAATCGCCGCCTGGTGGGTGAAGGTCGCCTCGGGCCCCAGGTAGGCGATGGTCAGCGACTTCTCCAGCGAGAGCGCCGAGGACATGATCTCACGATAAATGGCGCGGAGGGCATCCGAGGTGATCGGCCCCTGGTTGAGCCGGCAGATCCGCTTGAATACCGCCCGCTCGCGGTGCGGGGCGTAAATCTCCTCGCCCGCCTTGATCTTGATCTCGCCGATCCCGAGCACGTGCTCCGTGCGCTCGTTGAGCAGCTTGATGATCTGCGCGTCGAGCTGGTCGATGGCTTTACGATGTTCCGTGATGTTCATGGTCCGTCTTTACGAGGCTGGGGGCGGCTCCGCGGCGCCGGCCTCGGGTGCCGGTGCCGGGGCTGGGTCTGGCTCGGGCGCGGCCGGTGCCACGGCGGGCGTTTCCGGTGCCGGAGCGGGAGCGGGAGCGGGAGCCGCCTCGCCGGCCAGGGTCAACTGCTCACCCGCCGCGGCCCCTGCGGCGTCCGCGGTCGCCAGCGCGGCCGGCTTTTCCACCGGCAGGCGCCGTAGCTCGTCGGCCGCCGGCAGCCCCTCCAACGCCCGCAGGCCGAAATACTCCAGGAACGCCGCGGTGGTGCCGTACGTCATGGGACGCCCCACCACCTCGGCGCGGCCCACCTGGGCCACCAACCCGCGCTCCAGCAAGGTCTGCATCACCCCGTCCACTGCCACCCCGCGCACCTGCTCCACCTCGGTGCGGGTGACCGGCTGGCGGTAGGCGATGATCGCGAGCGTTTCCAAGGCCGGTTGGGACAACCGCGGGGGGCGGGTCTTGTGCCCCACCAGCGCCTTCAACCACGGGGCGAAGGGCGGCTCGGTGACGAATTGCCAGGCCCCGGCAACACAGGCCAGCCGGTAGCTGCGCGCGGCCTGGGCATGCTCCGCGGCAAGCTGCTCCAACGCCGCCAGCAGATCCTCCTCCTTCACCTTGCGCAGCCCGCGAACGGTCTCGTCCCCCTCGGCATGCTCAGGCGCGCCAGCCAGCACATCCGCGATCTCCCGCAGGCTCAGCGGCTTTTGGGCCGAAAAAAGGACCGCCTCCAAAACGAACTTCAGTTCCATGCTTGTGACCTTTGCGTCTCCCTGCCCTCGTTCACACCGCTTCGTCCCCGGGCGCCCCCGCGGCGGCTGCCGCCTGCCCGGATTCCCCCGCCGGCACTGCGGCCAACGGCAACTCCGCCTGGGCATCAGGCTCCGGCGGCACCGGCGGCGCCTGGGGTGGCGCCGGGCGGATCTCGATCTCGGTGAACGCCTCCCCCTGCTCCGCGACCAGTTGTTTGAGGCGGATCAGCTCCAGCAACGCCAGGAAGGTGACGATCACCTCGGACCGGCTGGCCGCGCCCGCGAAAAGATCCCCAAACCGCAGCGAGGTCCGCACCCGCATCGACTCCATGATTTGCTGGATCTTCTCACTGACCGACCACTTGTCCTCGAAAATGTCCCGCTGATCGGTCCGCTGGGTGAATCGCTTCAGCACCGCGTTGACCGCGTTGACCAGGTCGAAGATGGAAACCTCGATCTTGGCGGCGGGTTCCGGCGCGAAGTCCGGCTTGCCGGGGACGCGCGGGAAAATGTGCTCCTGCCGCTCCTCCATCTCCTGCAGCCGGCTGGCGGCATCCTTGAACTTCCGGTACTCGACCAACTGCCGGATCAGCTCCCAGCGGGGGTCCTCGCCCTCATCCTCCTCGCCGGTCTGGACCTGCTGCTCCACGGGCAGCAACTCGCGGCTCTTGATGTACATCAACGTGGCCGCCATCACCAGAAACTCGCCCGCGATCTCCAAATCGAGCAACCGCATGGTCTCGATGTACTCGATGAACTGCGTCGCCAGGCGCGTCAGGTTGATTTGGTAAATGTCGACCTCCTCCTTCTTGATCAGGTAGAGGAGCAAATCGAGCGGGCCTTCAAAGACCTCGAATTTGACGGTATATTCTGCCATCGCCACCGGCGCCTGTGCCATTCCGGGGGGAAACATCGTATCCGAACCGCCAAACGCATTGCAACCGCGGAAGCGACCCCTGAAAACCGCCCCCAGTGTCGTGCGTGAATCGGCCGGGAACGCATGGGCGAACTCCCGAAGGCTCGGCCGACGGGGGCCAAAATGGGAATCGTCGGAATTTTTTCAGCAATTCTCATTTTGAGGCGAAGCCGGAGGGGACTCCGGGAGTCGGCGGGGAGGTCCAGGGGCGTGTCACGAAATCGCCATGATTGTCACACAATCGTAACTGTACATTGGAACCC
>Ga0182030_10012023_pt1 | contig 17403 bp, 12 predicted proteins | sample 812S3MmetaG_FD_121299 | JGI IMG/M metagenome (GOLD analysis project Ga0182030, IMG submission 121299) | Permafrost microbial communities from Stordalen Mire, Sweden - 812S3M metaG (Illumina Assembly) | ecosystem: Environmental > Terrestrial > Soil > Wetlands > Permafrost | place: Sweden...
ACGCGCAGTCTTCCACCCCACTTTGTTCTTTACTATAAAGCATCCTTAATGCTTGACAGCAACGTATACTGAACATACCTTGATAGGACAGTTAATTAATCATTAAAAAATCGCCGCCATGTTTCACTCTATCATGTTCTTACTGCTAAACGCTGGTTTATATGGCCCCGTACAGGCGCATCAGGATAGTTTGTTCATTTATAATACGTATGCACAAGGCGATACACTGTTCGAACAGGCATCCGGGCCGGGTCAGTGGAAACCAATAAACGATAGCATTGCCCGAGTTACTGCGCCTGCTTTTGCCCGTCTGCACAGGTACAACAAAGAACAATATGCCTCTGTTGATGAACTTAACAGAGAGACCGTAGGGGTGGCATTGGTTTTTCCGGAACCTAGGGGTCTCGCTGCTCCTGATGTCACCAAAACCGATGCAAATAAAGTTACTGGGGCGCCTGTTTCTGATAAAGATATTGCCTTCAAAGTGCTCGACGAGCAAACCCATTTTTTGATAGGCCCTAACGGAAAAGGAAGAATACCTTATGTGGTAATGAATTATTACGCCAAAGGCCGCATTTTGGTAAAAAGCGAAAAATTAAACCCGGTAACGCATCTGCCTATACAAATACCGGGTAATGGCCCTGGTTTGGCAACCAGTTCTAATTAATCTCTTGTTCAACCAGACCGAAAGAATATGAACTTAAACCCTTGTCTCGTAGGCGAGGGTTTTTCTTTTTATAAAACTGAGTGCCTGTCATTGCGAAGCCTTTTCCAATAATAAATTTTAGAAAAAAGGCTGTGGCAATCTTCCGCTTTGTCTTTGCGGGTAATGTCCTTTAAAGACAAAACGGAAGATTGCCACAGATAATATTTTCATATTTTTTACGGGAATTACCTGCGCAAGGACATCTGTTTTATATTAATGCAATTCTGTAGGGGCGATCCCTTGCGGTCGCCCTTTGGCGGCGAAGGCGAAATAGGAATACCGCCGTTTATTTCGGTTTAAAGCAGCATAAATTATTTGCCTGATTGTGCAAGAGGGCGACCGCAAGGGATCGCCCCTACACAATTGCGGTTGTTACATATTTCGAACACTGATGGGCATGGGGCCCAAACATCCATTTAAACTTCCGGGTTGGCCTTCGCCCCATGTCTCCGCAGGGTCTCCCTTTCCGGCTCTGCGGAATGGGGACCCTGCGGGTTGGTGCAAAGAATTTGCATTTCAGATAATAAGTATCAAAAACATGCGTTAACTGCCGTAACAATTAAATTAAATGTTGTATTTTATTAACCTGCAATAATTGTAAAACCTGGTATTATGAAAAAGCTCCCCTTTTCAATACTCGTTACGCTTATCCTTTTCCATAACACTTTGCAGGCGCAATGGAAGTCGGCCAATGGCCCGGCTGCTGGTGATACATCTGTTATTAGCAGCTTAACATCCGCATCAATAGGTTCGATGGTAACAAGTGGAAATGTTGTTTTTGTCACTACAGGAGGCATGGGGTATGGGGAATTGTTTTCTTCTGCCGATAACGGGAACACATGGATAATAAATGATAGCTTACCAAAGGGTAATTCAAATGTACCGAATGGTAATTTAAGCTCATTAATTTCTGCCGACAGTGAAATTTTCGTACAAACCTATACCTCTGGCGAGTTTTTATCTGGCAATCATGGCAACACCTGGGCAGCGATGAACCGCGATCCGACAGGTCAGGAGACCAAAGTGTTCGCTAACAACGGCAGCGAAATTTATGGTAGTGCCTATAGCAGTGAGCTTTTTACATCAACAGATAATGGAAATTCATGGAATCTGCTATATGCTATTAGGCAGACTGATCATCAAGCATTTGGAATAAACTCCGTAACAGTAGGGGGGACTTGTATTTTGGTTGGGGCGGATTGGTGGAACCCCTGTAGTCCCGGCGGGGGCTATGAATACTTTTTTTCACCTGATAATGGAGCTACTTGGAGTGGAAACTATTCGGCAGCAAGTAAGGTGCCTATAGGAGTTGATAACTATGATGATTCATATGGGGCTGACCTTGCAGCCTGTGGTAGCAACCTTTTTTTATCCGTCCAAAATCAGGGGCTGTATCTATCAGGTAATAACGGCAATACCTGGTCTTTATTAACTAATGACCTGCCGCCTCAATTTTGTCCGGCATTATTTGTTTACGATACCAATATTATTGCCGGTGATAATAATCACCTGTTATTATCGGGCAACAATGGTAATTCATGGACCGATATAGGTGAGGGGTTGCCGTTTCCCCTAGGCATCAATGCTTACACCGTATGTGAAGACTATCTTTTTATTGGAACAAATGGTTCCGGAGTATGGAAGCGACCCCTAAGCGAAGTTATACCCGGCTATGTAAACAAATACGCCGATACTCCTGCAACTGACCTCACCCAAAACGATTTTAAGGTTTATCCCAACCCGGCCAATAACCTGCTCTATTTTAAAACCACCAGTTCTGAAGAAACAGATATAAAAATATTTAACAGCATCGGAAGCCTTGTAATCGAAACAAAACAGGCGCTTAACTGTGGACTTGATATATCTTCTCTTCCGGTCGGGGTTTACGTTGCTGAAATTAACGTGAACAATACTTTGGTAAAACAAAAGTGGGTTAAGATGTAACAAGGAATAAAAAAAGGCGACCACTATGACCGCCTTTTAATTTAATCCCTGTTATTGCCCGGACGGATGGTTATTCAATTCTGATAACCTGTATTCAATCATAATCATCATAACCAATCAGCGTCCCCTGTATTTAAGCACCCTCAATTACTCGCTCTTCTCAGCCCTTCCCCATTTATGCCTGCAGCGGTCAGCAAATTTGGCTTTAAACTGTTCGCGTTCTTCGGGGCTCATGCCTTCCCATTTTGCCTTCCACATTTTGCGGCGTTGCCAATGTCCGCGGCCTTTAAAACCTCCAAATAATATTTTCGAAAGTATAACCAGCGCTATAGCGTGGTAAAAATCAATCACCGGCAGGTGAAATAATTCCGGCATTACGTAATTCCACAACCACATGGTGCCATAACCAAACAGGCACACGCCAAGTGCAATTAACATCAGCACTCCAATTCCTTTAAATATCCATTTCATAAGTTTGTTTTTTAGTGTTGTTATGCCCCTTCAGGTGCCAACCAGCAGCGGGCGATTTTTTTTTAAGTATTAAATAAATCGTTATACAGGCTTTGTAATTGTTCTCTTAAAAATAACACGGCATACCTTTTTCTCGATAACAGGGTGTTAACATTCGCTCCCGTTATTTCCGAAATTTCCTGAAAGCTCTTATCCTCTATTTCGTGCATAATAAATACTTCCCTTTGCTCGGCTGGTAGTTGTTCCAAAGCTGCCATTAATCCATCGCTGATTGCTTCCCGCATCATCTCCGTTTCAGGGCTGTTTGAGTTGGAAGGCAAAAAGTCTGAAATATCCAGCCTGTCCCCATCATCGCCGGCGCGCACGGCAAAGTGGTCTTCAAGCGATGTCGGTTTCTTTTTACGGTAGCGGTCGGTAATTTTGTTCCGGGCTACTGTAAACAGCCACGAGGCAACCTGCTCAACCGGCTTCATCAACCGGTAAGTATTTGTCAATTCAAAAAAAACATCCTGCAGAATGTCTTCAGCATCTTCCTGGGTAGGCACCCGCTTGCGTATAAAATCAAGCAAACGTTTACGCTCCTTTTCAACTGTTAGCCGGATAGAGTCGTTCTGGGTATCGGCCATTGTGATATTTAAGTTAACCATAGTCCTTTTGTCCTGTATGAGATGAAAGACGATGTGGGGGATAGAATATTTTATTAAGTGGTTTAAATATACCTAATCCGCACTCCTTTTATTAAAAATGCAAACGCCAAAGGCAAGTGTCGCACGGAGTAACTCATCAGGGGTGCCCCTGAAACCATTTGCAAATAACAACAGCCGGTTCACGCAAAGGGCGCAAAGAGTGACGCAAAGGACCGCAATGATTTTTATAATTCTTCGCGGTTCTTTGCGCTGTATTCCTTCGCGGTCTTTGCGTGAACCTGCTATTGAGAATCAATTATTTACAGTAATTGTCATTGGCATGCATGGAATAAAAATGAAGACTAATTCAAAAAAACTATGCATTGGTTTGTATTCCTCGGCTGTTAACTCCGTGCGAAACATGCCTCTAAAAGCATTTTGTCGTAAATCACAACCTTTTTAATAAAAACCCGTAAACAATATATATTTCTATTACTCTGAAAAGCAATTATAAAAAAATACTAAATTAGCCAAAAGGTCGCCTGCCCCCCTGGGGCGACCTTTTGTTTTAGCAAAACCCGGAGACATGGCAGAGGTGCTTACATGAATTATTTGTAAAAAGCTGAAACATTTATGTTACAAATGGAGTAAAACAAATTGGGCATTGTGTAATAAAATGATTTTTTATGGCTAATTTTCGGGATAACGCTATTGATTTCTCCTTAACCGATAAGACTGCGGAATACTCGGAAAAGGTGAAATCCAATGAGATGAACCCCCTCGTATCTCTGTACGAGAATTTGTTGAGCGTGGGAGCAGACTCGGATATAGAGAAAAGTCAAAAGAAATACGTTCGCATAACCAACTTTTTAACCATTAACGCTTTCGTTGCCTCGCTGGTATATCTTACCATTGCTATTTTATGGGAAAAGTGGTTTTGGATGTATTCTACTTTAGGCGTTAGCCTGCTTTGCGTCTGTGTTGGCTTTATGAATGGCTTTAATTATACCCGCCTGTCAAGAATAACCTTTATGATTGGTGTTAACCTGCTGTTGTTTGTAGCCGTAGCAACTATGGGCCCCATGGCTAAAGGCGAAAGTATTTTTGTAATTTCATTACTTATTCCCTTCCTGATTTACGATCTTAAAAAAGATAAGGCGTTGATTGTTACTGGTGCAGCCCTGCCGCTGCTGCTGATGTTTTTAAGCGAATTGACCATGCCTTATTTTAAAGCTTATTATTTGAGCAACGACCAGCAATTGCTCATGTATCATATCGGCATAGTAGTTCAGTTTTGTTTGGCTATTGGAGCTATTTACCAGTTAGTGATGTACAGCCGTAAAGCCGAAAATGAACTGGAGTCTTCCCAGGTTCAGATGTCTTTTCAAACCAACGAGTTAAAACGGTCAAATTCAGACCTGGAGCAATTTGCTTACATCATTTCGCACGATTTAAAGGCGCCGGTAAGAAACATTTCCAGCTTTATGAACCTGTTGGTTAACAAGCATGGTAATTCGTTAAATCCTGAGGCCAGGGAGTTTGTAGACTACTCGCGCAATGGCGCCAAGCGAATGGAGCGGCTGATTGACGATGTGCTTTCCTATTGCCGTATTGGCACCAACCTGCCAAATCCAACTCCTGTAAACCTGAATGATGTGGTTAGCACGGTACGGTTTGAATTAAGTGATAAGCTGAAAGCCGCAGATGGTATGGTGGTTATAAGCAAGGAATTGCCGGTGGTTAATAATGTGCATTCATCATTGATGTATCACGTATTTCAGAACCTGATTACCAATGGCTTGAAGTTCAATAAAAGCGAAAAGCCTGAAATCAATGTATTTTGGACCAATTCGCTTAACTACTACACTTTCTCGGTGCACGACAATGGTATAGGCATTTCGAAAGAGTTCTCCGACACTATTTTTCAAATGTTCAAACGCCTGCATAACGAAAACGAGTATGATGGAACAGGTATTGGGCTGGCTATCTGCAAAAAGATTGTAGAATACTACAATGGCGAAATCTGGTTTGAAAGCGAAACAGGCAAAGGCACTACCTTCCATTTTACTATCCGCAAATTTTAACACCTTTTTTTCTGTCTGTTTTGTGTTAAATAAAACACAGGCACAGCCTCATCTGTGTGCATTATAGCGATTATTTTCCAGCCAGGTAATGACTCTTGTCAGGTAGGTTATGCACCTGATTTTTGTCAGTCAAAGTGTATTCGTACGCTGGTTGTTATACACATTTCAACAATGCGCGTTTTTTTTAATATTTATTTTGGCCTGAAACCCCTGTTAAATCTGGTTTTGATGGCTTATTTAAATCTATTCCAAATAAAATTTTGTCCGAAATTTTATTGCCTAAATTTTGGTTTTTTAGTCGCTGGTGTTCATATTTGCCGCGCATTTTTTTTACAATTCTATGACATTTCTCTGCAAAATGATATTAGAACACCACGCGCAAGCATCGAAGAAACTTTCTCTCACAACCTTATTAACAGTTTTCCTGTGTTTAGGAATGCTGGTAGCCCACGCTGAAATTGATAAGGCCAAATGGTCGGAAGGAAAAGCATTATTTAAAAGCAACTGTGCTGCCTGCCACAACCCTACTGCGGATGGTACTGGCCCTGCATTAAAGGGAGCAACTGCCCGCTGGGATGGCGGCGGAAGCTACCAGGGCAAAACCGGCACTCAATGGCTGCATGTCTGGATTAACAACTGGCACGATGCTGTAAATGCTAAATATCCCTACGCTGTTGCTATGCGTAGCAGCCGCCCGGCTGAAATGAACGTGTTTGCCGGTGTTTTAAAAGATGCCGATATTGATAATATCCTCCTTTATGTAGAGAATTCTGATGCTTTTGCCGCACCTGCAGCTGCTGCACCGGCTGCTGGTGGTGGTTCTGCCCAATCAGGGGGAAACGCTCCAGGCGCTTCTCTTTATATTTTTGTCCTTTTCCTGATTGTGCTGGTTGCTATCCTGATTGGTGTAACTAACAGGTTAGATCAGATTATTGATGAGAAGAAAGGTATTGTAACTGCACCTAAAACTCGTTTCTACAAAAAACCTAACTTTATTGTAGCTGTTATCCTGGTTTTGATTGTTTACTGCGGATATGCAACTGTTGACTGGGGTGTTCACTTAGGCCGCCAGCAGGGTTATCAGCCCGACCAGCCTATCAAATTCTCGCACGCTTTGCATGCCGGAACGCACAAAATTGACTGCCAATACTGCCACCAAACAGCTTACAAAGGCAAAAACTCAAACATCCCTTCGCTTAACACTTGTATGAACTGCCACAAGAATGTAAGCAAAGGCCCTAAATATGGAACTGAGGAAATTGCTAAAATATATGCAGCAGTTGGTTGGGACCCTGCCACCAAAACCTATGCAAACGCCGCTTCGGCTAAGCCGGTTGAGTGGGTTCGTATCCACAACCTGCCCGACCACGTTTACTTTAACCACTCTCAACACGTAAACGCCGGTAAAGTTCAATGCCAAACCTGCCACGGCCCTGTTGAAACTATGGACCAGGTTTATCAGTATTCACCACTTTCAATGGGCTGGTGTATTAACTGCCACCGCCAAACTGAAGTGCAGTTTGCCTCTAACAACTACTACAGCACTTATGAGAAAATTCACCAGGATCTGAAGAACAAAACTATTGACAAGGTAACTGTTGAAACCATTGGTGGTACTGAATGTCAGAAGTGCCACTACTAATTAGTATTCATTTAAGCAATAACGATCAACATAAAGCAATGGCTGAAAAAATTTACTGGAAAGGGATAGAAGAAAAGGAACAATCTGAAGGTTTCCGTCAGTTAGCTGAAAAGGAATTCCGTGATGAACTTCCTGTTTTAAGTTCTATCACTGAACCTATTTCTACTGGCAATTCAAACAGAAGGGATTTTCTGAAAATGCTGGGATTTAGCGTAACCGCTGCTGCCATAGCAGCAAGCTGCGAAATGCCGGTTCGTAAATCTATTCCTTATATCTGGAGGCCTGAAGAAATTGCCCCGGGTATTGCTAACTTTTATGCAACTACCTTTTACGAGGGTGGCGATTACTGCGCTGTGTTAGTTAAAACACGCGAAGGCCGCCCTATTAAAGTTGAAGGAAGAAACTTAAAAAATGCCCGTGTTACCAAAGGCGGCACCAACGCCCGTGCACAGGCTTCCGTACTTAGTTTATATGATGGCGCCCGCTTTAAAGGTCCTAAAAGAGGAAAAGAAAATGTTAGCTGGGATACTGCCGATAAGGAAATAGGCGATAAGCTGAAAGCTGCTGCGGCTGCAGGTAAAGTAGTCTTGTTCTCTTCAACTATTATTTCTCCTTCAACCAAAGCGGTTATTGAAGAGTATGGCAAATCAATAGGCGAAAGCAAATTCGAACACCTGGTATACGATGGTATTTCTTATTCAGGTATACTGGATGCCAACGAAAAATCATTCGGCAAACGTTTAATCCCTTCATACAACTTTGCTAAAGCAAAGGTTATAGTAGGTGTGGGTGCCGATTTCTTAGGCACCTGGTTATCGCCGGTTGAATTCTCTGCTGATTATGCAATCAACAGAAGAGTATCGGACGATAAGAAAGACATGAGCCGCCACATTCACATTGAATCGGTTCCTACCATTACAGGATATAAATCTGATACCCGTATAGCTGTTAAACCTTCTGACGAACTAAACGCTATAGTTGACCTCTACAATGTAATTGTTGCAGGTGGTTCAGCTAAGAACGACAAAGTTGGCAAGGCAGCAAAAGAACTTTTAGCTGCAAAAGGCGAGTCGCTTGTAGTAAGTGGTTCAAATGATACTAACGCTCAGTTGCTGGTTAACGCTATCAATAATGCTTTGGGCAACTATGGCACAACCATTACCTGGGACCGTCCATACAACACCAAACAAGGTTCTGATAAAGCAATCACTTCATTAATTGAAGGTTTGAATGCAGGAACTACCAAGGCCGTATTGTTTTACGAATCGAACCCTGTTTATACTTCTCCGGTTAAAGGACTTGCTGAAGCTTTGAAGAAAGCTGATGTAACAGTTTCTTTCGCTAACCGCCAGGACGAAACCTCTTTGGCAACTACATACGTTACACCTGATAACCACTGGTTAGAAAGCTGGAACGATGCCGAGCCTAAAGCCGGTATTTTCAATACCACACAGCCTACTATTACTAAGTTATTTGATACCCGTCCTTTCCAGGAAACACTGTTGAAATGGGCTGGTAAAGAAGGTAGCTATTACGACTTTATTCAAAAATACTGGGAGTCGAATATTGCAACTAAAGCTGAGCACGGTGGCCTGTTCTGGTCATTCTGGGATTTAGCGGTAGCTGATGGCGAAGTTGAAATTCCTGCAACAGGCGTTGCCTCTTACAAAGCTGAAGGCGCTTCTGATGCTGTTTCTGCAGTTTCTGCTACTGCTTCATCTTTAGGCAGCGATTTCCAGGTTAAATTCTACGAATCAATTGCCATTGGCGACGGATACTGGGCTGATAACCCATGGTTACAGGAATTGCCAGATCCGGTTTCTAAAATTACCTGGGATAACTACATTATTGCAAGTCCTAAATGGTTAGTGAAAAACGGCTACAACTTCGACGGCGACTTTAAAGAGAAGAGATATATAGTTGGTAAGCTTACTGCTAACGGACAAACCGTTGAATTGCCTGTTGTGGGCGTTCCCGGAACACCGGATGGCACTTTCGGTATTGCCGTAGGTTACGGACGCGAAGGCATAGCTAACCCTGAATTAAGAAACGGTAAAGGTGTGTTCCAGTTTTTAGCTGCTGCCAAAGACGGAAACTTTAGCAACATTGCTAAAGCAACATTGGATAAAACCGATAAGAACGAGCAGCTGGCTATTACCCAGACCCACTTCAACATTACTATGAAGGATTTGGGTGGCATTAAAACCCGGAAGATTGTTAAAGAAACTACACTCCACGAATACAAGAAAGACTCTAATGCCGGTAACGAAGACCGCAAGGAGATTCTTGAAAACATGGTTACCCTGTACGACAAGCACGAATATCCGGGCCCACACTGGACGATGGTAGTTGACCTGAACACCTGCACCGGTTGTGGCGCTTGTGTGGTAGCTTGTAATGCTGAAAATAACGTGCCGGTTGTAGGTAAAGACCAGGTTCGCCGTAGCCGCGAAATGCACTGGATGCGTATTGACCGTTACTATACCGGCGAAGTTGACAATCCGGATGTAGTGTTCCAGCCTTTAATGTGCCAGCACTGCGATAACGCACCTTGCGAAAACGTTTGCCCTGTTGCCGCTACCAACCACAGCAGCGAAGGCTTGAACCAGATGGCTTATAACCGTTGTATTGGTACCCGTTACTGCGCTAACAACTGCCCTTATAAAGTAAGAAGGTTTAACTGGTACGATTACCAGCAGGCCGATGCATTTGATAAGAAATGGGGCACAGATAACAACCGCCCGTTAAGCGAAACAACGCTTGAAATGCACGAGCCACTTACACGTATGGTATTGAATCCTGATGTAACAGTTCGTTCAAGAGGGGTAATGGAAAAATGCTCATTCTGTGTTCAGCGTTTACAAGGTGGTAAACTGGAAGCTAAAAAAGCTAACCGTGTATTAACCGGCCTTAAGCTTGCTGAAGATGGCACTGTAAAAGAATACGGCGACATACACACAGCTTGTCAAACAGCTTGCCCTACCAACGCTATCACTTTCGGCGATAGAAACAACAAAGAAAGCGAAGTGACCAAAATGTTCCAGGACGAAAGAGCATTCGGTGTTATTGAAGAAATACACACCATGCCAAACGTTCTTTACTTAACACAGGTACGTAACCGCGAAGAAGAGAAGCATTATGAAGTAATAGATTACTATCATCCAAAAGCATAATAGACGAGAGTATAAAGTATTGAGTATAAAGACTTGAAGTTAGCGATAGGAGGGAAGATTGGTTTTATCTTTATACTTTATACTAACTACTAAATACTAATTTTTAAACTGATTAATTTTTAGAAATGCACGCATACGAATCAGAATTCCGGGAACCGCTAATCAATGGATTAGACAAGAACTACACCAAGATCACGGACGATCTGGTTGCGCCTACAGAAAGGATAACTCCTATGTGGCTGATAGCAACTTTGATCACCGGTGCCGGAGCTTGTTTTTTTGTTTTCTGTTTAACCTGGACTGTTTGGTTCGGTATCGGAACATGGGGTTTAAATAAAACAATTGGTTGGGCATGGGATATCACCAACTTCGTTTGGTGGATCGGTATTGGTCACGCCGGAACTTTGATTTCAGCCATCCTTTTGCTTTTCCGCCAGCGTTTCAGAACCGGTATCAACCGCGCTGCCGAGGCTATGACCATATTTGCGGTAATTTGTGCGGGTATGTTTCCCATCTTCCACATGGGCCGCGTTTGGGATGCTCCTTTTATCTTCCCTATACCAAATACCCGTGGCCCGGTTTGGGTTAACTTTAACTCTCCGCTTCTTTGGGACGTGTTTGCTATCTCAACATACTTTTCCGTATCGCTTTTATTCTGGTATTCAGGTCTGATGCCTGATTTCGGAACTATCCGCGACCGCTCAAAAGGCAAAATGAGAAGATGGACATACAATATCCTGAGTTTTGGCTGGCAGGGTACTGCTAAACAATGGCAGCGTTTCGAATCACTTTCTTTGGTATTGGCCGGTCTTTCTACACCTCTGGTTCTTTCGGTTCACACCATAGTATCCTTTGACTTCGCAACCTCGGTTATTCCAGGATGGCACACTACCATCTTCCCTCCGTATTTCGTTGCCGGTGCTATCTTCTCAGGTTTTGCCATGGTGGAAACACTGATGCTTATTTCGCGCAAAATGTTCAGCCTGGAAGATTATATCACTATCAACCACATTGAGTCGATGAATAAAATTATCGTGCTTACCGGTTCAATAGTAGGTATCGCTTACTTAACCGAGTTGTTCATTGCATGGTATTCAGGATTTATGTATGAGCAGTTTGCTTTCTACAATCGTATTTTGGGTAAATATTTCTGGGCTTATACTATCATGATGACCTGTAACGTTGTTACACCTCAGTTCTACTGGATAAAGAGCATCAGAAGAAACCTTTACTGGACATTCGCACTTTCAATTTTCGTAAACATCGGTATGTGGTTCGAGCGTTTTGTAATCATCGTTACCTCTCTGGCTGATGATTATCTGCCATCAAGCTGGAACTACTTCTCGCCAACATGGGTTGACTGGGGAATCTATTTAGGTTCAATTTCGGTGTTCCTGTTCCTGTTCCTGTTGTTCTCACGTTTCTTCCCAACCATCGCTATTGCCGAAGTGAAAGCCATCTTCCGTATTTCATCTGAAGTGGCAAAAGTGGAGAGGGCAAAAGCAGCCAACTCTTCAACAGCGAATAATGGCGGTTTTGTGGGATTACAGGCAATAGGTCCTTTAAATAAAGATGATAAAAACTAATACCTTATAAAAAGCAATTGCTTCATACTAAGGAATCAAAAGAGATAAAGAACATATGGAATCAAACAAATTTGTAGTAGGACTTTGGGATCATGAAGAAGTATACCTTCATGCCATAGCGCACATCAGGGCAAAAGGAATCGAAATTTACGAAAGCCTTACTCCATTCCCGGTTCACGGTTTGGAAGATGCACTTGGCTATCGCCAAACAAGGTTGCACAGGGCTGCTTTTATTTTCGGGGCAACCGGTACCACTCTGGCACTTACTTTTATGACCTGGGTAATGACCTATAACTATCCTTTGAATGTGGGTGGAAAGCCTTACTGGCCTTTGCCTTCTTTTATACCAATTACTTTTGAGTTAACGGTATTGTTCTCGGCATGGGGGATGACACTTACCTATTTAGTGCGGAATAAACTATGGCCGGGACGTGTTCCCCCGATTTTTGACAAAAGAACTACGGATGACAGATTTGCGTTGGTGTTTGACGCGGGAAAACTAACTGAGGACGAATTGAATTCCATCAGAAGCATTTGCAAAACAGAAGGTGCTGTTGAAGTTAAAGACAAAGTGTTTGCTGAAAACGAAGGATTATAAAACGGAAATTGCCAATAACGAAGATGAGAAACCAGATTATAAAATTAATTCCTGTTGCAGCAATAGCTTTGATACTGGCTTCATGCGGCAGAGATGCTAAGACGCCCGGCAGAATCTACATGCCCGACATGACTTATTCAAATTCCTACAAAGCGTATGTTGCCAGCGATGTGCCTACGCCTGAGGGTAATTTAATGTCGGCGCGTTATCCGGCTGCTAAAACTATTCCTTACGGTTATATCCCTAACGATTCAGCAGTAAGGTCAAACCCTGCTTACCTGATGAGTTACATGGCCAAAAATCACTATACCCACTCAGCCGAAAAATGGCAGGAAGAATTTGACCGCGCAGGAAAGGAAATCAAAGATCCTTTGGCCTACACTGACGACAATAAAAGCGAAGGCGCAAGACTTTATAATATCAATTGTACTCCATGCCACGGAACAAAAGGCGATGGCGCCGGCCAGTTAGTTGAGTTGCCCGGTGGTGGCGATGGCCCTTTTACATCACGCCCGCCGGATTATAAAACCCGTTTACCTCTTGAAAACGATGGCAATATTTTTTATGTAGTTAGTTATGGTAAAAACATGATGGGCGGTTATGGTTTCCAGCTTTCAGTTAAAGAAAGATGGCAGGTAATACACTACATCAAAAGCATTGCAGGTATTAACGGTGACGACAACGGAGCAGGGGCAACCGCAAGCGCTGCAACTGATAAAGGTAAGAAGGACGACAAAAAGAAATAAACAGGTATAAGCTTTTAGAAAATAACTGAAACAGATATAAAATGAAGGAAACTTTTGAATTTACCGGTAAAATAAAGAAGAACCTCTTCTACATGATGGGTATCGGGGTATTAGGCCTCATCCTGGTGTTCTTTGCTTATCCTCATAACCAGCATGGCCGTTTTTGGTCAAACATTCTGGCCTGCACATACTACTTTACCGGTATAGGCTTGTTTGGTATGTTTGCTGTATCAGCCGGTCAGATTGCTTATGGTAGCTGGCAAACTTTGGAGAAGAGAATTTTCCTTTCTCTTTCAGCCTTCGCCCGCATCGGTGGATTTATGCTTGCTCTTATCCTTATCCTGGGTGTTTTAGGTGTTCATAATCTTTATGAGCACGTTAACCATATCATGCACTCGCCGGTTAATCCTGAAACTACCACCAAGATTATTTACTTCGCCCCTGCATTCTGGATTGGCAGAGTATTGGTTTATGCAACACTTTGGGCCGGTGCTTCAATAGTTTTAAATAACTTCTTCGCCCGCACCGACCAAACCGACCCTAAGGTTTACAAGCGCTCAAAATTATTGTGCGCCGCTTTTATCGTAATATTTGCAGTATCTGAATCTGCGGTTAGCTGGGATATGGTTATGAGCCTTGATACAAGTTGGTATTCAACCCTGTTTGGCTGGTATAACTTTGCCAGTTACGGCTGCGGTGCCTGGGCGATGACCATCCTGCTCGTAATTTTCCTTAAATCACAAGGTTATCTTTCCCGCGTAAATGACAATCACGTTCACGATTTAGGTAAATTATTGTTCGGTTTCTCTATCTTCTGGTCATATCTTTGGTTTGATCAGTTTATGTTACAATGGTTTGCAAACATTCCTGAAGAAACAAGCTTCTGGGTTAAGCGTTTCGGTACCGGTTATTTTGCTTTTACTGTGTTTTTGACACTGGCTATCAATTTCGCATTCCCTTTACTGGTGTTAATGACACGTGGTGCAAAGCGTAACTTTAAGGTAATAGGTTTTGCGGCTGCTGTTTTAATTTTGGGCCATTATGTCGACTTCTTTAACTATACTTTTGTAGAGTCTGGCTGGAATAAAGAAGCTGTTGAAGCCCAGAAGAAAGTACGTTTGGATGCATCGGAAAATGCACCCTTATTTGCCAAACTGGAAAGCAAAGGTGAAAAAGTTGCAACCATTGCTAAAGATCTTCCTCCCGCATCTCAGCAAAAAAATGTTGAGCAGGTAGGTATTAAAAAGGTAGATAAGGCTGATACTCCGGCTGAGAAGAAAGAACAGGATGCTGATGAGGATAAGCCTGGAATGACTTTTTCAGGAATTGGAATTGGCGAAATATTGATTTTTATCGGCTTTTTAGGCGTGTTCCTTTTCATGTTCTTTAATAACCTGGCTAAGCGTCCTATTATACCTGAGAACGATCCATACCTGAAAGAGAATGAAAGACTGCAAGTGGTATATTCTTAATTGAGCATTTGATAAACTGAAAGAAACATAAATCATCATGATAGCATTTTTAAGTTTTGCGATAGTTGTGTTGTTATTCACTGTTCTGGTGTTAACGGCAAAGGCCAGTGAAGTTGCAACTGAATTAAAGGATGGTGTCCGCAGCTACACAAACCAAAGCCGCATTAACGGCTATTTACTACTGGGCTTTCTGGTATTAATGTTTGCGGGCTCAGCCTATGCATTTAAAGAGCTTATGCCCGTAATGATACCTAAGGCAGCTTCGGTGCATGGAGAAAAGACAGATTACCTGTTTAACATGACCATGATAATCATCCTGGTAGTTGCGGTTTTAACTCAAGCGGCCTTATTTTATTTTGCTTACCGCTACAACGAAAGCCGTGTTAATGAAGCTTACTTCTATGCACATAACAATACCCTCGAAATTGTTTGGACCATTATCCCTACCATCGTTTTAACTGTTTTAATTGTAATGGGTATGTATGAGTGGTTTACCATTTTTACAAGAGACCGCGATAAGAATATGCTGGTTATAGAAGCCACTGGCAAGCAGTTTAACTGGATGATTCGTTACTCAGGTAAGGACGGAAAATTTGGCGAGCGTATTATTGATACTGCCCACGTTACCCCAACCAACGAATTGGGTATTAACTGGAACGACCCAAAGAGCCATGATGATTTTATGTCTGATAAATTGTACCTGGTTAAAGGAAGGCCTACTTTAATGAAGCTGGGTGCACAGGACGTAATTCACAGCTTCTACCTGCCCCACTTCCGTGTTAAAATGGACTGTGTTCCGGGTACTCCAACAGAGTTTTATTTTACTCCAACCATGACTACCGAAGAAATGCGTCAGTATCTTAGCACTCAGCCATGGTGGCAAACTATTAATCCTGAAACGGGCCAACCCCGCTGGCAGACTTTTAAATACGAACTTGCTTGCGCTGAGTTGTGCGGTAAATCGCACTTTGGTATGGAACGCGAAGTAATTGTGGTAACGCAAAATGAATATGACGAGTGGTTGAACAAACAAACCTCGCTGTACGATGCTACTATTAAACCGGCTTTAGCTAAAGATTCAACAGCAGTAGCTCCTGTAGCGGCTGGTGCGGATTCAAGCAAACCCGGCGAAAAAAAGCCAACGGCAATGCTTATTAAAAAATAAATTTTTGTAGAGAACTTAAATAACTGTTACATGAATACTGCTCATTCTGTTGAACACGCTGGTGCGGATACTGACCATATCCACGGTCATGAGGAACACCACCATGAAGAAACATTCCTGACAAAGTATATTTTCAGCCAGGACCATAAAATGATCTCAAAACAATTCCTTATAACAGGTATGTTTTGGGGTGTTGTAGGAGGCTTGCTTTCGGTACTTTTCCGTTTGCAGCTGGGGTGGCCAAACGAAACCTTTCCTTTTCTTGAAACCTTTTTAGGAAAATGGGCTGAAGGCGGAAGAATCAGCCAGGAGTTCTACTATGCATTGATTACCATGCACGGCACGATATTGGTATTCTTTGTGTTAACCGGTGGATTGAGCGGAACTTTTGCCAATTTGTTGATTCCATTCCAGGTAGGTTCGCGCGATATGGCCTCCCCGTTTATTAACATGCTGTCTTACTGGTTCTTCCTTTCAGCAGGAGTGGTTATGTTATTTTCATTCTTTATTCAAACCGGCCCTGCTTCCGGTGGCTGGACAGCTTACCCGCCTTTAAATGGTTTAAGAAATACAGGTGTTAATCTCGGCTCTGGTTTAGGTTTTGATATGTGGGCTTTAGGTATGACACTCTTCATCGCTTCATCGCTGATGGGTGCTTTGAACTACATAACTACCGTATTGAACCTGAGAACAAAGGGGATGACCATGATGAGACTGCCTTTGTCTGTTTGGGCGCTTTTGTTCACTGCCATTGTAGGTGTTCTCTCTTTTCCTGCTCTCCTGGCAGGGGTTGTTCTGCTTGAGTTTGACCGCTTATTAGATACCAGCTTCTACCTGAATAACATTATCATAAACGGCCAGTTATTAGGTTACAAAGGTGGTTCACCGATTTTGTTTGAGCACTTATTCTGGTTTTTGGGTCACCCCGAAGTTTATATCATCATTCTTCCAGCCATGGGTATTGTGTCTGAAGTTTTAGCAGTGCACTCGCGCAAGCCAATCTTCGGTTATAAGGCGATGATTATTTCGTTAATGGCGATTTTGATCCTTTCATTTATTGTTTGGGCGCACCACATGTTTGTTACCGGTTTGAACCCTAACCTTGGCGCTATCTTTACATTGTTTACGCTGTTGATTGCCATTCCATCTGCCATTAAGGTGTTTAACTGGATTGGAACCATTTGGCGCGG
>Ga0182030_10012024_pt1 | contig 17402 bp, 23 predicted proteins | sample 812S3MmetaG_FD_121299 | JGI IMG/M metagenome (GOLD analysis project Ga0182030, IMG submission 121299) | Permafrost microbial communities from Stordalen Mire, Sweden - 812S3M metaG (Illumina Assembly) | ecosystem: Environmental > Terrestrial > Soil > Wetlands > Permafrost | place: Sweden...
CAGACGATCGATCATGTTTAGTCCCTCCGCGGTTCCGGGCGCTGATGGAAAGTGAATGAGTGAATAGGTGAATGAGTGAATGAGTGAAAAAGTGAAATGGGCGCGGAACTGGTGTGGGCGGCGGGCGCCGCTAGAGTAGGGCCGGGATGGGGTGGTGGAGGGCCATGCTTCTAAGATTCATTCTAACGCGAATTGGATGCGGGTTCTATGGATCGAGACGGTTGAGTGTTGTGGTTTCCCACCCATTCGCTAGAAAAAGCGAATGGATGGGGCACCCGGAGCTTACGCGCCCAAGCGGTAAATCTGCTGCCGGAGAGTGCGCCGCATCGGCACGCCGTCCGGCGATAGCTCGTTTTCGAGGGGCTCTGAACCCTCAGCAACTCTCCGAAGAAAGGTCTCAATTGCCTGCTCGATCGTTAGTCCAACGGATTGAGCTTTCTCCGTCGCGCTGGAAACAATTTCATCCTCGATGGTGATTCGGATTTCCATGGTTTGAGTATGCGAGACCATTGTCGCGGAGTCAAATTGCTTCCCATGATTGTTTCTCGGATGAAGGGGTCGGTAGACCTTGGTGGCTCCCCACCCACTGTTCTGCCGGGGTCCAGGGTAGAGAGCCCTGTAAAGGGGCTTAGGCTCGAACTTCTTCGACTCGCTCAAGAGGCACGATCCGCGCGACTCGTTCGTTGACCCTTTTGTCTTGCTCAGCCATCTTCAGGTCGTAGGATGCCTGTAATCGCATCCAGAATTCCGGAGAGCCGCCCACCAGGCGAGCGATCTTCAGGCACATGACGGCGGAAAGGGGCTTGCGCTCCGACAAGATGTCGTGAAGCATCTGGCGGGAGACGCCGAGAGCCTTCGCTGCTGCCGTTACGGACAGGCCAACAGATGGCAGGATATCTTCCTTGAGAATCTCTCCCGGATGAACCGGTGGCAGTCCACTCTTTCTCTGCATAACATCCTCCCAATCGCAGGCAGCTAGTGGTAGTCCTCGAAATCGACATCCAGGGCGGTTTCGCCAGACCAGCCGAAGGTGACCCGATAATTCCCGGTTAACCGCACCGACCATCGCTTCGGTTTGCCTTTCAGGCTGTGGAAGTGGAATCCGGCGACATTCATCTCCTCGGGTAGACTTGCGACTTCCAGCAACTGCAAGATGCGAATGCACTTCCTGATGTGATCGGGGCCAATTCGGCGGGTCTTGCCGTTGAGATAAATCTCTTCAAGCCCCTTGTGCCTGAATGTACCGATCATTCCCGAAGTGTAGACTGTTTAGTTTACAGAGTCAACCGCCAGATGGGTTGGGGAAGACGCCTTCGGATTGGAGAGTGGGTGGCGTCGGCCTCCCACCCATGCCCCAGAAAAAGGCGCGTGGATGGGGCACGGAGGTTTGTGGTGATTGAGATGGCGGAAACGCAGGTCCTTCGACTTCCTTCGCATTGCTCCGGTCGCTCAGGATGACAATCTCCAAAACCAATTTATTGACGAGTGCTTAGAAGCACTCGATTTGGTCACATGGATTCATTAGCGGGACCTGGAGGGTGGAGTCGTGCTCGGGGTCGGAGTAGATGGTGATGGCGGCGGGTTGGTAGTCTTTGGGTTTGGCGGCCATGATGTTGGGGACGTAGGTCTGGGGGTTTCGGTCGTAGAGCGGGAACCAGGTGCTTTGAATCTCGACCATGACGGTGTGGCCGGCTTTGAAGACGTGGTCTATGTCGTGAAGCGAGAACTTGTACTCGTGGACGGAGCCTGAGCGCAACGGGGTGGGTTTGGAGAAAGACTCAAGATAGCGGCCGCGGAAGATTTCGGCGTTGGTTAAGAGCTGGTAGCCGCGCATTTTGGGGTCGGAGTCATCGGCGGGGTATTGGTCGATGAGCTTGACTACCAGGTCGCCGTCGGTGCCGGTGGTGGCGGCGTAGATGTCGGCTATGACGTCGCCGGTGAGGACTAAATCTTTCTTCAGGACGGGGAGACGCCAGACGGCTAGATCTTTGCGATCGGTGACGAAGCGCTGATCTTCAGTGAGCCAGTTGAACCATTGGGAGCCGTCGCTGTAAGTGGGCTGAATGGGGCGATGGCGATAGGGGATGGGGTTGGCCGGGTCACTGACGTAGGCGGTGGTGGAGTGCGCTGTGGAGTCGGACCAACTGAGCAGGCCCTGGCCCTGAAGATGCAGGCTGGTGGGCGCGGATTCGGTGGGCGGGAAGTGGGAGTAGCGCTTCCAGGTATTGGAGCCGGTTTGGAAGCTGGCCGCGTTTTCGAGGTCGAAGCCGGGCTCGTCTTTTAGATAGTGGGCGAAGAATTTGGCCTCGATCTGGGCGCGGAATTCTTTGCCGATGGGCTGGGTGTAATCGATGTTGCCCAGGTGGCGCGTGGTTGCGGCCCACGAGCCGTGACGCCAGGGGCCGAGCACGAGGAAGTTCTGGTGGTTGATGTCGTGCGGTTCGAGCGTGGAGTACTCAAGCTGGGGGCCGAACATATCTTCCTGGTCGTAATAGCCGCCGACGGTGAGTGTGGGAACGGCAACCGTGGTGAGCGAGTGCGCGACGCCGCGTGAAGACCAGACGCTGTCGTAGGCGGGGTGGTCGAGGAAGAGACGCCAGGTGGGCAGGACTTTGGAGCCGGATTTCTTGACGTCCCGGGCAAAGGAACCGCGTTCGAGGAAGTAGTCGAAGCCGTCGCGGGGTTTGCCGTCCTTGCCTTTGCCGTAGCTGACTTCGGTGTCTTCCTTGCTGGATTCGAGGCCCATTACGTAGTCGTAGCCATAGGTTTGGCGGAAGGCGCCGTTATGGAAGAAGTCGTCGCCCATCCATACGTCGATCATGGGGGCTTGCGGAGAGATGGCCTTGACGGCGGGATGGGGGTCGATGCCGGCCATGATGGCCAGGAAGCCGGGATAGCTGGTGCCTACGACGCCAACGCGGCCGTTGTTGTTGGGGACGTTCTGGAGCAGCCAGGCTACGGTGTCGTAGGTGTCGGTGGACTCGTCGATGGCTTTGGAGTCGTGATGATCGGCCAAGGGGCGCATCATGATGAATTCGCCCTCGCTTTTGTAGCGGCCGCGGATGTCGCCGCAGACGTAGATGTAGCCTTCGTGGGCGAGTTCCGGACGGCCGGCTGAGAAGGACGCGCGATTTGCGCCGTCGCAACCATAGGGTGTGCGCTGGATGAGGAACGGGAGCGGGGTGGAGATGTCGGCCGGCTTGAGGATGACGGCGTGGAGCTTTACGCCATCGCGCATGGGGATCATGGCTTCAGAGCGCTGATAGTCGTGGAAGAAGTGATGGACAGGCGGCCCGGTGCGGGTGAAGACGGCGTCCGAATAGTCGGACAGGAAGAAACTGACCCCATGGCCGGAGGCGTCGATGGTGAAGCGGATGGTCGAGTCTTTGTCGTCGGGAGAACTGAACCCGGTGGCGGAGATGGGCTTGAGCTCGGTGGGAACGTGGCGCTCGGACTCTAAGAAAAGCTTGGCATTCTGGACGTAGAAACTGATGGGGGTGTCGGGCTCATTGGGGTTGGTGTATGGGGCGGAGGGGGGTCCCGGTGGGGGGGGGGTGGGGGTTTGCTGCGCGCCGATGGATTGGATGGGCGCGCTGGTTAGCAGGGTTAGGGAGAGAATGGCGAGAAAAAAGCGGCGGATCAAAGGGCGAGGCCTCCTTGGGCGAGTAAAGCGAAGCACCAAGAAGATGATATTTGAATGGGCCGGCATTCCATTCAGAAGTTGAGGCCCGAGTTCCTGCGCTGGGGCGGACACCCCGGCAAGGATCTGCCGGAGTGCCGTCTCGAACATCAATGCGCTTTCGCGTGGGATGCGAGTTTCTTTGTCCCGCCGAAATGATAGACGAGGCTTACGGCGGGCGCGTTGGTGACGGTGAAGAGCTTGTTCATGGGGAAGCTTGATCCGCCGCCATACGGTGGCAAGGTGAAGTCGGGACACTTATAAAAGAATCCGCGATACTCCGCACGAAGGTCGAGGAGGCTGGTGAGTTTGTAGTTCATGCCAACGCCGAAGATCATTGCCGGCCGCGTCTGATCCCTGACAGGGTTAAGATCGTGCGAATCGGTGGTTACAGTCGGCAGAAAGAACAGGCCGCCGCCTCCGAATTGACCAAAGGTGCTGAGCTTCCTGCCGCCAGGTCCCCGAAATAGATAAGCAATCGTCAGGTCAAGCATGTTGGTCGGGATCGATCCCTGCGCATAGTTCGAATAAGCCGGTTGGCTGGGCGTCGCCGATGGGATGAATTGCTGGCCGTAGGAGTAATTCTCTGAAAAACGCGAATACCCGAAGTTCACGTTGTAGCCCAACCAGGGCTTGAAGGACTGATGGAAGGTTGCGAAGACGCCCGGCGAATCGGTTGTGTTCTGGATGATCTGCCGGGTAAAGACTCCGCCGTTCTCGGCCAGGACGGTTGTGGGCATGCGGGTGTCGGTGAGCTGACCGTAAACGCCGAGCGAGACATCTGTTTCGGGGGTGAATTTCTTTTGTGGCGCAGGTTGATCGGGGGTTTGTGCTTTGGCGGCCAGGGGACCGCATAGGGGAAGACTGCATGCAACGCAGGTGAACAGGGCTGAGAGCAAAGAAATGCACAACCGCAGACGCAGTGGTAGCAAGGTGATATCCTCCTTATTTTCCTAGCTTTAGAGACGAGTAAGGTATTGTTTTGTTAGCCGCGGCGGAGCATATTTTCGGATGGAATTTTGATTGGGTCAGTTTCGAAAAACCTTCTCTCAGGGGATAAAGTCGAGGTTCATTTTTTGCGGCTCATTGGCACCGGTGAAGTCGTGCCCTTTCAAGGCAAGCCGGCGCTGAGTCAGCCACTAATGCGCGTGGCCGTGGTGATGGTGCGAGTGGGAGTCGGCTGAGGCGCCGGCCATTTCTTCTATGGGGACTACGCAGCCGTGGGTTTCAGGGCAGCCGACGTGCTCGAACTGGATGGTGGTGTGGCAGATGTCGTAGTGGTCTTTGAGGATGTGGTTGAGGTTAAGCAGAATGCAGGCGCTCTCAGAGGGGGGAATGTCGGCGATGGTGACGTGGCAGGCAAGGGCGCGGGACTGGGAGCCGAGGTTCCAGACGTGGAGGTCGTGGACATCAAGGACGCCTTCGACGGCTTCCATTCCGGCGCGGATTACTGGGAGCGAAACGCCGCGGGGAGTGCCTTCAAGAAGGATGTTGAGAGACTCGCGAACGATGCCGAAGCTGGACCAGAGGATCAAGGCGGCGATGAGGAGCGAGAGAACGGGGTCGATCCAGTATTGGCCGGTGAAGAGGATGGCTGCGCCTCCGGCAATGACGGCTGCGGTCGAGAGGGTGTCGCCGGCCATGTGCAGGAAGGCCGAGCGCATGTTGACGTCGCGGGCCACGCCCCACAGCAGGGCGGCTATGACGCCGTTCATGACGACGCCGGCGGCGGCAACGATCATCATGAGACGGGGCTGGACGACCACGGGGACGGCGAGGCGATGGACGGCTTCGCCCGCAATCCAAAGGGAGATGACGATGAGTGTGGCGGCGTTGATGAAGGCGGCAAGCACGCCGGCGCGCTGATAGCCGAAGGTCTTGGAATGGCTGGCGGGGCGGGATTGGAAATAGACCGCGGCAAAGCTCAGCGCGAGGGCAAGGAAGTCGGAGGCGTTGTGGCCGGCTTCAGAGAGCAGGGCCAGCGAGTGGGCGCGCAGGCCGGCGACGAAGGTGACGACGACATAAGCGAGCGTGGCTACCAGCGAGAAGCGGAGGACGGATTGTGTTCTTTTGGCGCTGGTTGGGGAAGTCGCCGCGTGGACATGCATGGAAGTAGTATACCGGGGGTGGGTATGGGGTGCCAAGCCACCTGCGGTGGCTAGCCGCGGCCGGGGCGCAGGTGGCTCAGGTCGATAGGATCGGGGTCGTCGTAAACATGCTGGGCGGGCAGGCCCATGCGCAGGCCGGACCACTCTTCAGAGACGACGATGCTGTTTTGGGGATTGCCGGGCTGATAACGGGCAGAGCAAGGAAAGCCGGCGCGGACCTGGGCCGGATCGACCACGCCGGGCATGCCGGTGATGTCCTGCGAGCACTCATAGTCCACGCCGCCGATGTGATAGCTGTAGAGGAGCATGGTGAGGGTGCGGGCAGGCTCGTTCTTGGATATGGCCGGGGACTCGATCTCGTAGATGTCGAGCAACATGCCGTCGACCAGACGCCCGGATTGGGAAAGAAACAGGCGGCGCGAGCGCTCGATTTCATCGGGGGTGGGACGCTTTTTGAACACGAGCCAGAGAGCGACGGCAGCGACCACGGCCAGTATGGCCAGCCCGATGGCTGTTTCCCCGGTATTTGCGTTGAGGATGCTCATGAGAGGCGGGACTCCGAACCGTTTGCTGGAGAGACTTGAGGCGACAGGTCCTGCATAAAGCATATCGCAGGCGGAAACGGCGCGTGCCGGTTGGATTGCGGAACGGCGTTGAGGTTTCCCGCTGCGATATACTCGTGACTGCATCTTGAATGAGTTTCTCCCCTTGCGGAGGCCGGTTTACGGAGGTTTTTTCTTGGTTTTGAACGAGAGTTCCAGAGAGGCACAACATTCCCGAAATCGTAATGTGGCGCGCGACCGGATTCGTTCGACGACTGTGATTTGCGTGCGGCGGAACGGCGAGGTGGTGATGGCCGCCGACGGGCAGGTAACGCTGGGCGACCACGTGCTGAAGCACTCGGCGAAGAAGATACGGCGGCTTTATCAGGATAAGATTCTGGCTGGATTTGCGGGCTCGACGGCCGACGCTTTCAGCCTGTTTGCGCGCTTCGAAACCAAGCTGGAGCAGTATGCGGGGAACCTGAACCGGAGCGCCGTGGAGCTGGCGAAAGACTGGCGCACGGATAAGATGCTGCGCAATCTTGAGGCGCTGCTGCTGGTAGCGGACAAGGGGCAGACGTTTCTGATTTCGGGGTCGGGGGACGTGATCGATCCGGACGAGCAACTGGCGGCGATCGGGTCGGGCGGGAGCTATGCGACGGCTGCGGCTCGAGCGCTGATTGAGAATACGGAGCTGAGCGCGCGCGAGATTGCAGAGAAAGCGATGAAGATCGCGGGGGAGATTTGCATTTATACGAACGACCGGATCACTGTTGAGGAGTTGAAATGACAGTGAACAGTGTGCAGTGGACAGTTAAGAAGTGAAGAAGTGCTTTCGGCGCTGATGGAGCCGCAAGAAACTTCAGATGAGCTCTTCACCGTTTGGTCAGGTTGCCGAGCCGTGTTGCGATGGTATATGTATCGACATATACTGAAACATATATTGGACTAACAGGAGGTCGTATGGGCTCCGCAGCGGTCTCTCGCAAATCATCTCGTTCCAAGCCACCGGTCAAGCCAGCGAAAGAGCGTGTCCTGATCGAGTTCCCCGCCGCCGCATTGCGCCGGGCCGAGGAGGCGGCGCGCGCCGAGGGCGTGAGCCGCAGCGAGTTTATCCGCACCGCGGTCGAGGCACGGCTGGAGGCCATCGCAGAGGCGGAATTCGAGCGCGAACTCGAAGAATCCTACAAAGCAAATGCCGAATTCAACCTTCAGATTTTGAAGGAATTCGAGCATGTGGACCGCGAGACTTGGGAGATGATTCCGTGACAGGCAAGCCGGTTCGCGGCATGATTGTCGAGGTCGATCTCGACCCTGTTGTGGGCCACGAACAAGGCCGCTGCCGTCCGTGCGTGGTGGTGCAGAACGATGCCGGAAACCGATTTTCGTCGATGACTATCGTTGTTCCTCTTACCGATGCCACGCACATCCGCAGGCCTTCCTCCATCTACGTCCTGGCGAAAAAGGGTGACGGCGGTCTGCGCAAGGACAGCATCCTTCTAAGTGATCAAATCCGTGCGGTCGATCTTTTGCGCGTTCGCCGCGTGATTGGCGTCCTTTCCACGGAGACCATGACGGCGGTGGATCGGGCGCTGCTGATCAGCCTTGGCCTCGCGCGCGGCGGAAAAGCCTGAGAGAATAGAACCTGAAAGATATGGCCATCTACCTACCCGCATCCGCTGAAGAACAGGATCTCTCGCTGGACGAGTTGACGCCGCGCGAGATCGTGACTGAACTCGACAAGCATGTTGTTGGCCAGAAGGCGGCCAAGCGCGCCGTGGCGATTGCGCTGCGCAACCGGCAGCGGAGGCAAAAGCTGCCGCCGGATATTGCCGATGACATTATGCCCAAGAACATCATCATGATTGGGCCGACGGGTGTGGGCAAGACGGAGATTGCGCGGCGGCTGGCGAAGCTGACCGGGTCGCCATTTCTGAAGGTGGAGGCCTCGAAGTTTACCGAGGTGGGGTATGTGGGGCGCGATGTGGAGTCGATGATTCGCGATTTGGTTGAGATTGCGATCGACATGGTGCGCGAGGAGCGGCTTGAAGAGGTGGAAGACCGGGCGGAGATGAACGCGGAGGAACGGCTGCTGGACGTGCTGCTTCCGCCTCCGCCGCCAGCGCCGCCGGCCGTTGAAGGCCAGCTTAGCTTGCCTGGGACGGATAGCTATCAGCGTTCGCGGGAGAAGCTGCGGCAGCAGTTTCGCGAGGGCAAGCTGGACGACCGGCAGGTGGAGATCGATGTGCGGGAGCGGAACACGCCGCAGTTCGGGATCATAAGCAACCAGAACCTTGAAGACATGGAGATGAACATCAAGGACATGCTGCCGAACATATTTGGTGGCGGCTCGAAGAAGCGGAAGATGAAGGTGGGCGACGCGTTCGACTACCTGGTGCAGGAAGAAGAGGGCCGGCTGATCGACATGGACCAGGTGAACCGCCTGGCGACGGAGAGGGTGGAGTCGAGCGGGATTATCTTCCTGGACGAGATTGACAAGATCGCCGGACGCGAGGGCGGACATGGGCCGGACGTTTCACGCGAGGGCGTGCAGCGAGACATATTGCCGATTGTTGAAGGCACGACGGTGAATACGCGCTATGGGATGGTGCGGACGGATCATATCCTGTTCATCGCGGCTGGGGCGTTTCATGTTTCGAAACCCAGCGATCTTATCCCGGAGTTGCAGGGGCGGTTTCCGATTCGAGTGGAGTTGCATTCGCTGACGGTGGAAGACTTTTTGCGGATTTTGACCGAACCGAAGGCTTCGCTGACAAAGCAATACTCGGCACTGCTGGAGACCGAGGGAGTGAGGCTGGAGTTTGCGCCCGATGCGCTGCGGGAGATGGCGGAGTTTGCGTTCAAGGTGAATGAGCAGACCGAGAATATTGGCGCGCGGCGGCTGCATACGATTATGGAGCGGGTGCTTGAGGATGTGAGCTTTTTGGCGCCGGACGTAGCGCGGCGCTCGCCGGATGAGGAGGCCGCCGCTACGCTGAGCGAGGCTATCAAGGCTGAGTCGTCTACGCCGCTGCCTTATGAGGAGCGGATGACGGCTTCGGGTCCGGAGAAGGTGTTTTTGATAACCGCGGTGTATGTGAAGCAGATGGTGGCTTCGATTGTTAAGGATCAGGATTTGAGCCGGTACATACTGTAGTGGCTGTTTGCTGCGCGTTGTCAAATAGATGTACACTGCCGATAAGCTCGTGGAGGACGATATGGTGCCTTTGGATTCTTCGATTCTTTCCCCGGAAGACAGACAGAAGGTCATAGCCGCACTTGAAGACGATCGTTATGTCTGGCGGACGGTCGACGGGATTGTTAGAGACACCGGACTGGCTAGAATAACGGTGGAGAATGCAGTCCAGTGGGACGACGAGATAGACGCAATAGTCGCATCCTACCCGGACAACAAGGGTCGTACTCAATACACGACGCGTAGACATTACCAAGAAAAGCGGCCATTTGGGTGGCGGGTATTGGGAGCAATTGCCGGAAAGATGGCGTAGTCGATGCAGGAACGCGAAATCCCCATCATCTTGTTTGGTATGTTCGGGGGACTGTCGCTCAACATAATTCGCTTGCTTTTGGCGTCTCTGAACACCAAGCATCGAATCACGTTTGACCTCGCCTACTGGCTTCAATTCACTGGGTTGACCATATCCGGGGGTGTCGTTGCGTTGGCGCGCGACATGAGCCTCCCGGCAAATCCTTTGACGCCTATCGATTCCATTTATATTGGCCTCTCCCTCCCTATCATGTTCAAACCTGCCGCCGAGGCACTGATGGGATTTGCGAAGGATAGAAATTCGGGAGACGAAGGAAAATAGTCGTCTATTTTTTCAATCGTCGTCTTTCATTCGTTTAAAGTATGATGAATTCGTACCTCGGCAGTCCGCGTCTGGCAAGTAATTAGCGGGCTCTACCTGCACTCTCCTGCTTCTGAGGGAATGTGGATGGAGGCGTTTCAGAGCACCTGGGATGGGTGTGCCTGCGCGCTTCCGAATCTGTTTGTGGAATCCGCACACGCCTCTCCCTCGCCTCCAATTGCATCACAACACCATGAAAGGAACACAAAGGAGAGAAGCTATGGCTGAAAAAGGAAATCACCACAAGATCAACTACATCGAGTTCCCTTCGACCGACATTGAGCAGACCAAGCATTTTTATGCGGCGGTCTTCGGCTGGACGTTTCAGGACTGGGGGCCAGAGTATGTCAGCTTCCACGGAGCGGGGATTGACGGCGGGTTCGTGAAGCGCGAGGCCCATCAGGATGGAGGCACGCACGGACCGCTGGTTGTGCTCTACTCCGCGGACCTTGCGGGGACAGAGATCGCGGTGAGGATGGAGGGCGGCGGCGTGGTGGTGCCGACGTTCGAGTTTCCGGGCGGACGGCGGTTCCACTTCTCCGATGGGGCGGGGAATGTGCTGGGGGTTTGGTCGGAGTGAAAAGAGCAGTGGTCAGTGGACAGTGATTAGTGGTTAGTTGTCAGTTGTAAGTTTTTCCCAGGTCCCGGAAACGGGACCTGGGATACCCACTTTTCACGCATCAGGCTAGATGCTGCTTCAGGAATTTCAGAGAGCGCTCGCGGGCCTGGGTGGCTGCGGCGGCGTTGTAACTGGCTCTTGCGTCGCAGTTGAAGCCGTGGCCGGCGTCGTACCAATAGATTTCTACTTCGGGATGCGCGGCCTGGATTTTTTCAACTTCCGCGGCGGGAATGTGCGCATCCTGCCTGCCGAAATGAAGCATCACCGGGCAAGAGGGCATTTCAGCGGCATAGTTTGAGGCACCGCCTCCGTAGTAGCCTACCGCGACCGCGGGATGGTGGCGTGTGGCGGCCAGCCAGGCCAGGGTTCCGCCGTAGCAGTAGCCGATGACGCCGACCTTTTTGCCGGTTGCGGCGGCGGCAAAGTCGATTGCGGCCGCTACATCGGCGAGCGACTTGTCGATATCGAGCAGGGGAATAAAGCTTCTCGCAGTCTGCATGTCGGCGCCTTCGTATGCAAGCTCTACGCCGGGCTGAATGCGGTCAAAAAGAGCCGGAGCCACGGCCAGGAAGCCGTCGGCGGCATAGCCGTCGGCAACGGAACGGATGTGGGGGTTGACTCCGAAGATCTCCTGCACGACTACCAGGCCGGCAATGGGATCGCCTTGGGGGCGGGCAACATAGGCGCTGAGTTGCTGACCGTCCGCCGCGCGCAGGGTTACGTATTCGCTCATGACAAGTCCTCGCTGATTAGAGTATCGAAGCAGCGGGGGAGTTGTGCAAGAAACATCCCCCAGGGGCCAAGGCCCGCGTTGATTTTATGGCATTTGCGGCGCGACTGAAGTCGTGCCCTGATACAAAACCTTCGCAAATTGCACTGGAAGAGGGTTATTCCGCAACCTGTTTTGCCGCTGACAAGGCCGCCTTTCTTCCCATGGCAGAGTTGACAGCGGAGAGCTTCTTCGCCGCCTCACCTCAAAACTGCAAGCCCACCGCAGCGGAATTTTTACTTTCATCCGCTTCGATCCGTGCTAGGATTACCTGAAAATCCAATGGTGGTGTTGCAACTTCATTGGCTGAATGGCATCCAACGGGATGAGGCCGCGTGACGTCACACTTCCGCCGGGAGTGCGCGCCGGCCTTCCTAACCGGCCCCCGCGGACTGGCTTCAGTTTGCGGCATTCCGGAAAGTTTTGATACGCTCAGGCTTTGGTGGAGTTGAGCGAGAGGAGAATCATTATCATGGCAGAAGATAACAAGGCATACGGCTTGGCATGGTTTCTGGCAGGCTTGGGCGTTGGCGCGCTGGTGGGCATTCTTTACGCTCCCAAGAGTGGGCGCGAGACCCGGGAAGACCTGGTTTCCGGCGCCCGCGAGGGTACCGAATACCTGCGCAATCGCACCAGGGAGGCAGCCCAGGAGGTTAGCGCCCTGGTAGACAAGAGCAAGGAACAGGTTAGCGAATACGTGGAGCGCGGCCGCGAGGCAGTCGATCGCGGGCGGGCGCAGTGGGAAGAGTTTGTGGAGCGGGGCAAGAACCTGGTGGCCGACCAGACCACGCGGGTGACCGCTGCAGTTGACGCGGGCCGCCAGGCTTATAAGACGACCGCGAACTCCACGGAGCCGACCCATTTTTAAGCGGCCGACTTTCCGGGAGATATTTCCTGTCCGGCTGCAGTTTTGTTTCATCGACCACTCCGGAGCTTGACGCGATAGCAGCGCTACCTGCGCGCGGGCTCCGGAATGAGTGTGTTTTTTTTCTCTGTGGATGGGCCCAATTTTCTTGAGTTCCACCGTAGCCCGCATGAGATCATAATCCAATGCCAGTCTGGAACAATGAAACACTGCTGATCGCCTTTGTAGCATTGACCGCGATAGCCCTGTCGGCGCAGGCAATCATCCTTTTTGCCATTTTTTTGTCTTTACGGAAGGCGGCAAAAGCCGTTAAAGAAGACATCGATGACCTGCGTGCCTCGATACTGCCTGTCGTGGACCACACACGGGATGTTATCGCTCGACTGGCTCCAATGGTGGAAGCTGCCACGAACGACGTTATGGAGATGGTTCGCACTTTGCGGGAGAAGTCGGTCGAGCTGGACGAGTCGGTCTCCGAAATCCTGGAAAGGCTTCATCGCCAGACCGCGCGTGTCGATGGAATGCTGTCGGGGGCTCTGGACACCGTCGACCGGGCCGGCGAATATGTGGCCGATGCCGTCAGCGGCCCGGTGCGCCAAATCTCGGCTGTGTTGGCGTCCATCAAGGCGATCGTCGGCGCGTTGCGCGCTCCATCTCCGGCGTCCCGCCGGACCATCGACTCAGGCGACGAGGATGGCGGGTTCTAGCTCCTACTTCCGCGAGAAAATCTGACCCCAGCTCACGATGACGCGGGCCTGAAACTGCCACTCCGGCGTGGTGTTCAGGTCGAGTTCGGTGGCGCGCTGAAAATGAAGGTGGCGCCGTAGTCGGAGACGGAGCCGTTGAGCGGCTGGGACGCGGCTGGCAGCTGCGCTGGAGTTTGGGAAGCCGCCATGCAGGCGAAGGCCACGAGGGCAAGGGCGGCGAGGGGTTGAAACGGCGGCTTCATGCGGGTTGGTGCTCCGTTTGTGGGCTTGGGCTTTCCGGTTGAACCGATGGCGATCGATCCGATTTCCTCAGTGTGCGCCTGCCCAGGCGATGCCGTCGGAGCCTTTTCCGGTGACTATCTTGCGGGTGATTTGCCACGTACTCAAGTCCAGCTCGGCTTCGGTGTGCGAGGCTACGCAGGAAACCCACGCGGTTTTTCCGCCGGGCTGCATCAGCAATTCTTCCGGGTCCGCAGGGGTATCTACCGAGCGCACAACCTGCATGGTGCTTAGGTCGATTACGGCTACCTTGTTGAGTTCGGGGAGCGCGACGAGCTCAAAACGCCCATCGAGCGTTGGGGCGCTGCCGTAGCCGATGCCTGGCAGCGGAATCCAGTGAGCTACCTGATTGGTGTGCGTGTCGATGACGGCCAATTGCGGCTTGGCTTGGTCGGCAGTGAAGACCCAGCGGTCGTTTGGCGTTATGGAGATGCGCTGCGTGTTGCTGGAGATGGGGATGATGGATATGACCTTGCGTCCTGGGATGTCGAGCACAGAAACGGTGCCGGGGCCTACATTGGCGGTATAGCCGTGCAGGCCGTCGTGGGAGAGCGCAAGCATGTGGGACTCGGGCTGGCCGGTGGGGATGGCGCCGACGATCTTGAGGGTCTTGGGGTCGATGAGGGTAATAGACCGGTCGAGCTCGGTGGTGACGTAAAGCAAGCCGTCTTTGGGTCCGAAGAGGGGCATGTGGGGACGCACGCCGTGGCCGAAGTCGACGCTGCCGGCGACTTTTTGCGCGGCGATATCAATAACAACCAGGTTGCTGCCGTTGGTGCCCGGCATTCCCACGCCGGAGTTGCCGTAGATGGGCACATAGGCGAAGCGGCCGTCGGGCGACGCAATGACCTCGTGGCCGGTGACGCCTCCTTCGGGTATTGAGGCGATGACTGTGCCGGCGGCGGGATCGACGATGGCGAGGCTCTGCTCGCCCTTTTGCGCGACCAGAAGCCGGGGTTGCTGGGCGTGGGTTGACAGGGCGATCAGCGACGAAAGCAGAAGGGGAAGAACAAATCGAATCGACTTCAAGAGAGCCTCCGCTGGGGTACCAAACGACTATATCCGATTGGAGGTGCGAGTCGCGCCCCCGGTATCCCGGTTATGATTTTGTTCACGGACAAATGGCTTGATGGAGATCGCCAACCAATCCGCAATTGAGCAGGCGCTGGCCGAACTGCGCGTGCTGCTGGGAGACCGCGTAACGGCGGCGGAAGCCACGCGCCAGCACCACAGCCACGGCGAAAGCTCGCACCCGCCGGCGCTGCCCGATCTGGTGTGCTTCCCGCAAAGCACGGCAGAAGTCAGCGAGATTATGAGGGCAAGCGCGCGGCATGGGCTGGCGGTGGTGCCGTTTGGCGCGGGGACTTCGCTGGAGGGGCACGTTCACGCGCTGCGCGGGGGCATCTCGGTGGACATGCGGCAGATGAATCGGGTGCTTCGGGTGAGCGTGGAAGACCTGGACGCCACGGTCGAGGCGGGAATTTCACGGCTGCAACTGATGAAGGCGCTGGAGAACACGGGGTTGACCTTTGCCGTCGATCCGGGAGCGGACGCGACGATCGGCGGCATGGCGTCGACCCGGGCGTCGGGGACGATGGCCGTGCGCTATGGCACCATGCGGGAGAACGTGCTGGGACTGACGGTGGTGCTGGCCGATGGGCGCGTGATCCACACCGGTACGCGGGCGCGAAAGTCGAGCGCGGGATACGACCTGACGCGGCTGTTTGTGGGCGCGGAAGGAACGCTGGGCGTCATCACCGAGGTTACGCTGCGCCTGCACGCGCTGCCTGAGGCAGTGGGCGTCGCGGTATGCGCCTTTGAGACGGTGGAGGGCGCGGTGCAGACGGTGATCGAGGCCATTCAACTGGGGCTAAGCGTGGCGCGGATCGAGTTTATGGACGCTATCCAGGTGGATGCGGTGAACCGGTATTCGCGGCTGGAGCTGGCTGCAATGCCTACACTGCTGTTCGAGTTTCACGGCATGAGCCAGGCGGGTGTGGAAGAGACGGCGCGGATGGCCGAACATCTGGCGGCGGAGCACGGTGGATTGGGATTCGACTGGCAAACGTCGCCGGCGGGGCGGAAGCGGCTATGGAAGGCTCGGCACGATGTGTACTATGCGTCGCGGGCGCTGCGGCCGGGGTCGAACGAGCTGACGACGGATGTGTGCGTGCCGATTTCGCGGATGGCGGAGTGCATTGTGGCCACGCGCGCCGATCTGGATGGATTGGGCTTTCCGGCGACGATCGTGGGCCATGTGGGCGATGGGAATTTTCATGTGCTGTGCATGCTGACGCCGGAGCAGGAAGCGGAGGCGGAGGCCTTTGCGGCGCGGCTGGTGGAGCGGGCGCAGGCGATGGGCGGGACGTGTACCGGCGAGCACGGCGTGGGATACGGGAAGAAGAAATATCTCAAGGCGGAGCACGGCGAGGCGCTGGAGGTGATGCGGGCGCTGAAGCGCGCGCTGGACCCGGACAACCGGATGAATCCGGGGAAGATTGTGGATTTATAACAGCTTTCGAAACTCCTCCACGCTGAGCCCTGCGTCGCGCGCGATGCCTCCCATTGTGATTGCCTTGATGGGATTGTGCCGCGGAATGACCACAACTCGCGTTCCGTCAGTCAGGATAATGTGGGACCCTTGGCGGAGAACTCGAAAGCCTGCCTTTTCAAATGCAGAGACAGCCCTGAGACGATTTACCCCAGGAATCTTTGGCATTATAGTTTGGCCTTCCTGTATTAACTAATTCCCGTCTAACTGCGCTATCTTGAGTTACTCCGCGCGTACCCTTATGCCACTGCAACTTCGACCATTCGGCTTTCGCCGTCCCTGGCCAATTCTTCCGCGGCTTCTATGTACTCGCTGATCGCCAAACGAATATTGGCCAGTGCTTCCTCCTCGGTTTCGCCTTCGGACCAGCAGCCGGGCAAGCCTGGGCACGAGACACTGTATCCTTCTTCGGAGTGATAGAGAACAACGCGATAAAGTGCCATAACGGTATGGTACACCCGTTCCTGATGCAATGTTTGCCTCTGCTCGCAACCTTACGCCTCCGCCGCCCAAGGGTCATAAGTCCCCACACTCCACGAGTGCCCTTCCGGATCCCTGACTGCAAATTCGCGGCTGCCGTAAGGTGTGTCCTGCAATGGGCGGATGATTTCGGCTGCGGCGGCTATCGCGCGTGCATGCACCGCATCGGCATCGGGGACGACGACATAAGTGCCGCGCGTTTCAAACCCGCCTAACTCGCCGGGCGATTTGAAGCTGCGGCCATACTCATCGTCCTTTGCGGAGCCAAGCATGATCATGCCTCCGCCGAGACTCAGCTCAGCGTGGCCGATAGTTCCATTTGGGCCTTCATAAACAGCCTTTCGCTCAAAGCCGATGACATTGCATAGCCAGTCAATAGCGGCGGGCGCGTCTTTGTAGCGCATAGCGGGGATGACGGTGCTGCGGGATTCGGGCATGGTGACCTCCAGACCTTCGAAGGAAGATTAGCGCGGAGTTGGCTCCGAAGGCAATCGAAGAATGAGCGCGCTCCGATACGGTATGCTTGGCGGCATGAGCCTGCCGGCGAGGAATGGAGAGCTGATTCAGATTGTGGACGCGGCGCTCGTCCGTGCTGCGCGGCGGGCAGGCGAGTGGCTGGTGTGCCGGCTGGGGTGTACGCAATGCTGTTATGGGGCATTTGCAATCAACGAGCTGGATGCGTTGCGGCTGCGCGCGGGGATGGCGGAGCTGCGCGCTGCGGACTCGGGCCTGGCGACGGAGATTGAGAGCCGCGCCCGTGCCTGGGTTGCCGAGTATGGGCCGGGTTTTCCAGGCGATCCGGTGACTGGATCGCTGGGCGATTCGCCAGAAGATCAAGAGCGATTTGCCGAGTTCGCCAACGATGCTCGGTGTCCGGCGCTGGATCCCCCAACCGGACGGTGCGACGTATATGCGTGGCGGCCGATGACCTGCC
>Ga0182030_10012025_pt1 | contig 17401 bp, 27 predicted proteins | sample 812S3MmetaG_FD_121299 | JGI IMG/M metagenome (GOLD analysis project Ga0182030, IMG submission 121299) | Permafrost microbial communities from Stordalen Mire, Sweden - 812S3M metaG (Illumina Assembly) | ecosystem: Environmental > Terrestrial > Soil > Wetlands > Permafrost | place: Sweden...
AAATATCCAACGACTACAAAGACATGATTTATGCCGCGACAAAGCAGGAGGTCGAAGCGAAACGAAAGGCGTTCGTTCGCAAATGGCGCTTGAAATGCCGCGCCGTCGCCGACAGCCTCGATGAGGCCGGCGACAAGTTATTCACCTTCACGCGCTTTCCGCCAAGCCAATGGAAATCCATTCGCACGTCGAATGCAATCGAACGCCTGCATGAAGAGTTCAAACGCAGGATCAAGACGCAAACTGTGCTGCCCTGCGCCGAAACCGCCGCCATGTTGTTCTGGGCGCTGATGGCGTCAGGCCAGATCATCATGCGGAAAGTCGCCGGCTGGCAAAGCCTCGCCGAAAAGCCCGCCGATCAAATCATTGACCTCGCCGCATGATCGGATAGCATCATCCCGCTCGGAGACGCCTCAGAGAATCTCAACACACTCCGCGACCCGACCTCGGGAGCGGCCAACCTGCAATCTTGGTTTGGCGTGAGCCTTCGACCTACCATGCCGCAGAATTCAAAGCCGCCCTGGACGCCGGGAAAAGATCTTCGGCGCATGCACAACACCAAGCGGCGCGAGAGAGGTTGAGTAGATTCCGAGGGTGCCGCGACACCTCGCACCCGACTAGGTTCAATTGAGCCGCAGCATGTTTTCGGAAACGAGTTGCCCAGGGCAGGCCTTGCCCTCGACCGCGTCAATCATTTGGAGTGGCGGGGCTCCCTCCGGCGCCACGCCCTTTAAGGTGAGCCTAGACGCCGTTGGCGAATGAAGCCGTAACGTTCTAAGGAGCGCACAATGGACGGCAAACAAGATACCCAAAATGCGATGAAGGCTACCACTAAGAACGTTCAGTCGGGCGCATCGAATACAGAGGTGGAGATCAAGGAGACGCCGGCAAGGCAAACCCCTGATCCCAGCGCCGTCGATCGGCCAGGCTTCGATATTGGCGGTTCGACAGGCGATACAACTGCGGGTACTGGTCTTGGATTGGGAGTGAATGCAGGCGAACGCCGCTCGGATCGCAGCCTGCCGGGACGTCGTGCAGGCGCCACGCTTTCAATTCCTCGCTGGAGCGGTCCGACGCCCCATGAATCCGCACCGTCAGACAAGGACAAAGTATCCTGACTTAAAAACCAGTAGCCGAGGTTGCAGCAATGCATGTGGTGTTGAGGAAGCCCGCGGCGTTTCGATCGTTGCGCTTCGCAATGCACCAGAATCTTTTCGTCCGGCGGAGCCATTCGCTCTACGATATTGCGATTACAGCAGAACAATCGCGACAAGCGGTTCCCCCACTTGCGAGTGGTCTGAGGCGGCATGTTCTGCATCAGGCCACCATCGCTATGAGAAATTGAAATCGTTGTATCACCCGCGGCACTGGAGATCCGGAGATGACGCCTACCCGTAAGGAGCCAACAATGCCGGAGATCAATTCCGATAAAGTCTGCTTTGTGATCATCAAGGCGCGTGAGTTCGATATTCAAGAAGAATTGGACGTTGACGACTCCAACGCCAGCGACGATCATTTTATGAGTGTTTACGCAGACACTAAGGAAGATAGCGTCCGGAAGGAGCTGAAGGAATTCATCGATAGCATGGACGAAGACGAGCAGTGCGAACTCGTCGCTCTGTGCTGGATCGGGCGTGGCGATTTCTCTCCCAAGGAATGGAAGATCGCAGTCGCCGAAGCTCGGAGCCGACGTCAAGGCTCAACAGCAGATTATTTGATTGGCATCCCGCTGGTCTCGGACCATCTCGAAGAAGGCCTCTCGAAGTTCGACCTCTCCTGCCAGGGTTTGGAAGCCGGCCGCCTCTGAGCTCAAGGACCCGGGTTGTCGGGTGTCGCAAACATTCGGCTCGATCCGTAGGTCGCATGGCCGCAACCCACAGCTGACTCCAAAAATCGAAGTCAAAATGATCGGATTGGAGCGGTGTCTGCGCGATCTGCCCCAGCGGGTGAGTCATTTCGTCAAGCCGCAAAGTTCTGTCGCATTCGCAATCGCGGTCTTACCGCGCTTGTAGTCAGTCTAGGTTGCGGTCTGCTCACGTGATTGTCCCGAAACAGGCCCCCTCGCCAGCGATCACAGCCATCACCAGTGCGCCTCGAAACGTGGAGCTACGCACTTCGTGGGCGCCTTGATGCTCACCTCTTGGGACGAAAACTGTTTGATAATCATTGCCACGCCTTGCCGTAAAGCTTGAAAGCCTGAATGCGTAGTTCCCGAGGCTCCCTTTGGGCATCCACTATCTCGTACTGTCCGCAGCGTTGGGGCAACCCGCAACCCGCAACGCGCGACCGAATCTATCCATCGCCGAGGTGAAGACCGTGTCCGCCGATAACCAGTTGACGCAGCAAGCTCTGGTCCCGGTGTGGCATAATCTTGCTGCGGGGCGACACAGGCACCCGCATTTTGAGGATCATTCATGGCTCCCCGCCAAATAGCTCCGCTTTCGTCGCAAAAAATCATTTATGCGGCGATCGCTGGAAATCTGCTGGTCGCGACAACGAAGATTTTCGCCGCCATTTGGACAGGCAGCTCCGCCATGACGAGCGAGGCGGTCCACTCGGTGGTCGATAGCGGTAATTCGATGTTGTTGCTCTATGGGCTGCATCGCGCGGCGCGGCGACCTGATCATGAACACCCTTTGGGATATGGTCGTGAAATTTATTTCTGGAGTTTTGTTGTAGCGGTGCTGGTTTTCTCCCTTGGCGCCGGCGTCTCGATCTACGAAGGCGTCGCAAACGTTCTCGATCCCCAGCCCGTTCAAAACGAAATGGTCGTTTATGCGGTCATTGGGGCCTCAGCATTGTTCGATGGCGCAACTTGGTGGATTTCGCTTCGCTCTTTCAGAGGCGAGACGCGATACAGAGATCTTTTCAAAGCTGTTCGCAATAGCAAAGATCCCCCGTCCTTCATGGTATTGTTTGAAGATAGCGCATCCCTAATCGGATTATTTATCGCGCTCATAGCAACATATTTTTCGGTTCGGCTCGACCTTCCCATCCTTGATGGCGCCGGCTCGATTTTGATAGCCCTGGTTCTCGCTACGACTGCAGTGTTGATCGCACGCGAAACCAAAGGCCTACTTATTGGCGAGGCCGCTGATCCACTCATTGTGGACTCCATTGTCCGGCTTGCGAACGGAATGGACGGCATCGCCCATGCAAATGGAGTCATAACGATACATCTGGCGCCGCGACAAATTGTCGTGGCGCTCAGTCTCGAATTCGCGGACGAACTCAAGACACCAGAAATCGAATTAAAAGTGATCGAATTGGAGCGGCGTCTGCGCGACTTGCACCCGGAGGTGGCGACTCTTTTCGTCAAACCACAAAGCTCGATCGGATTCGAAGTCGCGTCGTTACGACGCTTCGGCAGTTAGGCAGCGGTATTCTCACGCGATTGTCGCGAACAGAACTCCACACCCGCGACCACGGCCATCACCAGCGCGCCCCAAAACCTTGGCGCGAGTGGTCCGTGTCGCCATGTTCGCTCCGCCGGTTCTCGACGCCAACGCGGCCAAGATTGTAAGGCAAGCAGGTGACGGTGCAGAGACAAAGGTAATGACGTCTGACCGAAGAATGAGCGCGGTCACCAGTAGAGGTATAACTGCGGTAACCGAGAAACTGATGGCAAATGCGATCGCAGCCTGGATCACACGCACGCTCAATGTCTCGGAGATCCGAAGTTCGTCGCGCGCGTGCACCTGGAGGCCGTTATGGGCCATTGACTGTTTGGCAACCTCTCTCGCGAGGACTCGCTCCAGGCCCCGACCGAGGTAGATTGCAGCCGTTTCCTCATGATCGCCTTTGTGGTGGGCGCTTTAGTTTACTTCGCTCGAGCGCCAGATCGGCCTGCTCGGCACCCGCCTGCGAATGAACAAAAAATTATTCGCCCCGCGGCGATCGACATTGCTCCGGCGACCAGGCCGGTCGTCCCCGCGATGAGCAAATTGGTTCCGTTCCCACGGGTCACGGCGACACCCAACATGAGGCTGGCCCTCGACAGGATGATACTGTCGTCCGCGCCCATCACCGTCGCTTGGACCCTCAGCCTTTTCCTGTGCGGTGTTTTTCGACGTACCCTCTGATCTACGGGGCTTTTTCGACGTGGCGAAGGCTCTCGCGATTGCCTGGCCCTGACTGGGCGTGATCAAATGGCGCAAAGAGCTCTGGGCGCCTGAGGCGCAAGGCGAGAACCAGGATCAGCAACTTGGCGTCGGCGATCCTTCCTCGGTCGGCGTCGAAGGCGAGCCCGGGCAGGGAGCGCTCGACAACCGTGATTCCTTCATGTTCACCCCTCGCGCCACCGCCCTTACCGTTCTGGTCGAAGGGGTGATAGGGAGCAAGGAAAAGTGACTGGCGCTCGGTTGAAACACCAGGGCTTGACCAAACCCGAGCAATGAACTCGAGCGACGGCAAAACTACGCCGAGTTCTTCATTGGCTTCTCGGTGGACGCTTGACTTAGCGTCCTCACGTTCGATCATCCCCGCACAAGCCTCTTCCGAGAAAAGTTCGCCAGCGGCAATCATAACGGGCGCTCGAAAAAGCCGAACCACAAGGGCGCAGCGACGTTCGGCATCGTATGGGAGAACCGCAGCGGCGTCGCCGTGACTCTCCACCTCTCGGAACGCCACGGCTCCATCGGCTAATCGCAACCGCACCCGCTCAATCGTCAAGTAGCCTGTGTGCGCAATTTCCCGTTCAACTATGAGAGGGTTCATCGAGCTTTCTGCCAGATTTCAACAACAGCCTCCGAAACATCCGCCTTCGTTGCCGAATGGCGCGCCGAGATCAATGTTCCAGCGGAATCAGCACTTCGTTTCTGCGCATGAACCAAAGGGTCCAGGGTGGGTTGTATTGGGCGAGCGCCGCTGGCCCGATCATGCATAGATGGTGCGCCTTTACGAAGGCTATCAGTTTCGTCGTATTGGCTTCTATATTTTCCTTCCCGGCAGTCCCTGAAAACCGAACGACCGCGAAGCGCGCGGGAGCGACGGCTTTCAATTTCACTCTAGGATCGTTTGGTTCAGGAAGCGTCGCAAGCGAGTAGCCGCTCGGCATGGTGAATCGAACCTTCCAAGCACTATCAACCTGGGTTTGAGTCACGGGCGCGGTCATTGCTATTTTTTCGTTGGTCCGTTCCTGAGCGACCGGCGCCGTCATGGCGATGCGTTGACGCCGCGTGTTGCCGCCGAAGATGTAACCGGCAAGCAATCGAAATCCTTTGCGCGCGGCGGCATGTTGATCGCCGACGACGGTGACCTCCGCCGCAACGGCCGCGTGATAGTCACGAATTCCGCAATCTCCCTCCTGTAGGAAGACAGTGAATTTTGGTTCTTCGATAGCCAAGGCCGACGCTCCTGAGTGGCATGAAGCCGATTGGCGCGCGCCAAAAATATGGGGCCGGGATTATGTTCCGCGTAGAAAGACCCCGGGCTGGCGCGCGGCCTCGACATGCTCGATGAGCGTACCGCGCGCACGTTTCGAATGGCAGCCTCGGAAACTACCCAAGGCCGCAAAGCCCCATCGGATCTGAGAGAGCATCTGCAAACGAGCGGCCGCGTCGACAACCCGAAGGCAGTTCCATCCACCGATCGCCGAAGAGATATTTCGACGAACCGAGCAGGAGCTGAATAACCGGCGCGAGCACGTTGTTGCCGCTCGTCAGGAAGAGCATGTGCAACTGTCCTCCGATTGCCGCGATCCAGCGCAATGAGACCTGACGAAATCTTTCGTAGTGCTTTCGCCGTTCAGCGTCGCCGCCGCCGATAAGTGCATCGTTACAGCGTTATCGCGCATATACAAAAGTTCGAAGCGAAAGTCTGCCTCGGCGACCGAATACGGCTCGACACGGTCTACGAGTAGACGGCCCAAAAGCAGCATGCCGTAGGACGTCGCCGCGGAATAGTCCGCGACGTCGATCACGAGATAGCCTGGGATCGTCATGCCCCAGAACGTAAGCGCGCCGCCCATGAACCACCACACGCGGACGAAAGACGCCGGCCTGAGCAAAGCTTTGGTGACGCCAGCCGCAAAGTCGACGAAAAGCTCGATGGCGATCCGCCCATCTTCAGCGATACGTGCTTCCGGGTCACATGAGTGGCAGCACGCTGAGCTGATAGAAGCGGCGATGCTCCATCCAACGCCGCACGAACGCATGCGTCAGGCATTCGCGCCAGCCCAACTGGAAGCGCATTCGTGCCTGCGGCGACGCGACCCTCGCGAGCGCGGAGGCGATCGCCGGCGTCAGCATGTGACCGATGCTGAATAAGATCAGGCGTAGGTCCTTGTTCTGCAACGCCTCGAAGAAAAAACTGTTCCATCGGTTCACCGCTATGGCGGGGGCGAGGTTCAGAAGCAGACAGGCAAGGAGCCCCGGCGCGAACAAGGTCGGCTTGCGCCGCGGCGGGCACGTCCAGAAGCCGAAGACGAGCTGCGTGAAATGGCGCAGGAGCGAAGCATCAATCACGGTTAGGATTGAGTCTTCAGTCATATTCCTTCTCAAAGCTCAACTCGAGATGGCGAACAAGCAGAAGCGGACCTCTTGCACGCCCCGTGGAACCAGCGACCAAACGAGCGCCGCGATACATCGCGTGATCATGGGGTGCGGACCTTGAGGGCCTTGCAAAGGTCGATAGAGTCTTCGGAGGCCGTAGGTACATTCCGAGTCTGGCGACCTGATGGCGGAAGAGCCGAGGTAACTGATTGGAAATTCAACGGACAACGTTTAATGAATGTGAAAATATCGCTGCTGCTCGCCGTTCTTGGCCGAGCATATCTCGTCGGCGCCGCTTCCGCGTTGCCGGTCGCGAATATGCCGAGCAACCCGGCTGAACAGACACAGATCCGCAACGACGAGGACGGCGATATGGCTCGCCAAACCGTGCGTGGCGCTACAGGTCACGACAGTCATCGCAACCGCGACCATCATCGTCGTCGCGGCTGGGGTCACGGAGATCACAGAGAGCATCGCGACGAAGAGCGCGGCCCGCGCAGCCATCGTCACGACGATTGACGCAAGAACGGCGCTTTGCGAAGCGCCATGCAATCATCCCATCAATCCTGGAGGTGACATATGGCGAAACTCATATCCGTGGCGGCGACCCTCGTTGTGTCGGTGGCCCTAGCAGGCTGTTGAAAAAGTCTCTGGCTCTCGAAATCTCGATGTGATTCAGTCGTCTCGCTGCGTCGGGGGAGTGAATCATGCGAGGCGGAGACGGTCGGTCGGGATCGCTTTTCAGTTACGTCGATCTCGAAGCTCGGGTGGGCAAAAACCATCCGTTGCGGACGATCCGACAACTTGTCGACGAGGCGCTGTCCGGGCTGGAGAAAGAGTTTTCCGCGCTCTACTCGCCGATGCGCCGGCCGTCGATCCCGCCGGAAAAACTGCTGCGAGCGATGCTGCTGCAAGCCTTTTACTCGATCCGCTCGGAGCGCCAGCTCATGGACCGGCTGGACTTCGACCTGCTGTTCCGCTGGTTCGTGGGGCTGGGGATCGACGATGCGGTCTGGGATCATTCGACGTTCTCGAAGAACCGCGACCGCCTGCTCGAGGGCGACATTGCGGTCAAGTTCCTGAACGCCATCCTCGGGCAGCCCAAGGTGAAGCGGCTGCTGAGCACCGACCATTTTTCGGTCGACGGCACGCTGGTGCAGGCCTGGGCCTCTATGAAAAGCTTTAAGCCCAAAGAGGGAGGGAACGAGCCGCCGGACGACGGCGGAGGGCGCAACAGGGAAGCGGATTTCCACGGCGAGAAGCGTTCGAATGAGACGCATGAATCGACGACCGATCCCGAGGCGCGGCTCTACCGCAAGGGGCCGGGCAAGGAGGCGAAGCTCTGCTTCATCGGCCACACGCTGATGGAGAACCGGCACGCGCTCATCGTCGGCGCCTGTCTGACCCCGGCCGACGGCCACGCCGAGCGCATCGCGGCGCTTCATTTGATCGAGCCGCACGCCGATCGGCCGAGGCCGGTCACGCTCGGCGCCGACAAGGCCTATGACGCCGAGGACTTCGTCAACGAATTGCGATCGATGAAGGTGACGCCGCATGTCGCGCAAAACAACAAGGGGCGCGCCTCGGCGATCGACGGGCGCACGATACGTCACCCCGGATACGCCGTCAGCCAACGCACCCGTAAGAAGATCGAAGAAGGCTTCGGCTGGATCAAGGTCGTCGCCGGGCAGGAGCAGACGCGATTCAGAGGCCGTGAGCGGGTCGGCTTCGCGTTCACCTTCGCAGCCGCGGCCTACAATCTGGTGCGACTGCCGAAACTGATGGCGATGGCGGCATGAGCACGCCCATGAAACCGCCGATGGGCTGCCAGCTCGTCGGTCGTTGGCGGATCGTCGAAGCCGACCTCTGGGATCTCGCGTATCTCGATCTCTGTGGGGAGGCGACGATCGTCGTCGGCGCCCAAGGGCGCGGCGAAATCGCCTTCGGCGCGATGCAGGCGACCCTCGATCTCGAATACGGCCCGACCTCGATCGCGTTCACATGGACCGGATTCGACGAATTGGACGAAGTGTCCGGCGAAGGAACCGCCGAATTGCTCGAAGATGGCTCGATCGAGATCGAGTTCGAACACGTAATGGCGACGAGGCCGTCCTCAAGGCGAAGCGAGAGGGTTTTTCAACAGCCTGCTAGTGCTTCCAGTCCGCGCGCAACAGATTGATCCAACCGTTGGCCGACATCTCGTCGAAACTGTCTGCAGCGAATGTCATCAGCTCGCGCCAGACGCCGCGCCGAAAAATCCAAAATTCGGGGCGCCGAGTTTCGTTGACATCAGCCGCATGCCCTCGACCAACGGAGTCGCGATCAAAGTCTTTTTGCGCAACTCCCATCCGACGATGCCAAACATTATGCTGAGTTCGGAAGAGATCGATTCCGTCGCCGCGTATATCATGAGCCTTGCAAAGAAATAGGCCGTCGCATAGCTCTTCTCGCGTTACCGCGAGGTTGGCTTCCCGCCCGGGCATGGGTACTTTCCGATCCTATCCGAGGCCCGTGAGCGTCAACTATCGTCGCGAATTCGAATTACAAATTCGGTTGGCGTGTGCAGAACCACGCACTGTCTTATCAATCGTTCGTGAGACGAGTCACGGGTAGAACCGACAAGGTCAAGGGCGTGGCCAACGAAGCCGCTGGCGCGCTAAAGTAGGGCGTCGGCACTGGCTTGCTGTCAGCAATCCAAACTTCGAACTCGAAGGCGCCGGGCGAAAGCTCAAGGGCGAGGCCCAGGAGGCCGTCCGCAAGGCCAAGGATGTTGTCAAGGAGATAGCCGACAGGAGATCGCCGACGTAGCTTGAGCAAATGTCAGCGCCGAGAACTAAAAAAGCGACCCGAAGGTGCCGCCATTTTAGCGAATTGAGAGCAGCGTGGCTGAGTCTGGATGGCTGGTCCGCATGGGCGAATCGCTCTGAAAAACGTCCGTTACGCGGTGACATTCTTCGGGGGCTTATTCAGAAACGGTGAAGTCCGGCCCTATATCCATGCAGTCGCACACTCCAGGATCTCCCTGACGCACATAATGGCGGCGTTAACATCGAGCGCCTGCTGCACGACATGGAGGGAAACAAGGGTGTCCATTCAGCCAAGGTCTCAGGGATAGTGTTCGACTGGCATGGCCTGGGCGCCGCCTTCGCCGACGCGGATCTACGTAAGAGCTAGACAACGTTCAAGCGAACGAAACTTTTCTGGGGATGTATCGCCGATCTGCATCAAAGCTTTGGATTTCAGCAAGAACGCGCGGCGCGGAGAAGGGCGGGACGTTCCTCATATGAGTGCAGGCGAAATCTTATTATTGTCACCTTCGACCCGGCCCTTCAACTTCAGTTACAGTCAATCGGATTAACTCTGAAATCGACAGGAGCGCAGAAAGAATGCCAAAGCACTTTGACTTTTTGCTGCTCGGCGCCGGCCCCGCCAGCGTGAGCGCCGCCGAGACGCTGCGCGCCGAAGGCGCGAAGGGCAGTATTCTCTTGGTTTCCAATGACGCCTATGCGCCCTACGGCCATACGTATCTATCGAAGCAGTTTCTGTTTGGGGCGCTACCCAAGGAAAAACTTCTGATCCATAGCGAATTTTATTACCGAGACCAGGCAATCGATCTAATGCTTGACGTCCCTGTAATCGCCGTCGATGCGTCGAATCGGCTTGTGCGCTTGGATCGCTTCGAGGACATCCACTTCGACAAGCTGCTGATCGCCACGGGCACGAAACCGGTTCTCCCGACCATCCCGGGTTCCATGCTTCCCGGCATTCATTGCCTGCACACTCTCGCGGATGCTGAAGCGGTTAGGCAGGCGGCCAAGAACGCAAAGCACGTCGTCGTCCTCGGTGGCGGCTACCTTGGTGTCGAGATTGCGACATCGCTCAACCGGATGGGAATTCATGTCGTACTGATCGAGGAAAGCGATCTCTTGCTGTCACAGCTTGCCGCTCCCGAACTCTCCACATTCTTCAGCCGCTTCTGCGCGGAGCGGGGAATCGGACTGCGAATGAAGGACACCGTCTTGGCGTTTCAAGGTCACAGCAACGTCGAGGCGGTAGCGACCTGCGGTGGTGATATCATTCCGTGCGACCTTGTCATCGTCGCAATCGGCGTAACGCCAGATCTTGGGTTTCTGCGCGATAGCGGCGTCCGGCTTGGGGACGGCATACTGGTCAACCAATATTTAGAAACGAGCGAGCCGGGAATTTTCGCAGCGGGCGATGTGGCGAACTTCTTCGACATTGTGTTCAAGGAACGGCGCCGGATCGAGCACTGGGACAACGCCGTCAAGCAGGGAAGATTGGCCGCCCGGAACATGCTCGGAAGGCGGTTAGCCTATGACGAAGTTTCATATTTTTTCTGCAATATCCTCGATCTGAGTTTCAATTTTCTCGGCTCGACGCGAGACATCGATGAACGCATCAGCCGAGGCTCGCTGGAAGATCGCTCCTTCACATTATTTTATCTGAAGAACGATGTGCTGTGCGCTTCCTACTCGATGGGGCGTCCTGCCAGTGAGACGCTCGCGACGGAATTGCTGATCCGCAATCGCATCAACTTGCGTCCAATGAAAGACAGGTTTTCAGACCCGGACTTTGCGTTGGAAGGCATCCCCAGTCAAACCGTTCTAATCTTGCAGGGCGGCGGAGCGCTGGGCGCCTTCGAATGCGGAGTGGTTATGGCATTGGAGGAGGCAAATATCCATCCCGACATCATCGCCGGGGTCTCGATCGGAGCCTTCAACGGAGCGATCATTGCGGGGAATCCCGGGAAAGCCGCAGCCGCGCTGGAAGCATTTTGGAACGATCTCACCGTCGCGACGCCAATTGCGCCGACGGAAGCGTGGCGGCGCGCCCTGTCTTCATGGTGCAGCATCTGGCTTGGTTCTCCCCACTTCTTCAGGCCGAATTGGTGGTTGCCCCAGCAACAGCTTCCGTGGAACTGGACGAGTCTCTATGATATCGCCCCAGTCAGAACCCTTTTAGAGAAGTATGTGGATTTTAGCTGCCTCCGGAAAAGTCCGGTCCGCTTGCTGGTGAGCACCGTCAATGTCGAGACAGCGGAGCTTGAGGTTTTCGACAGCCACACCGATGACATCACTATCGACCACATCCTCGCCAGCGGCAGCCTTCCCGCTGCATTCCCCTGGACCACCATTCGGGGCAACCATTATTGGGACGCCGGAATCGTCAGCAATTCGCCCTTGGAGATGGTGATCGAACGTTGCGGCAAAGTCAGCAAGCGCGTCTTCATCGTTGACCTGTTCGCGAGTCGCCAGTCATTGCCAAAGAATCTGGCCGAGGTCCTGATGCGTCGTGACGAAGTCGTTTACGCCGAGCGCGTCCGTAGCGATGTGCGAGTCCGAGAACGAATCAGTGACTTCCGGAATCTGGTGGAGGAGATCATGGACAATCTGGAACCTGAGGCTGGTCAGCGACTGCGACAAAGTCCGCGCTTCATTCAGTTGATGGCCGACGCCGCGCCGACAACGATCACGCGGATCGTGAATGAAGTCCCGGCAGGAGAGCCACCTTTCACGGATAACGATTTCTCCGCGCCCACCATCGAACGGCACAAGCGATCCGGTTACCTGATTGCGAAACGCGCCCTTGGGTAAAGACTCCGAACTCCAATCACATCCTTTCGACACTGTAGCCATCACCACTCGAAATCATGAGCTCCGAGATACAGTCGACTACGCCAGGCAAAGCACAGTTTGATCCCTACCTGTCCGTGACGGTTCGGCCGAAAGGGCCGAAGGGAGCCCAGGGCTTCTTGCACAGTGACCGGTAGAGGATGTCGAACTGATCCTTTTCGCCGGCGACCTTTCGGAGGCGCGCGATCGGGATTCCCGTCGCGACATGGATCAGCGTGAAGCCGCGGCTGCGGCGCTCCGCCGCCGTCATCGCCCCGCCGTGGAAGCGGAGGGCCTCCACCCCGCGGATGATGTGCTCGTCCTTCATCGGGCTCAAGCAAGTTGGCAGGGTTAACCGGGGACGCACATCCGCACAGCCGCCGCGCTCATGACTGCCGTCGCAATCCAGCCAAGAATGACGAGCGTTCGACTCGCGGTGAAAGCACCCATAACTGATTTCTTGGAAACGAGCAGAATGATTACAACCATCAAGGGCACGGCCACCACACCGTTGATGACCGCGCTCCAGAACAGGGCCTTCATCGGACTAATCGGAGAGTATTGGATGCCGAGTGCGACGAGAACGCTTACCGCGATGACGCCATAGAACCCGCGAGCGTCGGTTGCTTTCCGTTCGAGCCCCCACTTCCATCCCATCGCCTCGGAAAGCGCATAGCCAGCGGAACCGGCGAGGACAGGCACACCAATCAAACCAACACCGAGGATACCAAGGGCGAAGAGCATGTATGCGAAGTCGCCGGCGAGCGGGCGAAGCGCGGTCGCCGCCTGCGCCGCTGTGTTAATGTCGGTTATTCCCGCCACGTTGAGCGTGACGGCGGTGGCCAGGATGATGAAATAAGCGGCAATATCCGAGTATAACATTCCGCTCCAGGTGTCCCATTTAATCCGGCGCAGTTCCGAGCCCGCCGTTTTTGCGTCGAGATCGAGCAGTGGGGCTCCATGCCGTTCCTGCATGTCTTCGACCTCTTCAGACGCCTGCCAGAAGAAGAGGTAAGGACTAATCGTGGTCCCAAAAATGCCGACCACCATCGCAGCAGCGTCGGAATTTGGCGTGAAATTAGGCCACAGTGTTCGAAGCGCCACCTCACCCCATGGAACGTGGACAGTGAAAAGCACCACCGCATATGCCAGAAGCGAGAGGGTCAGCCATTTTAGGAAAAAGACGTAACGATGATAGGGCACGAATACCTGTAGTAGGATCGTTGCGAATACGAAGAATGCCGTCATAACATGACGATCAACACCGGTGACAAGTTCGCCAACTTCCCCCATCGCGGCGAGATCAGCAGAAATATTCAATGTGTTGGCGATCAGCAATAGCAGCACTACACCCAGAAGAATGATCGGGGGGAATGCAATTTTTATGTTGGCTGCGAGCCCTTTTCCAGTGACCCGCCCGATACGTGCGCACATCGATTGAATCGCGGACATCAAGGGGAAGACCAACGGCATCGCCCATAGCATGTTTAGGCCGAACTGAGCGCCCGCCTGGGAGTAGGTGGCTATGCCGCTTGGATCGTCATCCGCCACGCCGGTAATGAGTCCTGGCCCAACCCGAGACAGTGGGTGCTCCTTCAGACGGCCCCATATGATCCGAAGGGTATTTGTGCGTTGCAGTCTATCGACGCGTTCTTCGGGCGAATGCATGCAATTTACTTTCGTCTGTCTCGAGCCTGCAGCGCTATTTTCGACAGTGAGGAAGCCGACACAGGGGCTCCGCGTCTTAAACGACGGAAGAAGCCAGTGACGAAGGTCGGAAACTACTTAGGAATTCCGACGCAGATTGAATGTGATGTTGGGTCCGCGACCAGCGAAGCGAAGCCTTTTCAGCACCGCTGACGCCATTGTCGGAAGCGAGCGGGCGGTCGCGTCGTGCTTCCGTGATTCAACCTCGCCGTCACGGGTTCAATAGCCAAATCCACGCGTTGAGGAGCGTTGCGAATCCGACCCATGCCGCGTAGGGCCAAAGACAAATGGCGGCGACACGGTCGATCTGCGCGAAGAGAATGATCGAAGCGATGATCAGACTTTCCAGTGGAATTATCACCAGAAGCCCCACGAATGGACTTTGCGCCGCAAAGAAGGCAAACGACCAAGTGGCGTTGAGGGTCAATTGCGCGACAAAAACGATGATAGCCGCTGTGCGTCCTGGTAACGAGATATCGAGGTGCAATATTCGAAAGAATGCGTAGGCCATCGAGACATAGAGCGCGGTCCAGACCGGCGCGAACAGCCAGTTCGGCGGACTAAAACTCGGCTTGACGAGAGTCGAATACCAGCCGCTTATATTCGGCATGGTGGCGAAGGTTCCAAGCGCGGCGGCGAGGATTACTGGCGCGGTCGCAAGAATCGCGAGCGCGACATAATTCCGGTGTGGCAAAGGCTCGATGCCCGTGTTCATGCGTAATTCCATGAGATGCCTCGGTTCTGTTTGCCGGAAGCGTCGATCGCCCATTTTGGCGCGCGCGCTTCCTGAAGCTGGGGGAAGTAGTGTTCGGAGATAGATCGAGGTTTCGTTCATTTCGTCGCGGGAAGTCGACTGACCCGTCGGTGGAATATCGACCTCAGAACGAAATATGCTGCAGCCAAAATGCCAACGAGCATGAATGGCAGCAGAACATTTATCGCCGGCAAGGCAACGATTTCAAAGAGCATGTCCCACCAGGGGGCGTTCATCATTGGGTTTGTCATGAGCTATGCCTCGTTGAGGCGCAGGAACGCTTTCGATGCGTCGGAGAAACGCCGGAAGCCAATCCTTAATATCGACCGCGGATGAGGCGCTCCTCACCGGCGCCCTGGAGACCGCGGAGTTGAGCAATTAGCTCACGCCGCGGGAGGCGGTAAGTCGTTGAGGAACCCGACGATCTGGCCGAGCGACGGACTCGACATTGCGATTGCCGGCAGGTTGGAAAGAGATATTTCTTCGATCGCCAGCGTCGCCCTCATGCTTTCCATGAGGACCCGTAGATCATAGATCGGTTCGTACATTGGAATCACCGGCTTCTCCAGGCCGGTCAGACCCCAGACCGCCATCATGGCCGTGCGGACGGACGTCTCGACTGTGAAGACGACATCGCCCGGCAATTCGACGAACTGTCCAATAAAGGCGAGGTTGACGCAGCCTTCGGGAATTACCTTCGGACGGTCGTTGATCCTTCGCGGCATAAATTGACTGGTGATGTAGGGCATCATCGATGTCGACACCTTGGCGTGTTCAAGGATCGAGTCGATTTTGGGCTCGAGACCGCAGTGGTAGAGCAACTCCGCGAACATTTCCGCGCCCGTGCACTCCCGCATGGGCTTCTTTGTGAAATCGCCAACCGCTTCGCTGCACTGGCCGTACGCCCAAAAGACGTTGACGTTCGCCGGTTGGTTTGCAAAATATTTAGCATAGAGCACGAAGCCGATTTTCCAGCTCGAATCCACGATCGTCACGGCGCCTCCGGTCCCGGCCTTCGAGCCGGTCTTTTTCTCCATGAATTCAAATAAAGTCGGATCGGCGGTGATGGTTGGGAAGAAAGTCATCCAGTTCGACTTGTCTATGTCGGAGATGAAAGCGGCGGGATTGCCGAACTTGCGATCGTGAGCCGCGAGTCTCTCCCATAGGGTAAAGCATCCACGATTGGATGTGCTCCGGTCGAAGATCGCCGCCGTCGTGGTGTCGCCCATCGTGGCGTTCTGAGTGAGCGAGCCGTTTGTGAAGAAGACGAGGTCGTTCCGCGTCAAAGCGATGAGCTGACGACCCTTCGCATCGTCGACCGTGAGCCCGGTGATCACGGTCTCCCCGTCTGCATCGCGAAGAGAGATGTCCGTGACGGACGCGCCAACGCGAAACTCGACGCCCAAGGACTTCAGCCAGACATGGATTGGTCTAATGATGGAGTCGAATTCATTGTATTCCGTGTGCAAAATTCCGCGAAGGTGCGTAAGCCCGCCGATCGTCATCAGGAAACGCGCGACATACCGCTTGACCTCGATAAGCGAGTGGTAATCGCGAAAGGCAAGCATCGTGCTCCAGCACAGCCAAAACACCGACGTGGTGAACTCGGGGCTGAACCAGTCAGTAACCGTCTTCAACTCGATCGCTTCCTCCGGCGTGAGAAGCAGCTCCATCATTTTCTTGCCGTCGTGACGTGACATCAGGGGTCCAGTGTAGTCGTAGAGGCAACCTTGCTTCTCCATGAGGCGATAACGCGAATAGATGGGTTCGCGGACATTGGCCTGATGTGTTTCGTCGAGGATCGTTAGGCCCGGCGTACGCAGGGACGGAACCTTGCCGCAGAGATACCAGAGACACTCCATCCAGGCCTCGAGTTCTCGCTCGCCTCGGCAAGTGTAGCCATGTTCCGCATCGCCAGCCGCATCCATGGACCCGCCCACAACTGGCAACGATTCATATATGGTCACATGGCCCGGTGGCATGTTGGCGTCCGTTACGAGAAACGCCGCGGTCGCAAGGCCGGCAATTCCTCCGCCAATGATGTGAGCGCTCTTGTCCTCGATGCCTTTAGGCGGCAGCGTGTTGATGCGGTCGTAGTTCCTCATGCGCGGATTCCTTTCGGCTTACACATTGTTATGACGCGAAGTCCAGGCTTGGCATGTTCAGAAATACTCAAAGCATTGAAGCATTGTTCCTTTGGTTACCTCTGTCGGATCCAGATCGCTTCTGTCACTCTTATGTCAGGATACGAAGTCCCATCGCCATCAGGAAAATGGCGGCAAAAAATCCGAGGTACATAGAAAGCGCGCTATCAACGACCTCGACCGGCTTGAGCGCCCGGTCGAGGACCGAAAGGCGGGGATCCGCAGGATCATACGAAATTATCGCGGAATCGCCTGGCCTGTATTTGGATATCCGCGCGTGCGTTCGCTTTTGCGTGCCGCCTTGACCGTCCGTGCAATCAAACGTTGTTCCATCATATGTTTTGCCCCCTACCAAATACGAATAGACGATCCGTGGTTTGTAGTACGTATCGACCAAAAGACGATGGTTCCGTCGCGAGAGTGGTTGGGATTCGGTTGGTGTAGTCTCCGGGTTGCGTAACCCAAATGATTCCAGCGCTGGAGCGCTGGACAGGAGACCACGCCATGACGAAGGATACCACGAAGGCGGCGGCTGTCGCCGCCGACATTATGCTTCTCGACAACTGGTTTGATCCGATTGAGGACGGCGTTCGCGCGCGCGTGCGCGGCTTCATCGAGACGATGCTGGAGGAAGAGCTGGACGTCGCCCTGTCGCGCCCGCGTTACGGACGG